>Ga0129309_1000223_pt1 | contig 50305 bp, 51 predicted proteins | sample L1105metagenome_FD_94439 | JGI IMG/M metagenome (GOLD analysis project Ga0129309, IMG submission 94439) | Ring-tailed lemur group fecal microbial communities from Wisconsin, USA - L1105 metagenome | ecosystem: Host-associated > Mammals > Digestive system > Large intestine > Fecal | place: USA...
AGCTGACTGTTACTAATCGGTCGAGGGCTTAACCAAAAGGTTAGGTTAAGGATAGGATAGAGGAAGCGATTCCTTATGATTTAAACGGATGAATTTCAATATGTGGTTTTGAAGGTATATGTAATGGAAATCTGGGCAAGATAACCGGTAGGGAGCCTTGTTCAGAGAGCCAGACATTCCCCTTTATTCCTCGATAGCTCAGTCGGTAGAGCACGCGGCTGTTAACCGCGCTGTCGTAGGTTCAAGTCCTACTCGGGGAGTTTTTTTGTATCATAAAATTTAATACTTAAGAGGCCCCATGGTCAAGCGGTTAAGACATCGCCCTTTCACGGCGGTAACACGAGTTCGAATCTCGTTGGGGTCACTCTGGCGACGTAGCCAAGTGGTAAGGCACGGGTCTGCAACACCCTTATCACCGGTCCGAATCCGGTCGTCGCCTCTATTAAGAACCATCAAGTGATGGTTCTTTTTATATGCATGAATATATATCGAATATAAGTTACCATATTAAAAGGGAGAAAGAGAATTATGCTGAGGAGTAAGTGGAAAAAATGGCTGCTGCGCGCTGTGGGATGCCTGGCGGCGCTGGCACTGATTATAGTGACAGGAGGTGCGGTTTTGTTTAGAAACGAGTTGAAAACACTGGATTCTTTGAAGAAGATAGATGACAATGTCCTGTATACAATGAAATATGAGGGTGATTATGGCTTTGACGATTTTTTAAAGGTTGGGGCGTCTACAGATGGTGAATTAGTCAAATTTGTGACAGAGCGTCTTTTAAAAGGAATACCTCTGGAATTCTCTATCCCTGATTTAGGATGTTCAACATTCAGCGCGCAGACAGAGGATGGAGATCAGATTTTTGGCCGGAATTTTGATTTGACATATTCACCTGCATTATTTGTTGAGACAGAGCCAGAAAACGGATACCGTTCTCTGTCCACAGTCAATCTGGCATTTCTGGGTTTTGGAGAAGATAAACTTCCTGAAACCTTTAAAGAGAAGATAATCACATTGGCAGCGCCCTATGCCCCTTTGGACGGAATTAATGAAAAGGGGCTGACGGTGGCAGTTCTGCGTATTGGCGACGAGCCGACAAACCAGGATACGGGAAAAGTCGATATCACGACCACCACGGCTATCAGGCTCATGCTGGATAAAGCGGCCGATGTGGAGGAGGCTTTGGCTTTACTGGAGCAGTATGATATGCATTCTTCAGCGGGCAGCTGTTATCATTTTCAGATATCGGATGCCCGTGGAAAGAGTGTGGTGGTTGAATATGTTGACAACGAATATGAAGTGATACCGGCCAAAAACAATTATCAGATGGTCACTAATTTTTTATTATCTGATAAAAAATATAATTTTGGAAGTGGTCAGGATCGGTATGAGATTCTGAAAAATACGCTGGATGAATGTAAGGGTGTCCTGAAGGATGAGCAGGCTGCCATGGACCTTCTCAAGGCGGCTTCAAGTGACTGGCATGTGTCGGAGACAACGGGACGACTCAACGCCACACAATGGTCGATTATTTATAATAATACGGACTTAACTGCCAGTGTGATTACAGGACGTCAATATGACAAGCCTGCCCATGAATTCAGCTTAGTGGGAGAAATACGGGAGGAATAAATGGCTGAGACATTTAGAACATCTGAAATTGCTGCTCTGATTGGCGTACATCCTAATACGGTGAGATTGTATGAAGAACTTGAATTGATACCAAAACCGGAGCGACTGCCGAATGGATACCGTGTTTTTACGGACTTCCATCTGCAGCAGCTTCGTCTGGTCAGACTGGCTTTTGAAATCGAAGTACTGCAAAACGGCCTGAGAAAGAAAATGATCCGGATGGTCAAGACTGCGGCGGAACGTGATTTTGACAGTGCCATCACGCTGATACGGGAATATCTGGCTCAGATAGATCAGGAACGCCATGGAGCGGAAGAGGCAATCCGTATTACGAGACAGATTTTATCAGGCGCCGGACAAAGCGATGCTTTTTTACCTTATCTGAGAAGGCGTGAAGTATCGGAAGCCCTGGACATTTCTATGGACGCGCTCCGCAATTGGGAGATGAACGGCCTGCTTTCTGTTAAACGGAAAGCAAATGGATATAGAATCTATACGGGTGAGGATTTACAGCGCCTGAAAATCATACGTGCCCTCCGATGTGCAAATTATTCGTTAGAAGCAATTTTAAGAATGCTGGGAGAACTTTCACAGGATCCGGAGGCGGATATCCGGAAAGCACTTGATACGCCTTCCCGGGATGATACGATTATCAGCGTATGCGACAAATTAATCTCTTCACTGAACGCGGCGCATAAGAATGCAGTTTTGATAGAGAATATGCTGACCGACATGAAACAGAGATTTTAAAACCCTCCACTATACCACCAATGTTTTGATTGGTGGTATTCTTTTTGTGAAGTAAGGAGGAAATGATATGAAGGACGTAATTAAAGTACAAAAACTGTCAAAGTCATATGGCGGAAAGACAGCCGTAGCAGAAGTATCACTGACAGTGTCCGGGGGAATGGTCTTTGGACTTCTTGGAGCAAACGGAGCCGGAAAGAGTAGCGTACTTGAGTGTATTCTCGGCATAAAGAAACCGGACAGCGGAGAGATCTCCATCTTGGGACTGAATCCGTTTACGCAGAGAAAACAGATATTTGAAAAAACAGGCGTTCAATTTCAGGAAGCTCATTACCAGGACAAAATTACGGTTGAGGAGCTTTGCGAGACCACGGCCTCTCTCTATCGGAATCCGGCCGATTATCCGGAACTGCTGAGACGCTTTGGGATTAAGGACAAGCTAAAGAGTGCGGTCAGTGAGCTGTCGGGAGGGCAGCGTCAGAGACTGTTTATCGTACTGGCGCTCATTCCTGATCCGGAGGTTGTTTTTTTAGATGAGCTGACGACAGGGCTGGATGTTAAAGCCCGCCGTGAGGTCTGGAAAATTCTTGAAGAGTTAAAAAATAAGGGGCTGACAATTTTTCTCACCTCACATTTTATGGATGAGGTGGAAGTCCTCTGCGATCAGATCTGCATATTAAAAAAAGGAAAAGCCGTATTTTACGGCACGGTTTCTGAGGCAATCAGGCAGAGTCCATATGAGAAGCTGGAGGATGCATACCTTTGGTTTGCAGGAGAGGAGGGAGAAACTAATGAAGACTTTTAGGGTGATGTTGAAGACGGAGCTGAAGCTGTCGCTGAGAGGCATGGATATGCTGATATTTGCCATTATTATGCCGTTGGTAGTTTTGCTGATAATAGGAATGATTTTTGGCGGTAAGCCCGCATTCGAAGGAGCGGAATATACGTTTTTGGATCAGTCTTTTGGTGCGCTTGCCACGATATCGATATGTGTAGGGGGAGTGATGGGACTGCCGTTGGTGGTATCAGATTACCGGGGCAGGAAGATATTAAAGCGGTTCCGGGCGACACCGGTCAGTCCCGTCATGATTTTAATAGTGCAGGTGGCTATCTACACGTTGTATTCGGCCATATCGCTGATACTTTTATATCTTACTGCCAACATGTTTTTTGGATTTCAGATGCGCGGAAGCTTTGTACATTTTTTAGGAGGATATATCCTGGTTATCTTTTCTATGTTTAGTCTGGGAATGATGGTCGGGGGAATAGCGCCGGATACAAAGTCAGCCGGAGTTATTGCCAGCCTGCTTTATTTTCCGATGCTTATCTTCTCAGGAGCAACTCTTCCTTATGAAATAATGCCGCCGGCCTTTCAGACGGTTGCCAACGTTCTTCCGCTTACACAGGGGATAAAAATTCTCAAAGCGGCCTGTCTTGGCCTGCCCCCTGAAAATGCTGCCGTGCCGGCATTAATTATGGCGGCTCTGGCAGTTATCTGTGTCACAGTCTCATTTTTGTTTTTTAAGTGGGAGTAAAAGCAATCAGGCGGCACACAAAGTTTATGCAGTATGACTGGAAACGTAAAAACACCTGAAAATCTAATTGTAATTGGAATGAAAATTTAACAGTAAATGGCAGGAACGCCCGGCGTGCCTGCCATCTTTTTTTAAAAACTGATTATAAAATGTTAAAAAACTCTTTTTTTACTTATAATATAATGTATGATATAATAACATAGATGATTTCTATTTAATACGGCAAGGAGGAAACATGAATTTACAGTTTAAGACAGTTAATATAGACAATCTGGAAGAATTACTTCCCTTTTATAATTTGCGGCATAACAGAACGTGTGACAGCGTATTTTTGGAGAGCTTTATATGGAAAGAGTACTATCATGTCAGATATGCAATCTGGGAGGGGAAAGCGCTTCTATGGCTGATGGAGAGCGGAGGCAAGTGCTTTTCTGCAATGCCGCTGTGCCGGGAGGAGGATCTTCCGGGGGCGTTCAAAGCGATTGAGACATATTTTAACGAGGAATTGGGGTACCCGCTGGTGATTAATCTGGCGGATGAGTTTGCAGTGAAATATCTGAATCTGCCGGAGGACAAGTATCTGGTGGAAGAACAGGTGGATTCCAAGGATTATCTCTATGACGGCAACGCGATGCGGACGCTGGCCGGCAAGAAGCTTCATAAGAAAAAGAACCGGGTTAATGCATTTAAACGGGAATATGAGGGACGTTATGATTACCGCCGCCTCTGCTGTTCCGACAGCCATGAAGTGTGGGAATTCCTCGATAAATGGAGATTACAGAAGGGTGACGATGTGGAGGAGCATCTGGATTATGAAGTCCGGGGTATACATGACATTCTTAAAAACTGTTCTTCCCTCTATGTCCGTATGGGCGGCGTGTTTATTGACGGGCAGCTTGAGGCTTTTACAATCGGAAGCTATAACCCGATAGAGAATATGGCGGTCATCCATATCGAGAAAGCAAATCCCGAGATTAACGGGTTATACCAGTTCATCAACCAGCAGTTCCTGATTGAAGAATTTGCTGATGTGGAATGGGTCAACAGGGAGGACGATATGGGCCTGGAGGGGCTTAGGAAGGCTAAAGCTTCTTATTATCCGGCCGACTATGCGAGAAAATATCTTGTTGAGCAGTTGCTGGACGGAAAGAAAGGCTACCGTTGGGCTGAGCAGATTGGCAATACGATTTCCGGCAGCAAAATCGAGTATCTGTCCGACAATGAAAAGCAGGAGACAAAACGTCTCTGGCATTCCTGTTTTCCGGAGGATACGGACAAGTTCATTGAATATTACTATTCGGAAAAGACAAAAGACAACAGAATCCTGGTTAAGAAAGACAGCGGCCTGATTGTTTCGATGACTCAGCTCAATCCGTACCGTGTCAGTATGAAGGATAAAGAGATTGAAACATTCTATGTTGTGGGTGTGGCAACAGATGCCGGCCGACGCCGTGAAGGCCATTTCAGAGACGTATTTCTGCAGATAATGCAGGATATGAATGAGGAGAAGGTTCCGTTCCTTTTCCTGATGCCGGCTGATGCCAATATCTATCTGCCGCTTGATTTCGCCTACATGTGCGAACTTCCGCTCATGGAGCTGACCCGGGAGGCGAAGGAACGGCTGACTGCGGTCGTATGCCATGACAATGAGGAAGACTGCCAAAAAGCGGCCGAGTTTATGGAACAATGGCTTTCGGCTCGTTTTGACATGTATTGCCTCCGCGACGGAGCCTACGTGAGCCGTCTTTTGAAAGAACTGGATTCTGAGAACGGGATTATGGAATTTCTTTACGACGGGGATAACCTGGCAGGTCTTAAGGCAAGCTGGGGAGACGGCCGCAAGGTCCAGCGTCTTCTTTATACAGATGAAACCAATGTCGGCGTGACCGGAAGGAAACCGATGATTATGGCACGTCTGACCTGCACGGAAACATTTCTGTCATTGTTTACCCTCCGTGAGCCGGGAGAAGAATTACAGCTTAAGATACGGATTGAAGACGGGCTGATGGAGGCGGTGAAGGGGAATTATGTCTGGACTGTTTCGGCGGAAAGCTCGTCGGCTGTTAAGACGGCAGAAACATGGGACGCGGACGATAGGGATGTGTTGACTGCGGCACCGGGTGAACTGATACGATGGCTCTGCGGATACGAAAGGCCTGAGGAAATCTGGCCGGGGATTTCGAAAGAGAAAGCCGGGCGTCTGGAGCTGATAGACACGGTCAATAACGTATTCATAGACGAAATAGTATAGAACCTGAAAGTCTTTGGGCTGCATCAGGGAAAGGGGAGAATTCGGAATGGATGAAACGGCAGCTTTACAAAAATGGATTGAAGAGAGCAGCAATATTGTGTTTTTTGGCGGAGCCGGAGTGTCGACAGAGAGCGGCATCCCAGATTTCCGAAGTACGGACGGCCTTTATAACCAGCAGTATGATTATCCTCCGGAGACGATTATAAGCCATTCTTTCTATGTAAAAAAGCCGAAGGAATTTTACCGGTTTTATAAAAATAAGATGCTGTTTCCGGAGGCAAAGCCGAACCGGGCCCATATGGCTCTTGCCAAACTGGAGAGAGAAGGAAAGGTCAAAGCCGTGGTGACCCAGAACATTGACGGCCTCCACCAGGCGGCGGGCAGCAGAGAGGTGCTTGAGCTGCACGGCTCGGTACACCGTAATTACTGTACCAGGTGCGGCAGATTCTACAGCCTTGATGATATCTTAAAAGCGGATGGAGTGCCGGTCTGTGACTGCGGCGGTGTGATAAAGCCGGATGTGGTTCTCTATGAGGAAGGATTGGATCAGGATGTTATTCAGCGTTCGGTCGAATATATCAGCAGGGCGGATGTTTTAATCATCGGGGGGACATCCCTCACCGTTTATCCGGCCGCCGGACTGATTGATTACTATCGCGGCTCCAAGCTGGTTTTGATTAATAAATCGGTTACCTCCAGGGACGGCCAGGCAGATCTTGTGATTTGTGACAGTATCGGCAAGGTTTTGGGTGATGCGGCGGGGCTGGATCAATGACGTCCTTGAAATAACGGATTAAAATAAAATTTGTCAGAGGGAGACTTTTGAATGATATATGAAGTAGGAGATGTCGTGAAACTGAAAAAACCGCATCCCTGCGGCAGTTATGAGTGGGAGATACTGCGCATTGGTGCGGATTTCCGCCTGAAATGCATGGGCTGCGGCCATCAGGTCATGATGGCCAGAACCCTGGTGGAAAAGAGTGCGAGAGGACTTAAAAAGAAGGAAGCATAAGCCATGGGCTGTTATATCAGTTGTGTAAACTGGTATAACAGCCCTTTTGCTGCTTTGGGGACTGGTTCAGAAGGCTATTTGAGGGGCCTCTTTTACATAAGCTTATGTCCGGCCAGTTCTCCGGCAATATCAAGAGCATCTTTCGCAGAAACATTTTCATGGACGATGGCTCTCAGGCCTTTGATAACGGCGGCCGGATGCGGGTGCTGCCAGATATTGCGTCCGTATGTAATGCCTGCGGCTCCGGCATCCATTCCCTGCTGTGTCATTTCAAAGCATTCCAGAAGCGTTTCGCATTTTGGCCCTCCTGAAATCACTACTTTGGCGGGAGAGCCTATCTCAACAATTTTGGCAAAGCTGTCCGGATCGCCCGTCCAGAAGCTTTTAATGATATCTACCCCAAGTTCCAGGGAGACTCTCACTGCATATCCGACATTCTTTATGCCGTACCGTTCACTGTCGTCAAGTAAGCAGCCGCTTGGATAGCTGTGTGTAACGGTCGGGATGCCATACTGTCCCGCCGCCTTAATAAAAGCAGCGGCCCGTTCAATTTCCCGATCTTCCTCTTTGCTGCAAAGTGTCAGGCCCACCGCTATGGCATCCGCTCCCAGAGTGACGGCCTCCTCCACGGTGGCAATTGCCGTTTCTTCAGGAGAACGGTATCGGGTGGCATTCGTGCATTTTAAGACGAGAGCAGTTCTGCCGGCGAACAGATCGGTATAGTGCATGGCAATTCCCTTGTGGATGGTTAATGAGTCCGGCCCTCCCTCCATAATCTGTCCCAGAGTCCTCTCCATATTCTCTATTCCTTCCACGGGTCCCAGTCCTAAACCGTGATTGACGGCAACCATAACTGCTTTCCCGTCATTTCCAAAAATTCTGTTTATCCGTGTGGTTTTCCCCACACCTGAAAAAGTAGTCAGCATATTAAATTTGTTCTCCTTTCTCGATTGATTTCCAGCCGTCCCAGGATTCAATCCGGCCGGAAATCCATGCCTGCATATAGCTGTCTAAAAGAACAAGATCCGGCATGGAGTCGGAACAGCTTTTCCCGGATATAGTGATTGACGCGGCGGCGGCCGCATATTTTAGTGCCTCATCAATCGGATGTCCATTTATCAGCTTGGCAATAAATGTACCACAGAAAGAGTCACCGGCCCCCAGCGTCTTATAAACGCGCGCCGGCATCACAGGGCCGTGGAACTGCCTGCCGTCCGAAGTAAAGACGTTTGCGCCGTTCTCGCCGTGCTTGATACATACAAGGGAGGCGCGGTGATTCAGATAAGCTTCTGCGGAGAGGCGGTCATCGTCATTACCTGGATGTGTGAGTGACTCCAGTATATCAAACTCTTCTCGTGTGGAAATGATGATATCGGCATATTTAGCTGCCTGATGATAATAAAGTGAGGTCTCCTCCAAGCTGTTCCATCCGTCTTTCCTGTAGTCGGGATCAAAGATAATCCGGACGCCGCTTGCCTGCGCGTATTCCATGGCAAGAAGCACCGCCTCCCTGGCCGGGCTTCTGCAGAGAGAAGCGCCGGATATAAGCAGCGCTTTAAACTGGGAAATGAATGCTTTATCTATATCCTTCATGTCCAGGTACAGATCCGCCGGATCCTGACGGTAAAAAAAGTAGCTGATCCTGCCGCGCTCCGGCTGTTCCGCAATGGCAAGACTCTGTCTCTTCTCGCCGCTTTCCTCCATCGTCAGGTGGGAGGTGTCTACCCCCACCGAGTTAAGATAATATTTTACATAAGCACCCAGGGGATCCCGGGAAATCTTTCCGATAAAGGCGGTATCAAGCCCCATCTTAGCGGCCTGAACAGCAGTGTTGGCAGGAGATCCCCCAACGTGCTTTGTAAAAGAGATTACTTTTTCCATTGGCGCGAATTGCTGGGGGTACAGATCTACCCCGGAGCGGCCCAGGGCTGCCAAACCGCGGGATTTTGACGGATCAAAGTTTAGTTGTTTAAACATTTTATTCCTCCTGCTATTATAAAAATATGTTTATCATCATATGGATGCAATCCGGTCTATGAGCCAATTAAAAGATTCGGCAGTCCAACCGTGATGGCAGGGAAGACGATTATGAGAATCAGGCAGAGTATCAGTGTTCCCACTATATAAAGAATATCCGGGAATGTCTCATCAATCTGGATGCCCAGAATCCGGCAGGCAGTGAACAGACAGACCGCCAGGGGCGGGGTAGTGCCGCCGATAGCCAGATTGAGTATCAGGATGACGCCGAAATGAACCGGACTGAAACCGAGTTTTGTGACAACCGGCAGCAGCATCGGTGTCAGCAGGACAATAATGGAGATAGTCTCCATAAAGGTTCCAAGGAATAATAAAAGAACCGTAATGAGCGCCATAATCACGACCGGATTGGTACTCAGGCCTAAAATGGCTTCAGTTATAATATTGGGAACGTTATTTATGGCAAGCAGCCAGCCGAAGGGAGCGGCGCAACCGATAATCAGCATAATTACGGAGGTAGTGACGGCTGCCGATGTAAAAAGGTTCAGCAGGTCCTTAAGCTTTAGTTCCCGATATACGAAAAATGCAAGTATAAACGCATAGACAACGGCAATGACGGCTGATTCGGTCGGTGTCATAATACCCAGGAGTACGCCTCCCAGGACAAGGAGAGGCATCATAAGCGAGGGAATGGCATCAATTATAATATGCCGTTTCTCCTCCTTCGTATAGTTTTCAGCCTGTCCTCCATAACCGCGGCGGCCGGAAATAATGCGATTCATAACCAGCAGGCAGCCGATTGCCAAAAGGCCGGGGACAATGCCTGCCATAAAGATATTCCGAATGGAAGTTCCGGAGGAAGTGCCGTAAATTACCATCGGAAGGCTGGGCGGTATTACGATGCCGAGAGTGCCGGATGCGGCGATCACGGAGGCGGTATACCCCTTTTTATATCCGTTTTTAGCCATTTCGGGACCTACAATTCCCCCTATTGCTGCTGTACATGCCACTCCGGAACCGGAGATAGCACCGAAAAATGCGCTGGCAGTGATGCCTGCTGCGCATAAACCACCGGGCTTTTTACCCAGGAACAGGTTGGCAAGCCGCATCAGTCGCGGTGTACATCCATAGGACATAATTTCACCTGCCAGGATAAAAAACGGCAGTGCCAGCAACGGGAAGGAGTTAAGCCCGTCCACCAGCCGCTGAGCCATGATGGTAACAGGCGTGAACTGGCTGACTGCCAAAAACGACATGGCGCTTATTCCGATTGAAAATCCCACGGGTACGCCGATGAACAGACAGAGAACCAGAATAATGAATAGTACGGCTATCATGGTTTATCCTCCTTTTTATCGGTGCGGAAGTTTTTAACAATATCTGCCAGGAAATACAGGCTCATCAGGATACCTCCCACAGGAAGGGACAGATATACCACGCCCATTGGGATTCTGACTCCGGTGCTGATATTCTTCATGGCAATAGCTATGACATCACCGCTTTTTACAGTAAGGATTGCGAGGAAAAGTATGCACAGTAAGTCGGAAAAACTGTTCACATATCTTCGCAGCCCGCCGGGCAGCAGGTTCACAAAGAAGGTGATACGCGTATGATCATTTCGGGACTCTGCAATGACTGAGCCGAGAAATACAAGCCATATCATGGAAAAGACCGCCATTTCTTCTGCCCAGAAATGGGCAATGCCGAAACAGTATCTTGATACGACCTGAAAAAAGATAACGGCAACCATCTCAATCAGTAAGAACATACAAATCCATCGAATACACACAATTATTTTATCCAGCATTTTCAATAAGTCCGCCTCCTCTTTTGTAAAATTTCACCGCTTTGCATGGACACAAAGCGGTGAGCAGACAGGGATTAATCATTATAAGATACAGCCAGATCGATTAATTCGGAGCCGTTCTCTTTTTTGAAGGTATCCCACACAGGCTGTACTGCCTCCACAAATGCGCTTTTATCGACTTCATTCACTTCCATACCTTTCGACTTCAGACGCTCTACCGCATCATCCGATTCTTTTGCGTTTAACTCACGTTCATAGTCGCGGGCTTCATTTGCAGCATTGATGATGACTTCCTGCAGTTCAGGTGAAAGGCTGTTCCATTTGTCAGGATTGAAGGCCAGGACTGTGGCATTATAAATATGGCCTGATAAGGACAGATACTTTTGCACTCCATCAAAATTTGAGGTTTCAATCAGAGGTATCGGATTTTCCTGCCCCTGTACAGTACCCTGCTGGAGGGCTGTGTACAGTTCGCTGAACTGCATAGGAACAACGCTGGCGTTGCATGCCTCAAACATTTTAATGCGGATCGGGGAATTGGCGGATCGGAATTTAATTCCCTTCATATCGGACGGAGTGACAATTGGGCGGACATCATTGGTGAAATGTCTCATACCGTTTTCCCAGTAGTTGATTACTTTAGTACCGACAGGTTCCAGAACTTCTTCGGCAAGTTTAACCCCGTATTCGCCGTCTAAAGCTTTGTGGGCTGATTCTGCACTTGTAAATAAAAACGGAAGGTCCTCAATATCAGCGCGGGCGTCATATCCCTGGTACATGGCTACGCCGGACACCATATCACAGTCTATAGATCCCTGGATTAACTGCTGAAGCTGTTCATTTTCACCGCCCAGAACGCTGTTGGGATAAATTTCAACCGTAACGGCTCCACCGGTGTTTTCATTTACGCGCTGGGCAAACAGCTCCATTCCTTTGTGGATTGGATGGCTTTCCTGAAAAACATGAGCAGCTTTCAAGGTCATGGTTTCAAACGCGCCGTCCGCCGGGACAGATGCCTCAGCTTCGGGTGCAGCAGCATTACTGCCGGAAGTATCTGGTTTTGTGGCAGCACTGGAATCTCCGGCAGAAGCACATCCGGTAAAAAGAAGCATACCGCACAGCATAACAGTAGGTGCTAAAATTCTTCTGTTCATAAAATAACCTCCCATAAAAACGTATACAATAGTTATCTAAGGCTATGTTAACACATTATGGTGATGTTTTCAATATCTTATTGTAAAGTTATTAATATATTTTAGTGAAAATATAGAAAACTACTCAAACGGAATGAGCATATTACCAAAAATTACCAATATCCTTTGCCGATGAGCAATCCGTATCTTGGTTCTCCCTTTTGGAACAATAAAACATAAAAAGAAAACCTAATCTCTCAAAAGCGGAGATTAGGTTTTCTTTTTATGTTTTTATTCTGACCGGCCGGCAATCAGTATTTTATGTCTGTCGTCCTGATAGGCGCCGGTGATTTCTTTATCCGGCAGCCGGTCTGTGATCAGGTAGTCAAAAGTGTTCAAAGGTGCATAACTTTTGATTGTCACCCTGCCAAATTTAGAATGATCGACAAGAAGGTAGCGGATCTGGGCCCAATTCGCAGCGGTTGATTTACAGGCGGTTTCGGCGAGACGGGAGTTCATGGCGCCGTATTCAACGGTGACTCCGGTCGCAGAGAAAAAACCTTTCTTAAAATTATAATTTTTAAGCATTTCAGCGCCGATTTCATCCAGGGCAGAAAAGGACATAATATCCCGCTCAAGGATTCCGCCAAATACGATGATCCGAATATTTTTATAGGGCAGCGCCTGGATAATGAAGTCGAGATTATTTGTGACTACGGTAAGCTCTTTCTTATCTTTGATAAATTCGACAAGACTGCCGGTGGTGGTTCCCGCATCAACAAAAATACTGTCGCCGTCTTCAATCTGTTCGGCAGCAAGTCTGGCAATGGCCCGCTTTTCTGCCATATTATCAGCGGAGCGCAGACTGTAGCTGGTTCTGGGCGGTTCTTTAATCTCCGGGGTGATAAAGCTGACTCCGCCGTAAATTTTTTTAATCGTCCCGGTTTTCAATACTTCGTCAATATCGCGCCGGGCTGTATTTTTTGAAATTTGAAAAACTTCACATAACTCATCGAGTGAAACGCTTCCGTTCGTTTCTATATATTTCAGCATTTCTTCCAACCGTTTAACTCTTACCATATGATCCTCTCCTGCGGGGTATTTTAAGGATATTACAAATATATAACAAAAATATACCATATAAATACCCAGTAAACAAGTCTTTTATAAAATGTTTCATTTATATAGGTAGAAAGAATTAAAAAGAAAATGGCAGAAATACAGAGAAAATAAGAAAAAAACCTTGCAAATAACAGGAAAACCTGATATCATAAATATTCGTGATATATTAACTAAAATCCTTACTCCCTGCTGGAGTCAGGGGGTCAGAGACCACAAGGAGGTAAAAAGAGCATGAACAAATATGAATTAGCAGTTGTTCTTAGCGCAAAACTCGAAGATGAAGAGAGAGCAGCAGCAATCGAAAAGGTGACAGGTTATATTACACGTTTCGGCGGCACAGTTGTTGACATTGATGAATGGGGTAAGAAGAGATTAGCTTACGAAATTCAGAAGATGAAAGAAGGATTTTACTACTTCATCCATTTCGAGTCTGATTCCGTATGCCCGAACGAAGTTGAGGCACACATCCGTATCATGGAGCCGGTAATCAGATACTTATGCGTAAGACAGGATGCATAAATAGAGAAAGAGTGATCGTATGAATAAAGTTATTCTTATGGGCAGACTGACCAGGGACCCGGAAGTGAGATACTCCCAGGGAGAACGCGCTATGGCGATTGCCAGATACACTCTGGCTGTTGACAGAAGAGGCCGCAGAAGCGGCGGAGATGACGGCGCACAGACAGCAGATTTTATTACATGTGTCGCATTCGACAGAGCAGGAGAGTTTGCTGAAAAATATTTCCATCAGGGAACCAAGGTTGTGGTAACCGGAAGGATTCAGACTGGCAGCTACACGAACAGAGACGGTCAGAAGGTATATACTACAGAAGTAATCGTAGAGGATCAGGAATTCGCAGAGAGCAAGAATGCGGCAGGCGGAAATGAAGGCGGTTACCGCCCGGCAGAACGTCCGGCCCCATCCAGTGCGATTGGCGATGGTTTCATGAACATTCCTGACGGAGTAGAGGATGAAGGTCTTCCGTTCAACTAAAGACGGGAATCGGTCCCCTGTAAGTTGGACGAGGGCTGTATGAACAGCTTATTTGTGAAGGAGGTAACTTAAGTGGCATTCAATAAAGGTGATAGAGCAGACGCTTCCAAGATGAGAAGAGGCGGCATGCGCAGAAGAAAAAAAGTTTGTGTATTCTGTGGAGAGAAAAACGGAGTAATTGACTATAAAGACGTTAACAAATTAAAAAGATACGTATCTGAGAGAGGAAAAATCCTTCCGAGAAGAATCACAGGAAACTGTGCAAAACATCAGAGGGCTCTTACAGTAGCTATCAAGAGAGCAAGACACATCGCTCTTATGCCATATACATGTGACTAATTTTAGTCTTTCCTGTGATAGGGCATTCTATTAAAACACAGAGACATTGCTACAGGACCGGTTATCCGGTCTGCGGCGATGTCTTTTTGCGTTTTCTTCGTTGACGCCCCGGTTTTTCTATGATACGATTAAAAAAATATTCCAGGCCGAAAGATTCGCTCTGACGGTGAGGATGATAACTGAAAGAATTAAGATGTTGCGCTGACACAAAGAGGATTCTGAAGTGAAAGAGGAGCAGACAGCGGTATTTTTGCACCCTTTTTCAGGGTGCTTTTTTATTTAACAGGAAAACTCTCCTGTTAAATAAAAACCGCTCCGCGGAGGAACGCACTGCGGCGGCAGGGAATTATGTCGCCGAAGCGACCCGCCGCAGGCGGAGAATCCCGAAGCGGGATTCTTGCTTGTTTAACAGGAAAGTTCTCCTGTTAAATAAAAACCGCTCCGCGGAGGAACGCGCTGCGGCGGCAGGATGGACCAATGTTTGTTTGGCACAGAGAGGAGAAAATATGGATTCAAGAGTTGCACTAATTGGAATTATGGTGGAGAAGGAGAATTCGGTGGAGGAGCTGAATAAACTGCTTCACCAATACAGCGGTTATATCGTGGGCCGCATGGGGATTCCGTATCATAAGAGGGGAGTAAATATTATCAGTGTTGTGATTGACGCTCCCGCAGATGTTATCAGCGCTTTGTCTGGAAAACTGGGGATGCTGGACGGGGTGACATCCAAAGCCGTTTATTCAAAGACATCCAGACAGGGAACCGGTTCCAGGGAAGGCGCGGAGGAAAAAGCGTGATGGGTAAACAGGAATCGGAGAAGACGGTGACAGGAAGTGACGGCTCCGGCAGATACGAACGGAAAGCTTTGATTGACAAGCTCTATGAAACACAGGAACTGAGCAGGGAGGAATGGATTCGTCTGATAGAGGGGCGGACACCGGAGCTGTCGCAATATTTGTTTGAAAAGGCGAGAGCCGTGCGGGAGCGCGAATACGGAAAAGCCGTTTATATCAGAGGACTCATTGAATGCAGCAATTATTGCAGAAACAACTGTTATTATTGTGGAATCCGCCGCGGGAATCAGAATGCGCAGCGTTACCGTCTGACTGCGGATGAGATTCTCTCCTGCTGTGAAAATGGCTATAGTCTGGGATTCAGGACCTTTGTGCTTCAGGGAGGGGAAGATCCGGCAATGACGGATGGCTGGGTGGCAGACGTAATCCGGAGGATTAAAAAAGAATTTCTGGACTGCGCCGTGACACTTTCTCTGGGGGAAAAAAGTGAAGCAGCATACCAGTGTTTATTCGACGCGGGAGCCGACCGGTACCTTCTCCGGCATGAGACGGCCGATGCAGACCATTACGGCAAGCTTCATCCGGACGGTCTGTCACTGGCTCACAGAATGGAGTGCCTGAGAACCCTGAAACGCATTGGTTTTCAGACCGGGTGCGGCTTTATGGTCGGTTCTCCGGGCCAGACACCGGAGTGCCTGGCAAAGGATATGGCATTTATCAGGGAGCTGAATCCCCAGATGGTAGGAATCGGCCCTTTTATTCCCCAGCATGATACTCCGTTCAGGGATGAAAGGGCGGGGGCCTTCGAAGAGACATTATGGCTTTTGGGATTAATCCGCCTGATGCTGCCAAGGGTGCTTCTTCCGGCGACCACGGCGCTTGGAACCATTCATCCAAAGGGAAGGGAGCTGGGAATGCTGGCAGGCGCCAATGTGGTGATGCCGAATTTGTCACCTCTTGGCGTCAGGAAAAAATACCTGCTCTATGACAATAAAATCTGCACGGGAGACGAAGCCGCCGAAAGCCTGAATTCTTTAAAAGAGAGCATGAAGGCTATCGGATATGAGGTGGCAGTCGGCCGTGGAGACTATAGATTGTAACTGTTACAATAAATTGGCTAAGGAGAAAGGCCGGGAGAGTTCCGGGATTCCTGACTCCAAAGAAAGGAAAATCATATGTATAATCCATCATCAAACAAAGCAGGGGAGTTTATCAGCCATGAAGAAATCGTGGAAACCCTGGCCTATGCAGAGGCTAACAAAAATAACGAAGAGCTGATAGACAAAATAATCGGTAAGGCGAAGCTTAAAAAGGGACTGAATCACAGGGAGGCATCCGTCCTTCTGGCCTGTGAAATTCCGGAGAAGACCGCCGAAATCTACGAACTGGCAAGGCAGATTAAAGAAGACTTCTACGGAAACCGGATCGTCATGTTTGCGCCGCTCTATCTTTCTAATTACTGTGTCAACGGATGCGTCTATTGTCCTTATCACCTGAAAAATAAGCATATTGCCCGCAAAAAGCTGACGCAGGAGGAGATACGCAGGGAGGTCATTGCGCTGCAGGATATGGGCCATAAGAGGCTGGCGCTGGAGACTGGCGAGGATCCGGTGAATAATCCCATCGAGTATGTCCTTGAGAGCATTAAAACCATTTATGGCATTAAGCATAAAAATGGGGAAATACGCAGGGTCAACGTCAACATAGCGGCGACCACAGTGGAGAATTACAGGAAATTAAAGGATGCCGGTATCGGCACATATATTCTTTTTCAGGAGACCTATCATAAAGAAAGCTATGAAAAGCTCCATCCGACAGGGCCGAAACACGATTATTGCTACCATACGGAGGCCATGGACCGCGCGATGGAAGGAGGAATTGACGATGTGGGCATCGGGGTTTTGTTTGGCCTTGAACTGTACCGTTATGAGTTTGCCGGACTTTTGATGCATGCGGAGCATCTGGAAGCGGTACACGGAGTAGGGCCCCATACGATCAGCGTGCCGAGAATCAAGAAGGCTGATGATATTGATCCGTCCCAGTTTGATAACGGCATCGATGATGATATATTTGAGAAAATCGTGGCCTGCATCCGGGTAGCGGTTCCTTACACGGGAATGATTATTTCCACCCGGGAAAGCAAGAGCTGCCGCGAACGCGTCCTGAAGCTGGGAGTCTCCCAGATTAGCGGAGGCTCAAAAACCAGTGTCGGCGGCTATGCAGAGGAAGAGCCCGAGGAGGAAAACTCATCCCAGTTTGATGTCAGCGATAACAGAACACTGGATCAGGTGGTGCATTGGCTGATGGATCAGGGGTTTATCCCCAGCTTCTGTACGGCCTGTTACCGGGAGGGAAGAACAGGAGACCGTTTTATGAGCCTCTGTAAGAGCGGACAGATCCAGAACTGCTGTCATCCGAACGCCCTGATGACACTGAAAGAATACCTGGAGGATTATGCGGCGCCTGATACACGCGAGATAGGCGGGAAGCTGATTATGAAGGAGATTCAGAACATACCCAGGGAAAAGGTTCGCGAAATTGTACTGAAAAATCTGGAAGAGATAGAACAGGGCAAACGTGATTTCAGATTTTGACAGAAGCGGAACCACCACGACACAGGCAGTATAAGGAGGCGCGTAAATGGGACTGAATGAAACCCCGTCAGGGGAGAGAATACATATTGGCTTTTTTGGAAGAAGAAATGCCGGAAAATCAAGTCTTGTCAATGCAGTGACGGGTCAGGAGCTGGCGATTGTTTCCGAGGTTAAGGGTACGACAACGGATCCGGTCTGTAAATCCATGGAGCTCCTGCCTCTGGGACCGGTCATGATTATTGATACGCCGGGTATTGACGATGAAGGAGAGCTGGGGGAAAAGAGAGTCGGAAAAAGCCGTCAGATACTGAATAAAACGGACATTGCCGTTCTGGTAGTCGATGCGTCGGCCGGGAAAGGGGAGCAGGAAGACCGTTTGATCCGGATTTTCCGAAGGAAAAATATCCCATACCTGGTAGCATATAATAAGACGGATCTGAACGGCGCAGAGGAGACGGAAGGCGGCCGCCATGAAATATGGGTCAGCGCGGCCACCGGCTACCATATTCATGAATTAAAGGAACGGATTGCCGCTCTTGTCTCGCCGGAGGGCGACGGGCGGAGGCTGGCCGCTGATCTGATAAAACCGTCGGACCTCGTTGTTCTGGTCATTCCGGTTGATAAAGCGGCTCCGAAGGGGCGTCTGATCCTTCCCCAGCAGCAGGTAATCCGTGACATTCTGGATACAGGCGCATCGGCTGTTATGTGCAGGGAAGACGAGCTTAAGAATGTGCTGGCGTCCCTGAACCGGGCGCCCGGACTGGTGATAACGGACAGCCAGGTGTTTGCCGATGTGGATAAGATTGTGCCGGAAAATCTTTTGCTGACCTCCTTCTCCATTCTGTTTGCCAGGTATAAAGGCGATCTCGGTCAGACATGCCGCGGAGTAAAGGCGCTGAAAACCCTGGAAGACGGAGACAGAATCCTGATTTCCGAAGGCTGCACCCACCACCGCCAGTGCGGTGATATCGGCACAGAAAAGCTGCCTGCCTGGATCCGGGAGTTTACGGGAAAAGAACCGGAATTTGTATTTACATCAGGCACGGAATTTCCGGAGGATTTATCAGGGTTCCATCTGATCATCCACTGCGGCGGCTGTATGCTGAACGAGAGAGAAATGAAGTACCGTCTCAGGATGGCGGTTGACCAGAATATACCGATGACAAATTACGGGGTGGCAATTGCATATATGACCGGAATACTGGAACGGAGCGTCCGTCCGTTTATTACTCTGATTTCATGAGAGGGTACCGGGCCTGATGCTCCAATCAAGGCGAAAATATTGGAAAATATTTAATGTTAACCAAATTATAAAATATAGTTGACAATTGGAATCCGCCTGTTTATAATAAGCAGTATCGAAAGGCGGAATTACAATGAGTATAAGAATAGCAGAAGAGATAATAAACGGAAGACGTCTGAACAGAGAGGACGATTTAGCTTTTTTCATGGAAGAGGATTTAGATTCTCTTTGCAGGGGAGCAGATGAAATCCGGCGCAGGCTGCGTGGAGACAGGGCTGATTTATGCTCTATCATCAACGGCCGCAGCGGCCGCTGCGGAGAGGATTGCAAATTCTGTGCCCAGTCATCATGCCACAATGCAAAGATAAACGAGTATCCTTTCCTGGAACCGGAGGAGATTCTTGAGGATTGCAGAAGGCATGAGAGACAGGGAGTCGGCAGATACTCCGTAGTCACGGCCGGCAGGGCCCTGAACGGCCGGGAAATGGATCTGGCTCTGAGAGCATACAGAAGCATGAAGGAAAATTGCAAGATTGAACTGTGCGCATCCCACGGACTGCTTTCCCAGGAGGACTTCTACAGGCTGGCAGAAGCTGGAATTTCCCGCTATCATGCGAATATAGAGACATCGAGAAGGAATTTCCCAAACATCTGTACCACACATACATATGATGATAAGCTGGAGGTAATCCGGCGCGCCAGAAATGCCGGTCTGGCCGTCTGTTCAGGCGGAATCATCGGAATGGGGGAGACATGGGAGGACAGAGTCGATATGGCATTCAGCCTGTATGAGATGGAAATAAAATCAATCCCAATCAATATTCTCCAGCCAATCCCGGGAACGCCCTTCGGGACGCTGCCGCCTCTGAGTGAGGAAGAGATTCTTCGTACCATTGCAATGTTCCGCTATATTAATCCGGATGCAGAGGTCAGGCTGGCAGCAGGGAGAAATTCAATGGAACATTCCGGCAAAAAGGTATTTACGGCCGGGGCCAACGCGGCGATTACGGGGGACATGCTGACCACATCGGGAAATAACATTGCAGACGATATGGCGATGCTGACATCAATGGGATTTGAGGTTTAGGAAAGGACAGAGGACAAGAACCATGGAAAAGACAGCAAGCAGCTCAGTGAAAAAGAGAGCTTTATCGACAAGTCAGATGGCATTAATAGGAGTTATGACGGCGGTAACCTGTATTCTGGGTCCCTTTGCAATCCCGATTCCCATCAGCCCGGTGCCGATTTCTTTTACGAATCTGGCAGTCTACCTGACGGTGTATGTGCTGGGAATGAAGGCCGGAACGATAAGTTATCTTATTTATCTGCTCCTTGGATTTGCAGGACTTCCCGTATTTTCAGGCTTTACAGGCGGTGTGGCAAAGCTGGCGGGGCCAACGGGCGGCTATCTGGTTGGATTTATTTTTATGGCAGTCATAGCGGGCTGGTTCATTGATCACTTTCAGGGCAACCGGATAGCCCATGTGGCAGGGATGGCAGCCGGTACGGCAGTATGTTACGTCTTTGGTACGGTCTGGCTGGCCGGCCAGCTGGGAATCAGCTTTACGGCTGGGCTGGGAGCCGGTGTCATTCCGTATCTGCCGGGGGATGCCGCCAAAATAGCGCTGGCTGTATTGATCGGGCCGACACTCAGGAAGGAAATACGGAGGCTGAGCAGACAGTAGAGGCGCAGCGTATTGTAAAAAGATACGTTACCGTTTACACGGCTGTATGCCGCGAGGTGTGAACAATAATAAAGATACAGAAAATTTCTTGATACAAGCCATAGTTAATTGAAAATTGCCTCCTGTTATGGTATTATATAGGTAAGAATTGCAGTATTGAATTAACGCTACAGTTCGGAAGGAACGATAGCGAAGCGCCTGTTGAATATGGGAGGAGGCCTGTATTATGGGAAAAAAGATAATCACAATCAGCCGTGAATACGGAAGCGGCGGCCGCCAGGTGGGACTGACCGTGGCAAAGAAGCTGGGAATGGAATTTTATGACAAAGAGCTGATTGATGCGGCGGCAAAAGAAATTGGCTTTCCTACGGAGATGATCGCTGACAGAGAGCAGAGATTGACCAACAGCCTGCTTTATAATTTTGCTATGGGTACTCTTTATGGGATTGCCTATCCGAGGGAGCCTAAGGTTTCGGAGCTTCCGCTGACAGAGCAGATTTACCAGGCACAGAAGAAAGCGATCGAGGAGGCGGCCAAACGGGGTTCCTGTATCTTCGTGGGGCGCTGCGCCGATTACATTCTGAAAAGCCGGCCCGATGTTCTGCGCGTATTTATTTATGCAGACCGGGACATCAGGAAGAGAAGGGCCATTGAAGAATACGGTGAGATAGAAGAATATATTGATGAATTTATGTACCAGACAGATAAGAGAAGGCGGATCCACTATGAGAATTATACAAATCAGAAGTGGGGAAGCCGTGAGAACTATGATCTGATGCTCAACAGCGGAGATTTGGGTCTTGATAAGTGTGTGGAATTATTATGTGAAGCTGTTAAATGACGGCAGCATTGTCAGTGCAGCCCTGAACAGAACAGTGTATGGCAGGACGGCCCGGTTAAATGACGGGCCGTCCTTTTTGGTGGGAGATTATCCCTGAATCATCCGGTTAAGGTGTGAGAACAGGGAAGAGCGGCGCAGTATCTCAAGAAGAACCACGGCCATGGCCGTTCCGCATACAGTACTTGTCAGGAATGGTACGACATAGAAAAAGAGTGCGATTTCTTTACCCATTAGGAGGACTGCCACCGGATAGCAGAGCATTGCCCCAATGATTCCGGTTCCGATTATCTCGCCGGCATAAGCTAGAACAAAGCGGCCGGTTTTCCGGAAGAGAAATGCGCCCAGGAATGCTCCCGCCATGCTTCCGGGGAAGGCCAGCAGACTGCCTGTACCCATGAGATTCCGGATCAGAGAGGTGCAGAAAGCCATGGCGACGCCATATACCGGCCCAAGAAAAACTCCGGCAATAACGTTGATGAAATGCTGGATTGGAAAGCAGCGGGAGGCGCCGATCGGTACGGAAAAGCCGGACAGGGCTACGGTCAGAGCGACCAGCATGCCTCCAATTACAGTTTTTCTCAGACTCAGGGCATTGGAGGCTCTCGTCGGAGTGTGCGTGGGAAGAGCAGAATCTTTTTCATCGCCGCAGAGGACTGTCATATGATTTTTCATTACGTATTCTCCTTATTTGCATGAATATATGTAATTCCTTCAAGTATAAGCGATTCTTTTATTCGTCATAGATGCTGACAATCTCTCCTTCGAGGATACGGTTCATGTTTTTTACAGCGCAGAAATTACCGCACATGGAGCAGGTGTCTTCTTTTTCCGGTTTCCCTGTGGCGCGGTAACGTCTGGCCTTCTCCGGGTCAATGGACAGGTCGAACATTTTTTCCCAGTCGAGCCGTTTTCTGGCCTCACTCATTTTCTGATCCCAGTCGGAGGCTCCTCTGATACCTTTGGCAATATCGGCCGCATGAGCGGCGATTCGGGAGGCGATAATGCCTTCCTTTACATCGTCGAGATCCGGAAGCCGCAGATGCTCGGCCGGAGTTACATAGCAGAGGAAGGAGGCTCCTGACGCTGCAGCGATAGCGCCTCCGATGGCAGCCGTGATGTGATCATAACCGGGGGCAATGTCTGTTACCAGGGGCCCCAGGACATAGAAAGGTGCGCCTTTGCAGAGCGTCTGCTGGATTTTCATGTTTGCGGCAATCTGATCAAGAGGCATATGGCCCGGGCCTTCGATAATGACCTGGACATTCTTGTTCCATGCCTTCTGGGTAAGCTCACCCAGGGTAATCAGCTCCTCGATCTGGGAAATATCGGAAGCGTCCGCGATACATCCGGGCCGGCAGGCGTCGCCCAGACTGAGGGTTATATCATATTCCTGGCAAATCTCCAGGATCTCGTCGAAATGTTCAAAGAACGGGTTTTCAAGACCGGTCATTTCCATCCAGGCGAAGATGATGGAACCGCCTCTTGAAACGATATTTGTCAGCCTCTTTGCCTCTTTGAAGCGGTCTGCCGTATTTTTATTGATGCCGATATGGATGGTCATAAAATCCACGCCGTCCTCAGCATGCATTTTCACAATATCAATCCATTCTCTTGAAGTTATTTCCTTTAATGGCTTATGGTAATAGACAACAGCATCATAGATGGGTACGGTGCCGATGATGGCCGGACACTCGGAAGTCAGTTTGCGGCGGAATTTGCCCGTATCTCCAAAGGAACTTAAATCCATAATCGACTCGGCGCCCATAGCGACAGCGTCATTCACCTTTTTCAGTTCCATGTCGAGATCACTGCAGTCCCGGGAGGTTCCCAGGTTTACATTAATCTTTGTTTTCAGCATCGAACCGATTCCATTCGGCTCAAGACAGGTGTGGCGTTTGTTGGCCGGGATGGCCACCTTGCCTTCTGCGACGAGGCGCATCAGTTCCTGCGGGTCAAAATTCTCTTTTTCCGCCACGGCTTTCATTTCTTTAGTCAGGATGCCTTTTCTGGCGGCGTCCATTTGTGTGGTGTAGCTCATTTGCATATCCTCCTTTTTTTCTGGAGGGATCAGGGATATAATTATAGAGCCTGTCCCGGCCGGCACCCACTCCGGAGCGCGTCCGCTTTAGCGGTCATACGCCTGAGTACGCAGTGCGCATTTTCCGCGGAGCGGGATTCTCCGCCTGCGGCGGGTCGCTGTGGCGACATAATTCCATCCCGCCGCAGTGCGATCCTCCGCGGAGCGGTTTTTATTTAACAGGAGTCTTTCCTGTTAAATAAAAAAACCTGGGACCAACAGATCCCAGGCTCGAATAGTTATATATCCGTCTTGTATGATCCCTACGTTGGCATTATCCAAATCAGGTTATAAAGGTCGAAGTTAGATTACTTCCTCTCAGCCCGCCTACGAGCTCCCTATTGATGGTGAGTGTAACACTATATTGACGGATTGTCAATACTGGAATGGAATTTCGCACCACGCCGATTCCTGGCGGGGTGTGAACAGTAACGGGGGAGGGCAACAGCGCCGGGAACACCAGAGTTTATTTGATTATTTCCAATTCCATAATAAAGTCTTTATGTTTTTTATTATTTGTTTATCCGCAGGTCAAACTTTTGACACAAATTTCCTGTATAGTAATAATCAAACAGGACAACAACCTTTTACATAGACTTTTTCATACTCATGCCGGCGGGAGAAATCCAGCCGGCCCCCCCTTTTTTCAGGGAAGTTTTTATAATCGTTTTACTATTTAAAATAATAATATTCTATCTGCTGCTTCGCGATCGTCATACTGGGATTCCCCAGAGAAACCCGCAATTCCTTGAGTACATTTTTTAAAGAGTTCCAGAAAGTATCGGTATCGCTGAACTCAACAGGATTTCTGACGACTGTGATGATATGGGCGTATTCGGCTAATTCGCATCCTCTTATTGTTCCGCACACCAGGCTTCTCTTATCAACAAGCCCGGTGATAAATTGACGGCTTTTTTGATATTCATTTTCAGTACAAGTTTTCCAGATATGTGAAATGTATTCATCAGTATAGTACTTTGCGTCAATTCCAAATATAGTGATTGTATACCTTTCAGCATGCATAGGAGTATACCTTCAATTTCCCATTACTTATAGTATATGACGCGGCAACGGTTTTGCTCATTAAGGTTGTCACGTATTCAAGTTGAATCGGGCCGGTTGATATGAATTTCCTGATTTTGTCAGAAAGTCTTAATCCTTTTTATGGTTTGTTTATTTCAGGGTCAAACTTTGGTCACAAATTTCCTGTATAGTATTAATCAAACAGGAGAACAACCTTTTACATAGACTTTTTCATACTCATGCCGGCGGGGAGAAATCCCGGCCGGCTCCCTCCATTTAGTGGGAATATAATTCTAATCTGTATTTTCTATCTCATAAATAATTCTTTGTGAATTTAAATATATTTATTGATTATCATTTCAATTCAGTAAGTTCCCGACCTATGAACAATATGATACTTATAAATAATGAGAGCCCCGGAACAATATATGTTCAGGGGCTCCTTATTGATGGCGGTGACCTGTGCGCGTTGCGTGCAGGTTATCGTTATACGATGTACCGTGAAAGTCAATACCGGCTTTCTTTTTTTGTGTAAAATCATTAGGAACATATCAGCAAAAAAATTTTACTGATAATAGCCGTAATCAAAGGTTTCGGTTACGGTTTCCAACAGTTTGGTATCTTTATATGCTTTTGCTGTTATTTTTAAACGATAGCTGTAATTTTTAGCAATTCCATACGTTTTTTCCATCAGGAATGAAGTATCATTCACAGTTTTGGTCCATGATTTTATTGTTTTCCAGGATCCGTTAAGCTGTTGAAGTTCGCAAGTTACAGTCACTTTATTTGCTTCTCTTGGACTGCAATCACAAACTACAACAACATCAGCTACATTATCAGATGTGATTTTTATTTCACCACTTAACATAGTCCAATGCGACCATCTTGGAGTGCCACCAAAAGCCGTTAAGGCGAGGCAGGATATCATAGTGACTGTGACAATAAAAGTAACCATTGTTTTTTGAATCATGTTTTTCATACATAGATTCCTCCTTTTTTTATTCATTTATTAAACGAATAAAAAGACCTAAATATAACAAGTTATTTAATACTTTCTAATATATTATATGCTTCATCTAATGGTAATTGTCCCCTTACATAGAACTGATCAGAGTTTTTATACATCAATACTCTCACCTCATCTGATTTTTCGATTACATATGTTTTATTACCGTTTATTTGAGTTTCAATTGAATCTGCATTTTCAGTATCTATTGCTTTGGTTGATGAATCTTCGAAATAATAGAATGTATATATATGATCAGATTCTATATTTGAATATTTAATATAAAAAGACCAATCTCCTTCATTAACTTCATCAACACTAAACCCACTAGGAATATACTGAGGCTCATATTCCTGAAATTTTTTAGTCAAATTAAAATTATTTTCTCCCTGCATATTAAGCTTTGTTGACTTTTCCCGTATCTCCGAGAAAAACCGTATCAAAGGCAGACGAAATGCTTCCACACGCGTCACAGTCAGAGTGCTGACAGACAGGATAAGGATGATGCAGGCAGCAGCCTGAAGACGTTTTCTGCGATATTTCTTCTTGTTCTCTTCTCTTTCTGCCCGTTTTAATATATCTTTTATTTTACGGTTATGCTCATCAGAAAATTCATGGGGACGTTCATTGCCGGATTGATAGGCCTGCATTTCTCCGTCATTTTCAAGCTGTTCTTCGAGGGCTAATTCTAATAAATAATCACTTTTCTTTCGTTTTAAATCGTCACTCATTTTAACACCTCCCTTAACAGCTCTGCCAGCAGCCGTTTTGCACGCAAAAGACGAGTGTTCACGTTAAATTCGCTTATATTCAATATTTTAGCCGTTTCTCTGGCGCTCAGGTGGTGAAGGAGCCTTAACCTGAGTACCTCTGTATATTTTTCGTCCAGTTTGTCTATGCATTGGATTAACTTTTTATAGTCCTCCGTCTCGATGTAGAGATCCTCCGCACTCCGGCTGGTATCTGGTTTTTCAACTGTTTCAAAAGGGATTGGCGCATGACTGGCTTTGCGTAAATGATCGATAGCGGTGTTTTTTGTGATAGTAATCAAGAGATTTTTGCAGCGTGACCGGCCTATTTCCTCTTCTTCTATTCTGTATAATATATCAATCAGCTTTATCAGAGAAAGCTGTACCACGTCTTCCGCGTCATGTGTGTTCTTCGTGATATCATAGGCAACCCAGTACATCATGTTTTTATACTGGTCATAAATCCGCTGAAACTTCGATAAATCTTTTTCATTCTCAACCATACTGAATAATAGCATAAGCGATAACCCTCATTTGTAATTTACCCGATTTCTCTTTGTCTGCCTATTATATCAGATTTGACGTCATATTGCAAAAGCAGCAGGTTAATACCCGGCGGAATTTTGGTTTCCGCAAGGAGTGATCAGTAACTAACTGTTACCGGCGCCGGACCCGGTTCCAATCTATTTCTGGACTAACAGATTTGTTTATGATATAATGTTGAGAATAGGTGGGCGTTTTTTCACGGGAGACAGAGAATGAGAGAAAATACAAAAATAAAGGGCCAACTGCGTTTTTATCTGCAATGGCCGGTAATATTGTCGGTTTTTTTGATGGCGGCAAACCTGGTTGTGGGTGCGATCAGCTCCAAGGCCGGCTTTGCTATGTCTGGATTTACCTTGCTTTATATTGTAATTGCCCTGTGGCTGTTCCTGTACAGGAGAAAACGGCTGATGGGCGGACTGGTGGAGTTTTCGACAGAATATGCATGGGTGCAGAAGCAGCTTCTCTCTGAGATGGCGATGCCATATGCGATAGCTGATTCGGAAGGCCATCTGATTTGGATGAACAGTGCCTTCGGGGCTGTTGTGAAAGAGGACAAAAGCTGCAGAAAGAGCCTGACGGCTATTTTTCCGGATATTACAAAAGAAATTCTGGAAGATATGGAGGAACGTTCCAGCATCCATTCTTCTTTTGACGGGAAATTTTACCGGGTTGATATCAGGCAGATTTATATGGATGAGAATGAGAGCCTGAAGCTGGAAGAAGCTCAGGGGATCACGGAAGAGACCTTGCTGGCTATCTATCTGTTTGATGAGACGGAAGTACTCTCCTATAAGAGGGAGATTGATAACCAGAAGCTGGTAGCGGGCCTGATTTATCTCGATAATTATGAAGAGGCGCTGGAGAGCGTGGAAGAGGTGAGACGCTCCCTTCTTTCTGCACTGATTGACCGTAAGATTAACAAATATATCTCCAATATGGATGGGATTGTTAAGAAGCTCGAGAAGGATAAATATCTTTTTGTCATCAAGCAGCAGTATACGGAAGAGATTCAGGAGAACCGTTTTTCGCTTCTGGAAGATGTTAAGACTGTTAATATCGGGAACGAGATGGCGGTTACGCTCAGCATCGGTATGGGTATGAACGGAACCAGCTATATAACGAACTATGAATATGCCAGAACCGCCATTGACATGGCTTTGGGCCGGGGCGGCGATCAGGCTGTAGTCAAGGACGGAACGAGAATCCGCTATTACGGCGGAAAATCCCAGCAGCTTGAGAAGACGACCCGTGTTAAAGCCCGCGTCAAAGCGCATGCAATGCGGGAATTGATGGATACAAAAGACAAACTGCTGATTATGGGTCACAAAATTGGCGATATCGACTCCTTCGGCGCGGCCATCGGGATCTACCGGATAGCCACTTCGTTTAATAAAAAGGCCAGAATCGTCGTCAACAGCGTTAATTCTTCCGTTAAGCCGATGATGGCAAGATTTCAGAACAATCCGGATTACCCGGAAGATCTGCTGATGACGGGTGAAGAGGCGGCTGAGTGGGCTGATGCCAATACGATGCTGTTTGTCGTTGACGTCAACAGGCCGAGTATTGCCGAAGCTCCGGAACTGCTTAAAAAGATTAAGACGATTGTGGTGCTGGATCACCACAGACAGAGCAGTGAGATAATCGACAACGCAGTGTTGTCCTATGTGGAGCCGTATGCATCTTCAACATGTGAGATGGTGGCTGAGATTCTTCAGTATATCGGAGACGGCATTAAAATCAAGCCGGCAGAGGCTGACGCCATGTATGCCGGAATCGTTATTGATACAAATAACTTCATGAACCAGGCCGGAGTCAGAACGTTTGAGGCGGCAGCTTTCCTGCGCAGAAACGGCGCTGATGTGGTCAGGGTCAGAAAATTGTTCCGGGATAAGCTGGAGGACTATAAGGCGAGAGCCGAGGCAATCCAGAAGGCGGAGATATTTAAAGAGTATTTTGCCATTTCAGAGTGTCCGGCTGAAGGGATTGAGAGTCCGACCGTGGTCGGGGCCCAGGCGGCGAACGAGATGCTCGATATCGTCGGAATCAAGGCATCTTTTGTACTTACTCATCTTGATGACACGATTTACTTCAGTGCCCGTTCCATCGACGAGATCAATGTCCAGATTATGATGGAGAAGATGGGAGGCGGCGGCCACAGGACGATTGCCGGAGCCCAGTTAAAGGGAGCAACGATTGAGGAAGCCAAGGTAAAATTAAAAGAGATTATTACAGACATGCTGGAGAAAGGGGATATATAGACATGGAAGTTGTATTATTGGAAGACGTAAAAGCATTAGGAAAAAAGGGACAGATTGTAAAGGTGAACGACGGTTACGCCAGAAACTTTATTCTGCCTAAGAAATTGGGAATCGAAGCAACTTCAAAGAACCTTAACGACTTAAAACTGCAGAAGGCCAACGCCGATAAAATCGCTGCGGAGCAGCTTCAGGCGGCAAAGGATCTGGCTGCGGACCTGGCGGAGAAATCCATCACACTTTCCATCAAAGCGGGAGAGGGCGGAAAAGCGTTTGGCTCTGTTTCATCGAAGGAAATTACAAAAGCGATCCAGGATCAGCTTGGAATGGAAATTGATAAAAAGAAACTGGTGCTTCCGGAACCGCTTAAGACGTTCGGAACCCATGAGGTGCCGATCAAGCTTCATCGGGATGTAACAGGAAAACTGGCTGTCAAGGTAGTGGAAAGCTAAGAATCCGGCAGAAAAAAGGAAATTCTGACAAGCCGGTAATTGTTCAGAAATCGGAGGTCTACAGATGGATGAAGCGCTTATAAAAAGGGTACTTCCCCACAGCGTAGAAGCAGAACAGTCGGTCATCGGCTCGATGCTGATGGATAGAGAGGCAATTATTTCGGCGTCTGAGATAGTCACAGGCGCCGATTTTTACCAGCACCAGTATGGTGTGATGTTTGAGTCCATGGTGGAGCTGTTCAATGAGGGCAAGCCGGTAGATCTGGTAACACTCCAGAACCGCTTAAAGGAAAAGGACGTCCCGCCGGAGGTCAGCAGCCTGGAGTTTGTCCGCGACATAGTCACAACGGTACCGACGTCTGCCAATGTTAAAACCTATGCGAATATCGTTAGGGAGAAAGCCGTACTGAGGCGGCTTATTAAAGTAAACGAAGAGATAGAAGGGCTTTGCTACGCAGGCAAGGATAAACTGGAATATATTTTGTCCCATACGGAGAAAGCCGTGTTCGATCTGCTTCAGAGTAAAGGCTCGGGTGAATTTGTGCCTATCAGGCAGGTCGCTTTGAATGTATTGGAAAAGATTGAGACGGCATCTAAGAATCAGGGAACCGTCACCGGCGTACCCACCGGGTTCATCGATTTGGATTACCGTACATCCGGTTTTCAGCCGTCGGATTTTATTTTGATTGCGGCCCGGCCGTCTATGGGTAAAACAGCGTTTGTACTCAACGTTGTTGACCATGTAGCGGTTAAGAAGGGACTTCCCTGTATGGTTTTCAGCCTGGAGATGTCAAAAGAGCAGCTCGTAAACCGAATGCTTTCAATGGAGTCTAATGTGGATTCACAAAAGCTGCGTACCGGTACCCTGACAGATGCCGATTGGGACGCGGTGGTGGAAGGCATCGGAGTAATCGGAAATTCAAAGCTGATTATCGATGATACACCGGGTATCTCCATCATGGATCTGCGCTCCAAGTGCCGTAAGATGAAGCTGGAATATGGTCTTAGCGTTGTAATTATCGATTACCTGCAGTTGATGTCCGGCAGCGGCAAGGGCGGTGAGAACAGGCAGCAGGAGATCTCGGAGATATCGCGATCACTGAAGGCATTGGCCAGGGAACTGAATGCGCCGGTAATTGCGCTGTCCCAGCTGTCGCGAGCCTGTGAGACCAGGCCGGATCACAGGCCGATGCTTTCCGACCTTCGAGAGTCGGGGGCGATCGAGCAGGATGCCGACGTTGTAATGTTTTTATATCGAGATGATTATTATAATAAAGATACGGATATGCCGAATATTGCAGAGGTAATTATTGCAAAACAGAGAAACGGTCCGATAGGAACCATCCAGCTTATGTGGAGGCCGGAGCTGACAAAATTTGCAAACCTGGCAAAATAAAGACAGAGCAGAGAGAACAGGAAGACTGTTTAATCTGCTCTGTTTTTATTTTGTACAGGTGAGGACGCCGCCGCAGGCCATCGGACGGGGTGGTGGAGTGTGTATATGAGTCTTTCGTCCCCGGCGAAAACCTGACCCGGGGAAGTAGGCGGAATCAATTGCGGAGGGGACATGGGAGTCCGCCGGTGCTTAGCGAGGTCCCTCACGAGCTTAGCACTGCTGCGCGCTCCAAAGAGTGCAAACGGTCCCCGCAGCAATTCTTTCCGGCCGGATTCCCCCTCACGACACCCTTCAACCGGTGCCGGAAGACTCAGCCAGCCCCCTCACCACACCGGACATGGTCCGTTCCGGACGCGTCCTCCCAACCTCAGTTAAATTTTAGTAACAGCGTCCTGTCTGAACTGTTACATTTTGCATAATGCTTTTATAATTGAAGTACAAAAAAAATAGTTGCACACTCAACCATTTGGTGTTAAACTAATAGTTGAGTGTGCAACTATTGTGACGGAGGAAACAGATGATGAGGCAGCCATATCAACTGAATAAGCTGATATCCATTATACATCGGCATGGACAAAGGTTTTTTGACAGGGAGTTATTCGAAGGAGTAAAGAGCGGACAACAGTTTTTTCTGGTTCGAATCTATGAGAATCAGGGAATCAGCATGCAGGAATTGGCGGGACTGGGATACTTCGACAAGGGGACGGTGACTCGGGCAGTCCAGCAGCTGATCGATAAGGAGTACATAATAAAAGAAACGGATGCGAAAGACAGGAGGCTCTGTCATTTATATACCACTCCGAAAGCCCTGCCGCAAGTGGAGGAAGTTTACGAGGTCGGGAGACACTGGAATGAGATATTAATGGATGGTTTAACGGAGCAGGAGAAGGAACAGGCGGCAAAACTGCTTGGGAAAATGGCTGAAAATGCTTATCAATCAATAAAAAATAAGAAGGTGTATTAATATTGGAACAATTTGCAGTAAGAAAAGAAAACCCGCTGGAGTATAAGCCCATCGGTCTGCTTCTGGTGGAATTTGCGGTACCGGCGACCATAGCGGTTCTGGTAAATGCGGTTTATAACATTGTAGATCAGATTTTTATCGGCCAGGGAGTCGGTTACCTGGGAAATGCGGCTACCACCGTATCCTTCCCTGTCATGACAATCGTTATGGCCTTTGCCACCTTAATCGGGTCGGGCGGAAGCGCTTATGCGGCAATTAAACTGGGGCAGCGGCAGGAGGAGGAGGCTGAAGATGTCCTGAATAATATGTTTATCATTGGGCTTTTATCAGGCATTTTGATTTCGGCAGCGGGGCTGATATTTTTAGATCCGCTGCTGCGGCTTTTTGGCGCGACGGATACGATTATGCCCTACGCCAGGGATTACGCCTCCATTATTCTGGCGGGAGTTCCGGCCAGCATATTGGGACCGTGTCTTTCAAACATGGCAAGGACGGACGGGCAGCCGAGGCTGTCCATGTACGGAGTACTGATTGGCGCAGTTCTTAACACAATACTCGATCCGGTCTACATATTTATCTTCCACTGGGGCGTAAAGGGAGCGGCGATTGCCACCGTTACATCACAGCTTATCTCAGCCGCGGTTCTGGCATGGTATTTTATCAGAAAAGGTTCAATACGCCTGAAGCTCAGTAAGATGAAAATCGTTCCGCGTGTGGCAGGACGAATCGTTACTCTGGGAATGTCTTCAGGTGTGACACAATTAGTGGCCTGCCTGATGCAGATTGTCATGAATAATTCACTTGTTCTTTACGGTAATCAGGTATCTACCGGAGGGGATGTTGCGCTAAGCGCGATGGGAATTATAATGAAGCTGGCAATGATACTCGCCTCCATCTGTATTGGTATCGGAATCGGTTCTCAGGCTATCTGGGGATATAATTACGGAGCCGGACATTATCACAGAATAAAGAAATTGTTAAAATGCGCGATGACGGCAGCCACAGTTTCCGTAGTAATCGGCTGGCTGGTATGCCAACTGTTTCCAAGACAGATTATACAGTTGTTTGGCGGAGGTAATGAGATTTTCATGGAGTTTGCAGTGAAATGCATGCGGATATATCTCGGAGGTATTTTCTGCGCAGGATTTCAGATTGTAGCGACAAATTATTTCCAGGCCACGGGACAGCCGCTGAAAGCAACGGTTTTATCCATGCTGCGCCAGCTTCTTCTGCTTGTCCCGCTGATACTGATACTGCCTCTCTTTTTCGGCCTGGATGGGATACTTTATGCAGGACCGGCCGCCGATGTCGGCTCTGCCCTGGTAGTTGCCTGCTTCATTGTACCGGAAGTTAAGAAACTGAACAGGCATGTTGCGGAAGAAAAAAATTACTAAATAGAAAAAGAATCATGCTCAGTGTCCGAAAAAGGCATCAAACAGCTGATCCTGCTCCGGATTGTGTACTACGTAACCGATTGCAATTTTATTATGGGTAAGTTCAATAAGCTGCTGCGCTTTTTCCGGGCCGAAGGCCCCGCATAGCTCGACTGCCCCGAACCCCTCTTTCTCCAGTTCCTTAAGCTTCGAGCAAGCCTCTTCGAAGCTGCGGACTGTGTAGATATGGGTGGACATTGTCTCTTTCTCAAAAGATGCCTGATGTACATCAGGATTATAAGCGTCACTCATAAGAATAAAAGCAAATTTTTTCTTCATGATCTTAAACCTCCCCGAAGTTCAATAAATTCAAACCTACTTCTTCATCAAAACGGCGATCGACGCTGCCGTCTATTATAGTTATGACCATCTCACAGGTTGCACTCACGACAGCCCTGTTCAGATGACCGCCGAACACTTCTCCTTTTTCATTGCCGGCGCTCATATGGATATGGGTGTAAAAACAGCCGTCCATCGTATTTATGGTTCCGGTCAAAGATACAATCTCAAAATTTCCTTTGAAATCATTCGAATCATACTTCTTTTCCAGCGTTTTAAACACCCCGGCCGTGAAATCATTGATAGCGCCGAGAGCGGTAACCTCGGCTAATCTGATATCCTCTTTTAATGATATTTCTTTAATCTTTTCCAGTATCTCTTCGCCTTTATCAATCCTCGCTATTATTTTATTACCGAATCGTCTGTAGTCCATATTTTTCCCTCCGAAAATGTTGATATGATTTAAAAGCTGCGTTTAATTGAATTTTAGTCTCTGCCGGCTTAAAAGTCAAATGCTGTGAGAGATGAAAGCATTCAAAAAGGAAATTATAATCGGCTTTTTTAAGCTGCTTTTCATACACGGATTTCGACGTTTTAAACGCTGTTTTGGGCAGTTTGCACAAGGTCCATTGACCATGGTGTTAAGAAAATGTAAAATTAGCTCATAATTATTAAATAATTATAAAAAGAAAGTGAACAAATAAGAAAGAGGGTAAGGAATATGAAAAAAACAATGAAAGCAATCGTGGCATGCATTACCTGTTTGACAATGGCGGCGTCACTGACGGCCTGCTCGGGAGATTCGGGGACTACCGGTTCAGGCAGCACGGCAGCACCGGCACCGGCGGCGGAGTCCCAGGGAGGCGAAGGGGAGGGTGTTCAGGCGCCTTCTGTGGATATAGACAGAGCCACGGAATTTGTAACCATTGCAACCGGTCCTACCAGCGGAATTTATTATCCGATTGGCGGAGCTTTCGCGACGGTGCTCGGCAATGCGGGGTACAAGACCTCCGCGCAGGCGACGGGAGCTTCGGTTGAGAATATTAACCTGATTACCGCAGGTGAGGCGGAGCTTGCAATTGCAATGCAGGATTCCGTCATGCAGGCGTATGAGGGATTCGGCGCTTTTGAAACGCCAAATACGGAACTGCGCGCGGCTATGCGCCTGTGGCCGAATTACGTTCAGCTTGTAACGACGGCAAACACAGGAATCAAGAGCGTAGAGGATCTGAAAGGGAAACGTGTCGGAGTCGGCGCTCCCAACTCAGGAGTAGAATTAAATGCCCGCATGATTTATGAGGCATACGGAATGACCTATGAAGACAGCGAGGTTGACTATTTATCTTACGGTGAGGCCATCGACCAGATGAAAAACGGACAGTGCGACGCCGCTTTTGTTACATCGGGACTTCCAAACTCTACGGTCAGTGAGCTGGCGTTCAGCTATGATATGGTAATCGTACCGATTGACGGAGACGGAAGAGATAACCTGATTAATAAATACCCGTTCTTTGCGGCCAGCATAATCCCCGCCGATACTTATAATAATGAGGAGGATGTGGAGAGCGTTTTTGTATATAACATTATGCTGGTCAACAAAGACCTTTCCAATGATATGGTATATGACATGATGGACTGTATCTTCAATGATATCGGCAGCATTAAAGCTTCCCATAATACAGCCGATCAGAATATCGACGTGACCTTCGGTGTAGATGACGTTAAGATCCCACTCCACGACGGCGCCGCAAAATGGTGGCAGGATCATGGATATGATACGCCGCAGAACTAAGCTATTATTATCCGCAGCTATTCTGCTGATTTTTTCAGCTTTGTTTGTTTTTTCTGCCGCAGCGTTCCGGCTGCGGCAGAGAGAATATCTGGTCATCAGGAACCAGGAGTCGGGAGACACTTATGTGAGAGTGCCGGTGGAGACCGGAGATGAACTGACCTTTGGGTGGGAGCACTCTTTTGAGCATATCCCGTGGAATGAATATTATGAGATTGAAGAAGACGGAAGCTTTCTTCTGCATACGATTTCGGTAGCCGGGTTCGGCGCGGGTATTCCTGCGGAAATGGACTGTACCTACCGCTATGAGGATGGACTCATTTACATGGACGATATAGAGAGCGAATTTCCTCAGTTTAACTGGATTAATTCGCAGACGGCATTAAAAGAGATAGGATTAAACGGCCGCATTTTGATCCGGGGCAGTGATATGCCCCATCATCAGAAAATCGTACTTTGTATTGAATAGGGCAAGGAGGATATGAAATGGTCTGGAAGAAGAAAACGGCGGATACAGCCGTACCGGAGGAGAATGCTGAGGCAGCAGCCGGGGAAGACAGGGATAAAGAGATAACGGAGGCCGACAAGCAGGAACTCCTTGAGAAATTTGATAAAGAAAGTAAGACGCGTACATTTGTATCACCGGCGGTTGCCATGGCATATAAGATATTCGCAATTCTGGTTACGCTGTATCATCTTGTGTTTGCATCCGGTTTCTGGATGCCTGAGACACTGAAGCACCGGTCACTTCATGTGTCTATGATTCTGATACTGGCTTTTGCCATGTATCCCGCAACAAAAAAGGCAAGCCGGAAAATAATTGCCTGGTATGATTATATCCTGATAGCACTCTCGGCCGCTGTACCGCTGTACATGTGGCTTGATTATTTCAACATCATCAATCGGGCCGGAAAGCCCAACTCCATGGATGTTATAATCGGAACGCTGCTTACGCTGCTGGTGCTGGAAGCAACGAGGCGGGTGTGCGGCATGGCGCTTCCTATTTTAGGCGTAATTTTTATTTTATACAGCCTGATGGGAACAAAGCAGGGCCTGATACCGGTTAATATTCCCGGCATATTCCTCCACAGGGGATATACGTGGCAGAAGCTGATGAGCCACTTCTTTGCCAATACAGAGGGAATATACGGCTCATCTGTCAATGTTGCGTCAACGTACATATTCCTGTTTATCGCATTCGGCGAGATTATGAACAAGTGCGGCATGGGTAAATTCTTTAATGATATTGCCAACGCGCTGGCAGGAGGAAGCAAAGGCGGGCCTGCAAAGGTGGCCGTTGTGGCCTCCGGACTACTTGGAATGATTAACGGCGCTGCCGTTGCGGTCGTCGTGACAACGGGTTCCTTTACCATTCCGCTGATGAAAAAGACGGGCTACGACAACGAATTTTCAGGAGCCATTGTGGCCACCGGCTCTGTCGGCGGACAGCTCATGCCGCCGGTTATGGGCGCGGCCGCCTTCATCATGGCAGAGACTCTGGGCATAAAGTACAGTACGCTGCTGGTATCGGCCATTATTCCTGCCGTAATCTACTATATGGGAATCCTGCTTCAGATTCAGATGCGTGCGGAGAAAATGGGAATGCAGGGTACGCCGAAAGACCAGCTCCCGAAAGTCGGGGAAGTAATGAAGGAGTACGGCCATCTCGCCATACCGCTCGTCTTCCTGATCTATATGCTGTTCTTCAGCGGGAAAACGGTTATTATGGCCGCATTTTACACAATTCTGTTTACAATCGTCGTTGCACAGCTCCGCCCGAATACCAGGATGAGCCTGAACGATATTATTGATGCTATGGTAGCCAGCGCCAAATCGACTGTCTCGGTTGCCATTGCCTGCGCCTGCGTCGGAATTATCGTAGGAGTTTGCAGTATCACCGGTTTTGCACTCAACATGGCAAGTACGATTATTCAAATCGGCGGACAGAGCCTGATGTTCACATTGATGTTTACAATGGTAACGTGTATGATTCTCGGTATGGGACTTCCGAGTATCCCGTCCTATATCATCACATCCACGATTGCGGCTCCGGCACTTGTGACACTGGGGATCCCCCCGATCGCGGCCCATATGTTCTGCTTCTATTTTGCAATGTTTGCAAACCTGACGCCTCCGGTTGCCCTGGCAGCCTTTGCCGCGGCAGGAATAGCGGGAGGAAGCCCGATGAAGACCGGATGGGCGTCGGTCAAACTGGCCCTGGCCGGCTTTATTCTGCCTTATATGTTTGTTTATAATACGGAGCTTCTGCTTCTCGATACTCCGATTGCCAAAGGAATTCAGGTGGCGATTACCGCTGCCATCGGCGTATTCCTGATCAGTGTGGCAGTAGAGGGATTCCTGTTTCGAAAGGTCAATGCCGTCTTGCGTATTCTCTGTTTTGCCGGCGCCTATCTGTTAATTGACAGCGGCCTGATTACCGATATTATCGGTATTGCAATCTGCGTTGGAATAGTTTTATTACAGAAGACAATGGCAAAAAAACATGGTACAATAGTTACGTAAAAAACCGGCATAAAGGGATGCTGCGGAGCTGCACGGAAGCCGCAGTATCCTTTTTATCATTGAAGGCGGTGATCTGTGCGCGCAGCGTGCCGGTTATCGTTAATCGGATAGCGCCGGGAATGGGGGAATCAGTATGGTTTATGACGTTATTATGAGTATCTGTATGAACATCTCTCTGCTCATTGTTCTGGCCCTTATGCTGACTAAGATAGAATTTGTCAAGGTGCTTCTTTTGAACGGGGAAGAGGAGGAACGCAACGATCGCAAAACCGGAACCAGAAAAGTCCGTAACCAGCTTGTATTGGGAGGCATTTTCGGAATATTCTGTGTTATTTCCGACTATATAGGAATCCAGGTGGAAGGGGCGCTTCCCAATGCCCGCGTAATCGGGGTGCTGTCAGCCGGGTTTCTGGGAGGGCCCGTATCGGGAATGACGACGGCCGTCATTGCCTCTATACACCGGTACCTTATATTTCCGGAGCGTATCAGTACCCTGGCCTGCGTTTTGGCGGCTATACTCCATGGGGTGATCGGCTCCTGGATTGGATATGCAAAAAAGGACAACAGGCAGTATTCCAACTGGTTCCTTCTTGTCAGCACTTTTGTGGCCGAAGCGATCCATATGATACTGATACTGATTTTAACGAGACCGTTTAACGAGGCGCTTGTAATTGTGAAGATTGTGCTGGTGCCGATGGTTATCATTAATTCGGTCGGTATGGTCATCTTTTTCAGCGTGTTTAAATCCATATTCAATAATGAAGACCTGAAGGTAGCGGTTAATGTATCCCTGGCGCTCAGAACAGCGGAGCGGTGCGCTCCTTATCTCGGTGATGCCGAGACGAACAGGGAAAGCATGCAGAAAATAATCGATATTGTCATGTCTGAGCATAAATGCGTGGGTGTGGCGGTGATCAGGGAGTATGAATTTCTGGGACGGAGCAGCGCCTTCGATTCGATTATACTGGATAAAACCTCCTATCCCCGTCTGTTGGCAGCCACGAAGACTTACAGAACCACGAGAATCAGCAGGGTTCCATTGCCGGAGGATGCTTTTTATCCTCTCTATGAGAAAAATGTGATTATTTCCGCCCCAATTGTCCGAAGCGGGGAGGAAGTTCTTTCTTTTGTCATGCTGGCCAGGAAGAATGCATATTCCTACCGTGCGGATATTGAATTTGGAACGGGTATCGCTAATTATTTCGCAACCCAGTTAAAGCTGGTGGACATGGAAAAACAGAAAGAACATCTGAGGAAAGCGGAGATTAAGGCACTCCAGTCGCAGATTAACCCTCATTTTCTTTTTAATGCGTTAAATACAATCTCCTGTTTCTGCCGGGAAAAGCCGGAGAAGGCGAGAGAGCTTTTGATGGCACTCAGCTCCTACTTCCGCAATATGCTGGACGACATTGACAGCAGCGTGACACTGGAGACGGAGTTAGAACATGTAAAAGCCTATCTGATGCTGGAGGAGGCGCGGTTTGAGGAGCATCTGAAGATTCGAATCGAAGCGGAGCCGGAGGATCTGACCTGCCGCGTACCGAATCTTATCCTGCAGCCGATTGTAGAGAATGCAGTGCGCCACGGCGCGATGAAGAGGGATAAGGGGCAGGTGACAATCCGTATAAAAAAAGAAGAAAAATCGACGATGATTGATGTGATAGACAATGGTCCCGGAATGGATAAGGAAATAGTAGACCGGCTTTATGAAAACGGCAGTTCTCAGCTCCCTCATCAAAATGAAGGGCATGGAATCGGCATGCTGAATGTGCAGCGGAGGCTGACGGGTATATTCGGAAAAGGAGCCGGTCTTCAGATTATTTCGGGAGGGTCAGGAACTATTGTGCGAATGATTATTCCAAACCAGAAAGAGAGGACAGATGAGGATTGCGGTAGTAGATGACGAACGCCCTGCAAGAAGTGAACTGGTATATCTGATCAGGCAGTGCAGTCCGTCGGCGGAAATCACGGAGGCCGACAGCAGCGACAGGCTGATGGAGCTTCTGAATACGAAAGTATTTGACGTCTGCTTTGTGGATATCGATCTTGGGGGAGCAAACGGAACAACGCTGGCATCGATGATAAAAAGCAAGGTTCCCGAGGCGCAGATTATTTTTGCCACGGCTTACCGGGAATATGCGGTAAAAGCATTTGAGCTGGGAGCAGCAGATTATCTGCTTAAACCATTTGATTTGGACAGGGTAAAAAAGACGATGGGCAGGCTGGAGGAGAAGAGAGCCGAGGCGGCAGGCGCGCGGGAAATGGCGATTAATAAAATCATGGTCAATGCCGGAGCCAGCTTTCAGGTTCTCGATGTATCGGATATTATATATATTGAGACGGAAAAACGCTCCTGCCGGATTCATACGGCTAAAAAGTCGTATCTTCAGAATGAGTCTCTGAATTATTATGAGACGAGGCTGAAAAACTGCCGGTTTTTCAGAATACATAAAAGTTATCTGGTGAATCTGGATTATGTTCTTGAGATGGTGCCGGCATTTAATAACGGTTACAGCCTTAAGATGAAATATCATGAGAAGGTGTTACTTCCGATTGGAAGGACACAGGTGAGGGAATTCCGGCAATTATTTGCCAGGTAATATGTATGCCACGGAAAAACGCCCTGCAGAGAATTATGTTCCCTGCAGGGCGTTTTGGGCTATTGTTCACACGGTTGTATCCCGCGAGGCGTTTGATATTAACGCCGGATTTATCAGGTGGTATAATATCCGTCAATCCGCGCGCCTTCAGGCAGTTCGAAGACATCTTCAGGAGCCCCCATGATCCAGCCGCTCTCGGAACTGTGATGGTTTTCCATCGCACCGGCGAAGTGGAGCATCGCGATTCCGGCATTCAGGCGCGTATCGTCAGGTGTGGTCAGTTCATCGGGAAGAGTGACAAACAGTATCCTGTTTCCGTCCATAATAAAGCGGTAGGACTGCAGGTTTAAGTAGGACGGGGCGCAGCAGGCGGCAATGAAGGCCTGGTACAGGCTGCTGTTGAGGGGGAGTGAGGATATCTCCGCGCTCTCACCCCAGTTTTTTGTGTATACGGCATGGTCGACAGACAGTTTTGGAGCAACGAAGCCGGTACGTTTTTTTATGGTTACATCAGAGATGCTTTTGATGTCCAGTCTGGAGGAGGGCAGCATGACAGTGGCATTGCCGAAGGCAATCAATGCACATGGTTCCATATTTTCCGGAAGGCTAAGGCGCTTTTTCGTCTCGGTACTGTCTCCGACGGTGATCCAGCAGGACTCCAGTTCCAGTTCCGTCAGTTTCATGACGAGATCCTCACCGATATAGCCTGCATTTTCCAGATAATGCTCCATCTTCGGGGAGGAGATGAGAAGATAATGGGGCGCCTCGATCATAAAATTATGGTATCCGGCACAGCCTGAAAGGATTGACTGGGTCTCCGGTCCCAAAAGTTCAATTGTAACCGGAATATCCTCTATCAGTTTCCTGCACTGCAGAAAATAGTCCTGAAGTTCTTCGAGCTGGCGTTCTAAAACCGGTTTTTTCTTAAAACTCCTTGTAGATTCACGTTTAATTGCAAGATTGTAATAATCCATCATAAAGCCACCTTTCTAAAATTTTTCCTGTAAGAGATTCTTTAACACAGATGTATATGGAATCTGCTTATACTGAAATTCTACCATTTATCTGGGGTAATTGTCAAACATAAACAATTGTTTTCTATCAATAGACAGAAATTGCCTGTTCAAATAAGAAAAAACATATGTTAAAATTTTTCCCTGATATTCATATTCCTTCTGAACCCGGCATATAGTAATAGTAAGCTACGAAATATTGTGGACTAAAGGAGAGGATTTATTATGGCTGAGATACATTATCTGATTTCAGATGCGTCGAAAAAAGTGGATGTAGAAGCACATGTGCTGCGTTACTGGGAGGAAGAACTGGAACTTCCAATTCCCAGGAATGATATGGGACACCGATATTATACGGATTTTCATATCCGTCTTTTTAAACAGGTAAAAGTGCTGAAGGAAAAGGGATATCAGTTGAAAGCGATTAAAACTGCGCTGGCAAAATCCCTTCAGGACGGTAAGGTGATTATTCCCAGTGAGGTCCTGGAAGAGGATGTAATTGCCGCATTGAAAGAAACAGGTATAGGAGAGCAGGACATGAAAGAGCAGAAAGGGAATGAAAACAAGAACGGCGAAAAACGGGCAGATGAAAAAGTAAAGGATGGACAAGCAGGTGAGGGCGGTGGAGAGGCCGGACTTACGGCTCTCGATAAGGACAGTGTGGAGGCATTGCTGGCCGGAGAGAAGATGGAGCAGTTTCAGAAGGTAATGAACCATATAATTGGACGGGCTATGGAAGAGAACAGCGAAAAACTGAGCCAGGATATCAGTTATCTGGTGCATGATAAGCTGATGAAAGAGATGGAATATCTGATGCGGGTTTCTGATGAGAGGGAAGAGGAGCGGTTTAAGCAGCTGGACGAAGTGATCCGTGCCTATCAGAGGGACAACCAGGGCAGGGCGGAGGCGGCGGCCTCAGTCACCGGCTTTCCGTTTTTCCGCTTTAAAAAGAAAAAATTCGGCCGAAACGGAAACAAGCTTTGACTTGTTTCTGCTGCGGCCGATTATTGAAGGCGGTGACCTGTGCGTGCGGCGTACAGGTTATCGTTGGAGCGTATTGTAAAACTCCGCTGTAACCTCTGAAGCGGAGTTTTGCTGTCAGGCTTTCCGGCAGGCCTTTATAAAAGCGGAGAAAAGACGGTCGGCATGTGAATACTTTCCGGCCAGCTGCTCGGGATGCCACTGGACCCCGAGCAGAAACGGATGTCCGGGCTGTTCCACCGCTTCGATGATGCCGTCCGAAGCGCGGCCGCAGACCGTCAGGCAGGGGGCGACATTGCGGATGGCCTGATGATGAAGGCTGTTGACCTCCAGCGAGAGGGATTCCGATATCTGCGCCAGCCGGGACCCGGTTTCGACCGCTACCCTGTGGGCCGGATGCGTTGCGTTAAACGGCTGCCGGTGGGCAATCGGAACGCGTCCTGAAAGCTGTGAAAAAATGTCCTGGTAGATATCTCCGCCAAGGGCGATATTAATGAGCTGGGCTCCCCGGCAGATGCCAAGAACCGGCTTTTTCCTTTCGTAAACCTGGGAAAGCAGCAGCAGCTCAGAGGAGTCACGCAGCGGTGAAAAATCTCCGCAGCCGGCCAGTGTCTCTTCACCAAATAGAAACGGATGTACATCGGGGCCTCCGCTGAACAGGAAACCATCCAGCGTATCGGCCAGTTGGCCGGCCTCTTCTTCATCCAGTGTGAGAGGGAGAACCAGCGGTATAGCTCCATTTTTTCTTATGGCATCGATATAGAAATGTCCCATTTTCAAATCATCTGTTGATAAATCATGGGAGGCCGTCAGGCCGATAACCGGTTTATTCATATTAATACCTCATCTTTTTATAAACATAAAAAGACTGTCATCTCTGACAGCCTCTTATGTATCTTAAGCGTTCCGCTTAATTATTCCTGTTCGATAGCGCCTGTTGGACATGTGCCAGCACAGGAACCGCAGTCGATGCAAGTATTTGCATCAATTTCGTATTTGCCATCTCCCTGAGAAATAGCGCCCACTGGACAGTCTCCAGCACAAGCGCCGCAGCTTACACATGAGTCAGTAATTACATATGCCATGATTAAGTACCTCCTTTAGATTTTGACGTTTGCGTTTATTTTATACTATTACTGCAAATTATTCAAGAAGAAATTACTGTATTTTATGTTTAAAAATTGAAGCAAAGTACAAAATATAGAGTACAGGCAATTTTTGTTACTCACAGCCCGCCTAAAAGGTAACAGTTCAGACAGCATGAACTTTACGGCATCCGGCTAATTAAAGTGCTGCTCAGAGGAATAACAATTTTATTTCTTGCCAAGTCTAAGGAAAAGTATTATAGTATGGATATATGTAACGGTTTAGCAGGATACATTCCGCAAGGTGTTACGGATATATTACAAAAGGAGGTTAATGGAATATGCAGGTTAGTAAAGATATGTTAATCGGCCAGCTTCTGATGGTAGATGAGGGCGTCGCTCCGATTCTGATGGGTGCGGGCATGCATTGTCTGGGCTGTCCTTCCGCACAGGGAGAATCTCTGGAAGAGGCATGCTTTGTTCATGGAATTCAGGTTGATACGGTAGTTAATGCCATTAATGAATACCTGGCCGCTAAATAGCAGCAGGCATTGAACGATAAAAAAGACTTCCGCCGCGGGACGAGTTCCCGATTGGGCGGAAGTCTTTTTATTTAAAAGGAGAATTCTCCTTTTAAATAAAAACCGTTTCGCGGAGCGTGCAGGTTATCATTTCCTCCGGGCCGGGCAGGTATGGCATTACAGTTTCGAAAGTGTCTGTAAGGCGCGATCTTTTACGATGACTTCATAATGTTCCTGATAGTAGGCTTCAGCAGCCGGGTCTGTCTTCAGAGCGCTGCCGTATTCCGACAGGAGATTGCAGATCCGCTTGAAGGAATCACTGCCTGTCTCAGGTTCTCTGACAATCAGATAATAACGGAGGTTTTTCGGGTTTTTATAAAGTGAATTGGACCCGTCAAACACTTGTCCAGCTATTCTGGCGGCGTCACACACCTGATCCAGGCTATCGAATGTAAAAAACCGGACAGAGGGCTGACTGTCGGAGGAGCTGCTTTCCTGATTCTTCAGTCCGGCGGCTCCGGCGGTCGGGGAAGAGGCTGTATCACCGGCTGTCTTCGCAAACAGCTCCAGAAGCCCGTCGGCTCCTTCCAGCAGTTCACTGGCCAGTGAAGACAGGGAATCTTCATCCTCTGCCATTGGAGAAAATTTGGAAAAACGGGTATCCAGTTCTTCCGGATCTTCTATCTTTGTAATGATAAGCATAATACTTTCGTTGGAGAGCGGAATTGCTTCCACCATTAACGGAATATCCTCTGCTTCAAAACCTACTTCGTTGGAGGCCTTCTGAATCATCTCACGGAAAAGTTTTTTTGCTTTTTCGCTGCCATAGGCTAATTCTCCCAGATTCAGGTCGCGTACGCTTAAGTCAAAGCTCGACAGCGTGCAGCGGATCTGGTTTTCATTGATACGTTCGATTTTCATAGGCTCACTTCCTTGTCTTTTCAGGTCTGAGTTTAAAAGCGGGAAACGTTTATTTTCGTTTCTGCGCAGTGTTAAGCCAGCCGCTGCCTGCGGCAGCGGATAATTACTTCAGCTTACATATTCAATATACTATATAATATAAGCAATTGGCAATTCATATATGAAAAAAATTTATTAAAATTTATGGAAGCAGAGCTTAAAAAGGGTAAAAACCTGAAATTACCTCGCGGGGCATAACCGTGTGAACAGTAACATTTCCGTTCTTAGGATTATAACAATTTTATTTTATCAGTTGAAAAAATGAAAGCAATATATTATAATGAAACCCTGAGAAGTGATATTTCCGAAAGGAGGTGTAGAAGCAGAAAGCACCATATTATTTGGAAAATATCAGATATGTCGGGTGATCGGCAGCGGAAGAAGCGGTACCGTGTTTCTTGCAAAGCATCTCGGGCTGGATGAATTCAGGGCAATTAAGAGAGTGGCAAAAGAGGGCAGCGGTTTCCTCAGGGAGACGGCCGTACTGAGAAATCTGAGACATCCGGGAATCCCGATCATATACGACATGGAAGAGGATTCAATTTTTTACTATCTCATCGAAGAATATCTTGAAGGTGAGTCCTTATATGCTCTGGTCAATCGACAGGGCAGTCTGACAGGGACAAAGCTCATTTCTTTCGGAATGGAACTTTGTCAAATCATGGATTATCTGCATTCGTTTAAACCCAATCCAATTTTGTATTTAGATCTGCAGCCTCATAATATTTTAATTTGCCGGGGAACGCTTAAGTTGATCGATTTTGATCAGGCAGTATCGGTTTCTCATACCGGAAAAACGGAAAAACGCTATGGAACACAAGGCTTTGCAGCCCCGGAACAATACACAGACGAGCCGATGGATGTAAGGACCGACATCTATGCCATCGGCGCCCTCCTTCACTATATGTTTACCGGAAAATCACCGGAGATGCAGGCCATTGTGACGCCGGGAAGAGAACCGGCCGATTTAAAAAGCGCCGGTACGGTAAATTCCGGGTGGGAAGAGAAACTGAGAGCCATTATAGGGCGGTGTCTGCGCCGGCACAAAGAGGAACGTTATGAGAATGTCAGGGAGGTACTTGAGGAGCTTATAGAATTAAAGCAGGGTGTTTTCAATGAAGAGAACATATCACTTCTCAGAATTGCTGTAGCCAGCAGCAGTCACGGCATGGGAGCAACCCATGTGTCTTTAGGCGTGGCGGCTTATCTGACGGGGTACGGAATCAGAAGCCTGTATCAGGAGAAGAATGATTCACGGTCGGTATTGGCAATGGCAGAGTATCTTGAACAGAGCCCGGATCAGTATGGGATATATCATATTGGAGCATGGGAGCTGAAACCGGGATACGGCTGCTGCGTCAGATTGGAACAACCGGTATATAATGCTATCGTCGAGGACTGCGGAACCGGACTCCAGCCGGTTTCGGAGAAGGATTATGATTTACTGATTCTGGTCTGCGGCGGTAAGTGGTGGGAACTGGAAGATTCCATAAGAGCAATACGCCTTCTGGCGCAGAGTAAAAATCTGCGTGTCATTTTTAATCATGTTTCTTCCGAAATGGATATAGTCCTGCCGGAAGATATCACAAAACTTTCATTTTACAGAATGCCCTGGTTTCCGGCGCCGGAAGACAGAAGCTTCGGGAACTTTTTTGAAGAGCTGTCCCGGAAGACGGAGTGCGGGCAAAAACTAGAGAAACTCATCGAGAGCCGTACGGCGGCATTTGGGAAAGGAAGAACGGTACGGGAGCGCATAAAAAGACTTTTTCACTTCCCGTCAAGGGGAGGCGGCAACAGATAAATGAAGATGTGAAGCGCCGGAAACCGGAGCTTATCGGAGTGGCCGGAAGCAGCCCCGGCGTGGGAGTGACCCATTTTACAGTCCTTCTCGGCAACTACATGACAGGAGTAATGGGCAGAAAAACAGCAGTTCTGGAATGGAATACAAGCGGAGCTTTCGGGGAAATACAGGAAATTTATTCGACAAGAACTGTCACAAACAGACAAGATCAGACGTTTATTACCTATGGAGTCTCTTATTACAAAAATGCCGGCAGAAAAGAATTGCTGGAATGTCAGTTGAGGTTTGATACGGTGATCCTGGATTTTGGGACATACAATGGCAAAGTGGAAGAAGAACTTCTGCGATGCGACAGGAAATTTTTTCTGGGTTCCTTCAGCGAGTGGAGACTGAGAGCCTTTTCGGAGCATATATCCGACAAACGGGTAAGGGACTGCGGTTGGGAATATTTTGCGGCTTTTGGGAATAAGGAGACTGCGGGTATGATAAAACGGTTTTTAAAAGTACAAGTCAGCCTTATACCGTGGCTGCCGGATGCATTTGTCATAACGGGAGAAGCAATGGCTTTCTTTGAGAGACTCCTGAAATATAAGCGGGACGGGAACTGATATATCACGATATACTTCCTGAAGGTTTCTGGAAAAGACGACCGTCCCTCAAAATTCGAGGGGATAGCAATGGACGAAAGAGAAAAGAGGCGAATTGAAAAGGAAAGGCGTGAAAAGGAACAGCAGCGTATCTTTGTAGAAGGCCTTAAGAAATACAGGGAGAGGGGGATTCCGATCCTGATTGACGGCAAAGAATGCACACCTGAAGAATATGCAAAATTATTTGAGCTGAAAGAAGACGGCTCCTTTTATATGGGAGACTATATTGGCGCCGATACCGGACTGCTGATGGAAATCCACTTTGACCGGGTTTATTACAAGTAAAACAGGAGGTTAATACGGAAGAAACTGAATTGCCCGATTATAAAGGTTACTGTCCACACCCCGCCAGAAAGCGGCGTGCTGCGAACAATAACACGCCTCGCGGAACAGCACCGTGTGAACAGTAACTTATAAAGAACCGTAAGAAAAAATTCAACAATCCCCGGATAAGGTGTGATATACTAGCTATATTAATGATAGAAATATATAGACATGAATAAAATACCGGAGGATGAGATGAAGAGAAGAAAATCGCCGCTAAAAGCCGTATTTCTGGTCCTTTTGCTGCTGGTGGCATGTGCAGCCGGAGTTTACGGCTATAAACGATATATGCCTACTAATGAAAGAGCCGACCTGAGCCTGATTTACGACAGCCGTGATAATGAAGTCACTGTTTTCCTGAATTATGAAAAACAGAAAATCCGGGGGATTTACGAAGACGGCCAGACTTATCTGCCGGTAGACTGGGTAAATGCCAATCTGAATGAGCGTTTTTACTGGGATAACAGGGAGAAAGTACTGGTGTACGCCCTGCCGGAGGAAGTGGTCACGGCCGACGCCGGGACGACCGGTAGCGGAGGTAAGAACATACTGCTGGAGCGTGGAGATAAAACGTATCTGGCGCTGGGCCTGATTCTGAACTACACGGATGTCAGGATGAATGTCTATGACAGCGGCAGCCATAAACGGATCTATGTATCGAATACCTGGTCACCCGTTGCGGTTGCCACGGTTAAAACGAATGGGAAGCTTCGCGTAAAGGGAGGAGTAAAAAGCCCGATTATTACGGAGCTGGTAAAGGATGAGAGTGTTGTAGTCCTGGAAACGATGGATAATTGGGCCAAGGTTATGACACAGGACGGCCATATCGGCTATATGGCGAACAGGAAACTTGATAATCTTCACGAGGAGACTCCGGTCAGTACATTTACAGAACCTGAATACAAGAGTATATCACTGGACGAAAAAATCAATATGGTCTGGCATCAGGTGACGATTGATGCCGCTAACAATGCAATGGAGGAATTGATTTCCGCAACGGAAGGTGTGAATGTTATTGCCCCGACCTGGTTTACACTGAGTGATAATGAAGGGAATTATGAATCCCTGGCTAGCAGAAGCTACGTGGAGAAGGCTCATGCGATGGGACTTCAGGTCTGGGCGGTAATCGATAATTTCAGCCGTGAAATTACAAAGAATGTTCAGTCGGAGGAACTGCTGTCCAAAACCTCCGTCAGGAAAAAGCTGATTGACAGCCTGATGGATGAAGCCGATACATACGGCTTTGACGGAATCAATCTCGATTTTGAGAGTCTGAAGGAGGAGGCCGGGGTACACTATATACAGTTTATCAGAGAGCTTTCCGTGGCCTGCAGGAAGAAGGGCCTCGTGCTGTCGGTAGACAATTATGTTCCGGCCCCTTATAATCGTTTCTATAACCGCAGAGAGCAGGGAATTGTAGCCGACTATGTAATTATTATGGGCTATGACGAGCATTATGCGGGCGGAGATGCCGGTTCGGTCGCTTCCCTGGGATATGTTGAAAAGGGAATTAAAGATACCCTGGAACTGGTGCCAAAAGAAAAGCTGATTAACGGAGTCCCGTTCTTTACCCGCCTCTGGACAGAAAAAGACGGAAAATTTTCATCCAAGGCCATGGGACTGGGCAACGCGAAAAAGTGGACTGAGGATAATGGCATGCAGCTCACATGGGACGAGACTGTGGGGCAGTATTACGGTGAATGCGATACGTCCGCCGGAAAGAATTATCTTTGGATGGAGGATGCAAAATCTCTGGGACTCAAGATGGATCTGATCAAAAAGTATGATCTGGCCGGTGTTGCAGGCTGGAAGTTAGGTCTGGAGACACCGGATATATGGGATGTGGTAAGCTGGAAGTAGGATAATACGGCAGCATTTCAGACTGATTTTTAGAAGAGTGGGAGGCCCTGCTGCGGGTTTGTGCGGCAGGGCCTTTTAAATGGGGGGTTAGTTAAGCAGGTGAGGACGCCGCCGGTACGGCCAGCGGACGGGGGGGGGTATATGAGTCTTTCGTCCCGGGGGAAGATTGTTGTGAGTTGGGACTGCGGGCGAAGATAAAGTCTGCGGAGCACACTCCCGCTCTGTGAAATGCATCGCGCTGCTAAGCTCGTAAGGGACCTCGCTAATCAGCGATGGATTTCAATGGCATCCGCAGACTTTATCTTCCCCTCCGCC
>Ga0129309_1000224_pt1 | contig 50290 bp, 38 predicted proteins | sample L1105metagenome_FD_94439 | JGI IMG/M metagenome (GOLD analysis project Ga0129309, IMG submission 94439) | Ring-tailed lemur group fecal microbial communities from Wisconsin, USA - L1105 metagenome | ecosystem: Host-associated > Mammals > Digestive system > Large intestine > Fecal | place: USA...
TCTTAGGCAGAGGGAGACAAAGCGCGCCGGGCGGATTTTAGCCCTACAAGGGCAAAATCCGGGACAACTTGAGCTTCGAACTCATTCGGAGTTCGGAGCGAATTTGTCCGTAACCCCGGGGGGACTTTGCCTTCCTCTGTCTTAGAGCTATCCCTCGAAGAAGCAGTCCAGCCGGATATCATTCTCTCCGGCTCCGCCCTGCGAAAACAAAACCATAGTATCTCCTTCTCCAGCCAGCGATGCCCCCCCCGGGACGAAAGACTCATATCCACACCCCACCACCCCGTCCGCTGGCCATACCGGCGGCGTCCTCACCTGCTTAACTAAATCTCCAATCAGATCTCAGCAGTCCCCTGTCTGAATTACAAATAAAGTTAAAATTATATTAAATTTTTATAAGTCTCTTGACAAGGTGACAGGCTGTCACTATAATAATGACAGCCTGTCACCTTTTTGCGATATTTTTACACCGGTACACAGTAGAATATCGGAGGGGCCTTGGCAGCCATACTGAAGATAAGAGTAAATAACAGGGGGGAGGAAGACTTATGCCTACAGAACGGTTTTACAGACTTCCGGAAGAGAAGAAACGGAGCATCTGCAGCGCCGCCGTGAAGGAATTTGCGCGGGTGCCTCTCGATAAGGTATCAATTAACCAGATTATTAAAGAGGCGGATATATCCAGAGGGAGTTTTTATACATATTTTGAGGATAAATGGGATCTGCTGGCGTGCATTTTCGAGGACAGCCAGAACAGACTGAGAGATTTTTGCAGGGAGGCCCTGATCACGTCTGGAGGAAATATCTGGGTTATGCTGGAAGCGCTGCTGGACAGGACGATTGAATTTTGTTCCGGTAAAGGCCAGTTTAAATTCATTAAAAATGTGATGTATCATACGGGTTCAGAGGAGATCTTAAAGGGCTTTTCAAAAAGGATGAATGATACATACGGCCACAAGAATGAAGAGATAGAGAGGTGGATTTTTGAAAACACGGACAAGAAAGTGATGATGGTGGAAGATTATGAGGTGTTCCACTGTTTTTTCCAGCTTGCCATGTTAAGTATTGCGATGGAAATCAAAGACTATTTTGACGAAGTGCCTGTGGATACAATCAAATCCCGTTTTGCCACAAAGCTGGAAATCCTGAAGAATGGGATATGCAGGAACGGTTCAGAAGGACGGGCCGGAAATTCATGAAAGACGGATAGAATAAAAAGGCTGCAATATATTTAATCATAGAAAAATAATCATAGAATTTTGAAGCGAAGAAAGCAGACGAAACAGGAGGACAACATGAAGAAGAAAAAAGTAATCATTACAGCGGTAGTGATTGTGGCGGCAGCAGCAATTATCTTGCCCAGATTTTTGAAACCGAAGGAGGAAGTTGCAGCGGCTTCTGTTCCGGTGGTCTCTATACAGAAGCCGGAGATTGGAAATATTGAATTGTATACAGGCCTGACCGGTACGGTCGAGCCATCAGATATTGTCTACATCATTCCGAAGGCGGCAGGCGAGGTGACCGACGTCTATGTGAAGGCGGGAGATTATGTGGAGGAAGGGCAGGAGCTGCTCCATATTGATACAAAACAGGTGGACGGGGCAAAAATCAATCTGGATACGGCTGCCGTTTCCCTTCAGGATGCCAATACAAACCTGCAGAGGATGAGCGTTCTGCTTCAGAGCGGCGACATCTCACAGCAGCAGTTTGAGCAGGTGCAGAGCAGCGCAAAGATGGCAAAGCTCCAGTATGATGCGGCAAAGCTGGCTTATGATAACCAGATTGAGTTCAGCACCATTACGGCGCCAATCAGCGGCCTTGTGGAAAGCTTTAACGTGGAAGTACACGATAATGTGGCCCAGTCTAACGTACTTTGTGTTATTTCAGGGGAAGGGACAAAGGCGGTGTCGTTTAATGTGACGGAACGGGTTGTAGACGGACTCAACACCGGTGATGTGATCCGGATTGAGAAAAACGGCAGTGATTATCACGGTGTGATTACTGAAATCAGTTCCATGGTAGATGCGTCCACAGGCCTTTTCAAAATTAAAGCATCCCTTGAAGATGCGGATTCCCTGGCAACCGGGGCGCAGGTTAAGCTTTATGTTACATCCAGCAAAGCTGAAAACGTTATGATGATTCCGACAGATGCTATTTATTATCAGGGCGGAAAAGCAATGGTTTATACATATAAGGATAACGCAGTACATGAAGTGCCTGTGGAAGTAGGCATTTACGATGCGGAGAAGACAGAGATTACGGGAGGACTCAGCACGGAGGATGACGTAATTGTCACCTGGAGTTCCGAGCTGTTTGAAGGCTCGCAGGTAGAAATCCTCGGCGCATCCGGAACTGCCGGAGAAAGCACAACAGACGGCGCATCATCCGGTACGGCGGAAAACACGACAGAAGCAGAAGCGGAATAAGGAGGCACTCACATGGGATTAACAAGAAGCGTCCTGAAACGTCCGGTTACGACGGTTCTGGCAGTTCTCTGCCTGATCGTATTTGGTATTTCATCCATATTTTCATCGAAACTGGAGCTGACTCCCGAGATGGAAATGCCGATGGTAGTCGTATTTACCGTTTATCCGGGAGCTAACCCGGAGGACGTCGATGAACTGGTTACCAAGCCGATTGAAGATGAGATCGGTACTTTGAACGGAATTAAATCCGTAAACAGCTATTCAAATGAAAACATGTCCATGGTGCTGCTGCAGTATGAATACGGCACGGATATGGATAAGGCATATTCCGACTTAAAGAAAAAGACGGATGCCATGCAGAGCAGCCTGCCGGATGATGTGCAGACTCCGACTATCATGGAGTTCAACATTAATGACCAGGCGACGATGTATCTGGCGGTAAACAATGATAAAGCAGATAATCTTTATAACTATGTAGATGAGAAGATCGTCCCGGAGCTGGAGAAGATATCCTCCGTGGCCAGCGTTGACATCAGCGGCGGACGTGAGGAGTATATCCGGGTTGAAGTGATCCCGGAGAAGCTAAAGCAGTATCATCTCAGCATGAATTCCCTGGTTACGGCAGTCGCCTCCGCCAATCTGGCTTATCCGGCCGGAAGCACCGAGGTGGGGAGCCAGAGTCTTTCCGTTACAACAGGCGTTGAATTTGATGATATGGAGAGCCTGAAACGGATCCCGATTACGGTCGGAAACGGCAATACAATTTATCTTGAGGATGTGGCAAATGTCTACTCCACGTTAAAGGATGCCGCCGGTATCGGCCGGTACAACGGCCAGGATACGGTTGCGCTGGGCATAAAGAAACAGCAGAAAAGCTCGGCCATGGATGTGTCCAAAGCAGTTAACAGAACAATTTCACGATTAACTGAAGTAAATCCGGACCTTCAAATCGTTGTAGTAAATGACAACAGCGATCAGATTAACGGCTCATTAATCAGTGTATTGCAGACGATGATTGCGGCAATTATCGTATCAATGGTGGTTATTTTCCTGTTCTTCGGAGATTTAAAGGCGTCCCTGATTGTCGGAACGTCCATACCGGTGTCTATTCTGGCGGCCCTGGTTATGATGAGGGTCATGGGATTCTCGCTCAATGTTATCACTTTGGGAAGCCTGGTGCTGGGTGTCGGTATGATGGTTGACAACTCGATTGTAGTACTGGAGAGCTGTTTCCGTTCCACAAAAGGAAAAGGCTTTAACGAATTCCATAAAGCGGCCCTGGAAGGCAGCAGCATCGTAATCCAGTCGATTATCGGCTCAACGGCTACCACCTGCGTCGTATTCCTTCCGCTGGCGTTCCTGTCGGGTATGACGGGACAGATGTTTAAACCCCTTGGCTTCACGATTGTGTTCTGTATGGTTGCGTCACTCATTTCGGCTATGACGATCGTTCCGTTATGCTACATGATGTACCGGCCGAAGGAACGGACTACGGCTCCGCTTTCCGGTCTTGTGACAAAGATGCAGAACGGATACAGGGGTATCATGAAGTCGCTTCTTCCTAAGAAGAAAACGGTTATGTTTACAACAGTAGCTCTGCTGGTTATTTCCCTTTTCCTGGCGACCCAGCTCAAGACGGAGCTGATGCCGGCAAATGACCAGGGTACCATATCAATCACCGTCGGCTTAAGGCCGGGTCTGGGAATTGAGAAAGCCAACGAGATTTTATCAGAGGTTGAAGACTATGTGGCAAATGACGAGGATGTGGAATCCTACATGCTTTCCTACGGAAGCAGCGGACTCAGTATCTCGGGAGGCTCTTCCGCCTCGCTGACAGCATACCTGAAGGACGACAGAAAACGTTCCACAAAGAAAGTGGTTGATGAATGGAGGCCGGTGCTGACCTCGATTCCTGATACGAATATCACATTGTCTTCCCAGAGTGCCATGAGTATGATGGGAGGCGGAAACGAAGGCGTTGAGTATATCCTCCAGAGTACCCAGTACGATGAGCTGAAGGCGGCGTCCGATAAGATTGTCCAGGCGCTTAAGAACCGTCCTGAGGTAACAAGGATTCATTCTTCCCTGGAAAACTCGGCTCCGGTTATAAAGATTGAAGTGGACCCGCTGAAGGCAGCGGCAGAAGGCCTGACTCCCGCGCAGGTGGGAGGTACGGTCAACCTGATGCTCAGCGGCAAGGAAGCTACGACTCTCGATGTAAACGGCGGCGAAATCAGCGTCATGGTCGAGTATCCGGACGGCGAATATGATACGATTGACCAGGTGAAGGGAATCGTACTCGATACCGCGACCGGCGGTTCCGTGGCACTTACCGATATTGCCGACATTTATTTTAAAGATAGTCCTCAGAATATCGTCAGGGCTGACAAAGAATATCAGGTTACGATTACCGGTGATTTCGTGAAGGGCATTGCAAAGGACGATCAGGATGCAATAGAGACAACAATTTACAAAGAAGCAGTGCTTCCCAACATGTCTGAGAGCATTACCAGGGCTCAGAACAGTATGGATGAAGCGATGGCGGAAGAGTTCGGCGCACTTGCGGGAGCAATCGGCCTTGCCGTCTTCCTGATCTTCGTAGTTATGGCTGCCCAGTTTGAATCACCGAAGTTCTCTATCATGGTTATGACGACGATTCCGTTCAGCTTGATTGGTTCCTTCGGACTGATGTTCCTGGCTGACGCTACCATCAGTATGCCGTCCCTTTTGGGATTCTTGATGCTGGTCGGTACGGTTGTAAACAACGGGATTCTTTATGTTGATACGGCAAACCAGTACAGGAGTAATATGGACCGCGACACGGCCCTGATCGAAGCGGGAGCCACAAGGCTCCGTCCTATCCTGATGACAACGCTGACAACGATAGTAGCCATGATTCCGATGGCGCTTGGAATCGGCGACAGCGGCGAGATGATGCAGGGTATGGCGCTTGTAAACGTGGGCGGCCTGCTGGCTTCGACATCATTGTCCCTGCTGATGCTCCCGATTTATTACACACTGATGAACAGAGGTCACAGGGAAGAATTGGATGTGGATTAATGGCAGAAGTGTGGTAAAATGGTTTTGTAACAAAATATAGGAAGTATGCGGCTGTACCCGGCAGGGACAGCCGCATACGGATAGAAACCGTGGTCAGTTAAACGTTATTGTTCACACCCCGACAAAAGACGGCGTGCTGCGAACAATAACACGCTTCGCGATGCACAGAAACGGCAAAAAGCGCCGTTTCGCGCCGTGCAACTCGGGATTTTCGTGCATAATTCGCACGAAAACACCTCGCGGAATACAACCTGTGAACAGTAGCAGTTAAACTGCGGAGGTGAGAAAATAGAATGAAAAAAAGACGGAAACAAATAACTGCGGCCGCCCTGGCTGCCCTGGCAGCGATATCTCTGACAGTTCCCGCTTATGCGGCCGCAGGGCCTTCAGGAAAGACGACTTACATAAACGGGGCGGGAGCCGGTGCCGAGGATACGGTTCTGGATTACAACGACATTGACCAGAGGATTGAAAACTACAACACGAATTACAAGCAGCTTAATTCGACTCTGGTGAACAGCACCCAGTCGCTGGACGCGGCAAGAGAATTGAGAGAAGGTGCGTCGGATTTGATGGATGAAGCTTATGAGCTTCGTTCTGACGGCCTTAATGAGACCACGAGGGAGCTTTATGACAGCTACAAGGAGTCGGCAAAGGAGCTGCGCAAACAGGCCCAGAAGCTGACAAACGAGGAGCTGGGAAGCTCTTACAAGAAGACACTCAGACAGACGAAAAGCAAACTGGTTGCTTCCACCCAGCAGCTGATGATCCAGTACAGTGAGACGATTGCCAAGCAGGAGCTGATGAACAAGCAGATAGAATTGGCCCAGGCCAATCTGGATGCGGCAAACAGGATGGCGGCCATGGGAATGAAATCGGTCCAGGATATCCAGACGGCCCAGGAAACCTTAAAACAGGCGGAAAGCGGCGCTGCCCAGCTTAAATACGGTATTGACAATATGAGGCAGAATCTGCTCATACTGACGGGATGGAACCATGACTCCGCTCCGGAAATACGGCCGGTACCGGCCTCCGATCTGTCGCGAATCGACCAGATGAATCCGGAGAACGATCTCCGGTCGGCCATAGGAGCCAACTACGATCTCCAGTCGCTTAAAGGAGCTTCCGCCTCCGGTTCCTCTGCGAGAAACGTGAAGAAGAGGAATGTGGCACAGTCGGAACAGGATGTGGCGTCCACGCTTCAGGCCCTTTATAATACTGTCATTTCCAAACGGCAGTCCTACGAGGCGGCTCTCTCCGAATATGCGGCTGCGGAGCAGAAAATGCAGGCGGCCGACCGGAAATATTCTCTGGGAATGATGGGAAAACTTGAGTACCTGAGCGCCCAGGCGGAATTTCTTACATCGAAGTCGAATAAAGAAGTTGCAGACATAGAACTATTTTCAGCCATGGAAAAGTATGACTGGGCGGTAAAAGGCCTGATCATGTCCTAATAGTAATGCAGAAGGAGAGTAAAGATGAAACACGATAAGAAGGTCTTAGTTCTTTCGATTTTGACAGCGGCAGCCATGACTGTCACGTCACCTCTGCAGGTAATGGCAGAGAACCCGGAGTTTGCCCATGACGAGGCGACCTGGGCCCGGCTGCGGGACAATGTGATGGAATATGATGAGCTTCAGATGCTGGTGGAGGAATACAATCCCACCTACATGAATAATCAGGTTTCCTATAAGGATTCCAGGACAAAGGACGATGCGGAAACCGTAAGACAGGATTTGAAAGACGCTGCCGACGATATGACCAGTCAGGCGGAAGACATGAGGGACACGGCTGATTCCCTTCTGGATTTAGCCAATTCCCTGCAGAACATGTCTAAAGAACAGGCGGACGCAGTACTTAAGCAGGCAGGCATTAACAGTGTAAACAGCTTAATGTCCTCCTACAATGCCATGTATCTTGGCGCGGCGATGATGGATAACAGTGCAATGAAGCAGAATATTTCCGCCGACAGCCAGTACGACGACGACGAGTCCAGAAAACTCAAATATCAGAAAACGCAGAACGGTCTGATTATGTCGGTGCAAACCATGTTCGCCTCTTATAACCAGATGAAAAGCAGTCTGGACGTAATTCAGAAAAATATAGAGATTATGGAAGCAGTCCAGCGCTCTACCGAGACGCGTGCCTCTCTTGGGATGGCGACACAGATGGATATACTGACGGCCAAGAAAAACGTGCAGTCCATTCAATCCACCTATACCCAGACCCGTACCTCTTTGGATTCCGTAAAACACAGTCTCTGTCTGGCCACAGGCTGGCAGTTCAACGCAGACCCTGATATCAGGGAAGTGCCCGGGGCAGATATGAACAGGATTGCGGCAATGAATCCGGATGTGGATAAGCAGACTGCTCTTCAGAACAATTACGATTTAAATTATAATAAAAAGATTCTTAAGAATATGACCGAGGGCTCTACCGATAAAAAGAATATGGAGCGCACGATCAAAAATCTGGAGGAGACGGTTGCCGCCTCCATGGTGAATTTATATAATGATATTCTCCAGAAAAAAACGGCGTTTGAGCTGGCAGAAGCCGCACTGGCTACCGAGACAACGGCGATGAATGCCATGGAAAGAAAGTACCAGCTTGGCATGGCAAGCCAGCTGGACTACCTGCAGGAGCAGGCGGCCTTCCTGGGCAAACAGATCGACCGCCAGACAGCGGAGATATCCCTGTTCCAGGCGATGGAGACGTATGACTGGGCTCTGAAGGGCATGCTTTCCACCGGGAACTAGAGCCTGTTTGGTTTGTCCGGTCAGCGCGGTACCTGGACAGACGGGTAGCCGGCACAGATATATATTTTAAATTTAGTCTCGCGATAGTAATTCTGCAAGGCGGAAACGGACGCGGACGGTAACTTTTTCGGAAGTTTCCGTCTGCGTTTTTTGTTTGGTATCATTAAAAACAACCCGTCTGCTCTTCATCAGATCGCGGTAATCATTGTCTGTAAGAAGGTTTTTCAGTTCCTGCTTTGAGGAGTCGGGAACCTCGCAGACAGAAGACTGGGAAAAACACAACGGCGGATAAAGGACGCACCACCAGTTGTTTCCTTGTCCGCTTCCCAAAAGAACCCGGACCGCATCGTAGTCCCCGCAGGGGAACGTGACGTCACCGTAGACTTTGGTCGGAAAATAGCAGCGTTCAATCCGGATATCGGCCGGATAGGCATAGCCTTCGGAACGCATAAATGATTCGGCGGTATGTTCCAGCTCTTCTTTGTGTTCTGTTACGTAGGAAATCAACTCATCCTTAGACAGCTCCCGGCCGTCTAAATCTTCGTACATGGTGTCAATAAGAAGCTGTTTTACTTCCAGCTTCAGGTCCTGGTCTTCCTTACTGTTGCTGTTAGCCAGAACATGGAAGCGCAGAATCTGGGGAGCCAGTCCGCTTGACAGGCTCTCCTCCGCCTTTCTGGCCTGGTTCAGGACCAGCGGTACTGAAACAAGCAGAGTGAGGGAGAGGGCGGCGCTTATAAGTAGAGCCGCCTTTCTTGAAGTCCCTTTTGATAATTTATTCATATAATATGTAATGTGTGGATGTGACATTGGTAAACCTCCATGGCTGATATATTTCAGAGCTGCTTTATTCCAGTTACTGCTTTATTTCTTACAATTTATTTCATATTTTTATCTTACTTACCCCAAGTATTGACAGCTGTGTTATAATCTAAACAGTTTAAAATTATATCCGATAGAAAGGCAGATTAAATCATGATAAAAAAGAGAATTCTCGTTATTTTCGGCGGACAGTCATCAGAGCATATTGTCTCCTGCATGTCGGCAGTAAATGTGATTAATAATATAGACAGAGATACATATGATGTCCTTATCGTGGGAATTACGGAAGAGGGACACTGGCTGCTGGTAGATTCGGTGGAGGCGATTCAGGATGAAAGCTGGAGAGATGGTACGGTTCAGGCTGTTCTCTCCCCGGATGCAACGGAAAAAAGTGTCATTGTCATAGACGGGGCCGGAATAAAGAAAATCAAGGTAGATGGTGCATTTCCCGTGCTGCATGGTCTTTATGGGGAAGATGGTACAATCCAGGGACTTTTTGAGCTGGCGAAGCTCCCATATGTCGGCTGCGGAGTTCTGGCTTCCGCCGTATCGATGGATAAGTTTTTTACAAAGATTATTGCCGACAGGGTAGGAGTGCGGCAGGCAGCCTACGAGCCGGTGATGAAAGAGGAGATTGCAGGTACAGAGGGGATGGCCGAAGCGGTGAAACGGGTGGAAGCACGGTTTGCTTATCCTGTATTTATTAAACCGTCCAACGCAGGCTCCTCCAGGGGCGTATCCAAGGCTGAAAACAGGGAACAGCTCACAGAGGGTCTTACCGAGGCTGCACGCCATGACAGAAAGATTCTGGTAGAGGAGACGATTGTCGGCCATGAGATTGAATGCGCCGTATTCGGGAACGGAAAAGAGCCGGTGATTGCATCCGGCGTCGGTGAGGTCCTGGCCGCCGCACAATTCTATGATTTTGAGGCGAAATATTTTAATGCAGAGTCCAGGACGGTTGTAAATCCGGAGCTTCCGGGTGACAGCGCCGAGAGAGTGCGCCGTGCCGCCGTGGAGATATTTAAAGCGGTAGACGGCTATGGGCTTGCACGGGTCGATTTCTTTGTCACGAAGGACGGCGACGTCGTATTTAATGAAATAAACACAATGCCCGGATTTACGGCGATCAGCATGTACCCGATGTTGTTTGAGGCGGCCGGAATCAGCAAGACAGAGCTGGTTGGGAAGCTGATCGAGCATGGAATGAAGCGGTATTAATCGGCGTGCGAGTTAAGGCATTGAGTTAAGCGCAGTGTGTAAGCATACGGTACAAGTGCAGAATACATGGGTGATACAAGTATAGGAATCAGATGGAGGAATCAGATGGACAGAAATGCGCCGATTGGTGTCTTCGATTCAGGGGTTGGCGGTCTTACCGTAATGCGGGAGATTATGCGTCAGATGCCTGACGAGAGAATTGTATACTTTGGAGATACGGCCAGGGTGCCTTATGGGAATAAATCAAAGGAGACAGTGATTCGTTATTCGCAGCAGATCATCCGTTTCCTGCAGACAAAAGAGGTGAAGGCTATTGTAATCGCCTGCAATACGGCATCAGCCTGCGCCCTTGAGGCGGTGGAGAAGAGCCTGGATATTCCGATTATCGGCGTGATTTCGGCCGGTTCCAGGGCGGCCGTGGAGGCCACCAGGAATGGAAAGATTGGAATCATCGGGACCGAGGCCACGATCCGCAGCGGAGTATATTCGGAGGAGATGAAACAACTTAGAGGGGATATCGAAGTGACAGGTAAACCTTGCCCGCTTTTCGTCCCGCTGGTGGAAGAGGGACTGCTTCACGATTCGGTGACGGATGAGATTGCATCCCGTTACCTTGCGTGCCTGAAAGGGAAATATATTGATACGCTTGTAATGGGATGTACCCATTATCCGCTTCTGCGCTCCACATTTAAGCGCCTGATGGGCGATGATGTAACGCTGGTGAATCCGGCTTATGAGACGGCAGTGGAGCTGAAGGGGCTGCTTAAGGAGAAGGGGATGACCCGCGGCGCAAAGTCAGAAGGCGTGGAAGATACCAGAGAGCAGTACCAGTTCTTTGTAAGCGATTTGGCTGAGAAGTTTACTAATTTTGCAACGTCGATTCTTCCAAGAGAAGTCAGGGAGACAAAGAAGATTAATATTGAGGAGTACTGATATGACGAAAGATGTACTTGTGAGTATCAGCGGAGCGCATATGGTTGACGGGGACAGCGATGATGTATCCGTAATAACAGCCGGGAGTTATTTCTGTAAAAACGGTAAACATTACGTAATCTACGATGAACTGATTGACGGCGTGGAAGGTGCAATCCGTAACACGATTAAGATCAGGGAGGATATCGTAGAGATAATCAAGAGCGGAAGCGCCCGTTCCCATATGATATTCGAGAAAGAGAAAACAAATGTCTGCTGTTACGCCATGCCCTTCGGGCAGATTATGGTTGGGGTGAATACAGATAATATTTTATTGGAAGAAAAACCGGATCAGCTCCGCGTGGAAATTGATTATTCTCTGGACGTGAACTATGAGATGGTTTCCCAGTGCCACATTGTGATAGATGTGCGGTCCAAGGCGTTGGCGGATTTCCGGCTAGGGGAATAGCCGGGTCTTGTAGGGAAAGAAGCGGTAAATACTGGGATTTAAGAAAAAATAAGAAAATATTAGGAATAACTTACTGTTAGAATGGGAGGGGGAATATTGACCTCCCATAAAATTGGTGTTATAATTTACGAAACTCAGAAGATTGTATAATATCGTATCGAAAGATGTCGCTTAATATATCTGTTAAGCGACATACGTTTGAACAGCATTTGAAATTGAAATGCAGGATGCAGTTTCATCATGGATGTTCAGCACGAATGCGGTTATATTAATGAAGATACATCTTTTGAGAATACAGGATTATAGGCAGATGACGTGAAGCATTGGCACACAGATTCCGGGCTATATGGTAATAGGGGATAACAACGGCAGTTGCACGCGCAATTTGTATTTTGCATTGCGTGCAGATGGCGAAGCTTACCCTATTTTACCTGAAATGAAACAACAGCTCTGGACGCTTCCGCTTGTGCGGGAAGGAAAAACGACAGATATGTGGTATGTAATACAAGTCCAGGGGGGACAGGAGGAGAAGACGGCGGAGCTGATCAAAAAGCAGTTGACGCTCTGCGATGACAGCCTGAGGGAGTGCTTTATACCGAAGAAAGAACGGGTGAAGAAATTTAAGGGGCGCTGGCAGCAGGTTGAAGAACTTTTATTTCCGGGATATGTGTTTGCCGATTCAGGGGATGCGGAGGAGTTGTACAGGCGGCTGAAACAGGTTGGCAGGTTGACGAAAGTTCTGCAGGACGGGAACTTTCTTTTTTTGTCCCTTTCAGAGGATGAAGAGCAGAGGATTAAAGCAATTGGGGACAGCAGCCATGTGACCAGGGTGTCCAAAGTCCAGGTTGTGGGGGGAGAGTACAGCGGCAGGGCTGATGGAATTGACAGAGGAAAGAATGTAGTTGTCCGGGAAGGGCCTCTGAAGGGGCTGGAAGGATATGTGACAAAAGTGAACCTGCATAAGCGTGAGGTTACGGTTCAAATGCCATTTGCGGGGAGAATGGTGGATGTGAAGCTTGGGATTGAACTGGTGGATGAGAAGCCCGCACGAGAAGAAATAACGAATCAAATATATTAAAATAAATGGATACGAAAGGCTGACCGGCATGCAATATGCAGGGGGCCTTTTTTCTATGAATGAAATAATAAAAATAGATTCATAAAACGAATGCGATGGTATTAAGGAAGAGAGGGTGAAGGATGGAAAAGCAAAAAAGAATATTTTTATCCAGTCCGACGATGAATGGGCATGAAATGGAGTATATCCAGGAGGCCTTTGATACAAACTGGGTGGCGCCCCTTGGAAAAAATGTTGACGAATTTGAAAATGAACTTGCTGCATATGTCGGCTCAAAGCATGCAGCAGCATTAAGCGCCGGGACGGCAGCACTGCATCTTGCAGTCAAGCTGGCAGGAATAGGGCCAGGGGATGTGGTGCTTTCATCTTCTCTTACATTTGCCGCAACCTGTAATCCTGTTACCTATGAAGGAGGGAAGCTGGTTTTTATCGACGCGGAAAAGGATACGTGGAATATGTCGCCCGAAGCGCTGGAAGAAGGCTTCCGGAAATATCCTGAAACAAAAGCCGTATTGCTTGCCCATCTTTACGGTACACCCGCTAAAATGGATGAGATTATGGGTATCTGTGAGAAACATGGCGTGCCGTTGATTGAAGATGCGGCGGAAGCGCTCGGCAGTACATATAAAGGAAGAGGATGCGGTACTTTTGGAAAGTACGGCATTTTTTCATTTAACGGAAATAAGATAATCACGACCTCCGGCGGCGGAATGCTGGTGTCGGATAGTGAAAAAGACATAATAAAGGCCAGATTCTGGGCAACACAGGCCAGAGAAGCAGCAAGGCATTATGAACATAAAGAGATAGGATACAATTACCGGATGAGTAATATCGTCGCCGGAATTGGCCGCGGGCAGCTGCTGACTTTAGATAAATATAAGGAGAAAAAGCAGCAGATTTACCGAAGATATCAGGAGGCTTTCGCGGATATACCAGAGATTCGGATGAATCCATTGAATCCCGACGGTGAGGCTAATAACTGGCTGTCATGTATTACCCTGGAACCGGAATGTATACAGAGAGGAATCTCTCCGCTTGAAATTATGGAGGCGCTGGAAAAGGAAAATATTGAGAGCAGGCCGATTTGGAAACCGATGGATTTACAGCCGGTTTATCAGGAAAATGATTTTATACAGGTGGAGAGTTTCAATGGTAAGTCAATTGGCCGGGATATTTTTGACAGAGGGGTATGTTTGCCCAGTGATGTGAAAAATACGGATGAGGATATGGAACGGGTCACTCAGATAGTAAAATCGTTGTTTAGATAGGAAGATAGGGAATTTAGCTTACTTAAGCAGAGACTCTGCTTTAGAAAATAGGAGATGCAGGGATGTATCGGAAATATATAAAGAGGCTGTTGGACATTATTATGGCAGCGGCTGGAATTATTGTGCTGTCACCGGTGATGCTGGTGACAGCTTTTCTTGTGCGTGTAAAGCTAGGAAGCCCGGTGATTTTTAAACAAAAAAGGCCGGGTAAAAATGAAAGAATTTTTGAGATGTATAAGTTCCGCAGTATGACGGATGAGCGTGATCAAGATGGAAATTTGCTGCCTGACGAAGTGAGACTGACGGAGTTTGGAAAAAAATTACGGGCAACCAGCTTAGATGAACTGCCGGAATTGTTTAATATTCTTAAAGGGGATATGAGTGTGGTGGGGCCGCGGCCACAGTTGGTGAGAGATATGATTTTTATGTCGTCAAAACAGAGGAAAAGACATACAGTTTTGCCTGGGCTGACGGGGCTGGCCCAAGTCAATGGTAGAAACAATATTACTTGGGAAGAAAAATTTAGATGGGATTTACAATATATTAGACATATTTCTTTTCGTGTAGATATTGTGATTGTGATAAAAACAATAGGAAAAGTGTTAAAAAAAGATGACGTTAATACAAGTGGAATGGAGACAGCGGAAGATTTCGGTGAGTATTTGTTGAGAAAAAAGCAGATTACGGATGAAGAATTTGATAAACGGGTAAATAAAGTAGATAAAATACTTAGTGATTTGGATAGGAAATAAAAAAATGAACGGTTGGAAATATTACAATCATGCACTGTTACCGGAAACTTCTCCATTAGATGAACCGGATTTAAGTTCAGTTCTAGATAATTCGATCTGGAAAAAACAATCAGATGGAATTCCTTTTTTAGCAAGATGGACATCGGACTTTGATTGCGGATACGAAACAGAATGGTGGTATTGCATTAAGGACACTGTGTTTGATATTACGTCAATCAATAGTAAACGCAGATATGATATTAAAAAGGGAGCGAAGTTTTTTTATGTAGAAAAGATTGAACCGAAAGATTATATAAATGCAATACTTGAAGTGAAGAAAGCTGCCTTTTCCGCATACCCGGAAGAGTATCGACCTGAAATAACAGAAGAAAATAATCTAAAAGAAATTTCCTTATGGAAAGAAAGAGATGTGTTTGCGGCTTTTAATATTGAAACAAATGAAATGGGAGGCTATGCCGTTTTTAAGCATGAAAAAGGCTATATAGAATGGGAAATTCTAAAAACAAATCCTAACTATGAAAAATATAATATTAATGCAGTTATTGGTGCACGATGTCTGGAATTTTACGAAAATAAATTACAACAAGGAATTTTGATTATAGACGGTGAAAGAAATATTTTCCATCAGACAAACTTTCAAGATTATTTAATAAGATATTTTGGGTTTAGACGTGCCTACTGTAATGTACATGTGAGGTATCCCGAAGGGATCCGACAAGTAGTAAACATTCTATATCCTTCTAGAAATATTATTAAAAGATTGAAGGGGAAGCTTGCACACAAAATATATGCGGTTTTATTAATGGAGGAAATTGTACGAAGACAAAATAAAAAAGGAAGATCATAATAACTATGAAGGAGATAAAGTTTAATACTATTCGTTTGAAAGAAAATAAAGGGCATGGACGGGCAAGACAAATATCTATAAGAAATGCTAAGTACGATTTAGTGGCATTAATGGATTCCGATGATCTTAGTGTTCCTAACAGATTTGAATTACAACTTAAAGTATTTAAAGCAAACCCAGAGATTGGGGTTTTGGGCGGTCAGATTATTGAATTTAAGGATAATGTGCGGAATGTTACTGGTATGAGAGAAGTGCCTTTGATGGATAAAGAGATAAAGAAATATATAAAAAAGAGATGCCCTTTTAATCAAATGACGATAATGTTTAGCAAGCAAAAGGTATTAGCAGCCGGAGGGTATCTGGATTGGTATTGCGATGAAGATTATTATCTCTGGCTTAGAATGTATTTAATGAATTATACGTTTGCCAATATTAAGGATGTTCTTTGCTATGTACGTGTAAACAGTGATATGTATCGGAGGCGGGGCGGTAAGAAATATTTTGAAAGTGAACGAAGATTACAGCAATTTATGCTAGATAAAAAAATAATAAATAAAAAAGATTATTGTATAAATGTGATTACACGATTCTTTTTGCAACGCATGTGCCCGAATGTGATGAGAAAGCAGCTTTATAAATTCACCAGAAAACAATTACCAGTGAATTATAATCGCAGTGTATTCAATGTAAATGTGGATGAAACAGTGCATAACTATGAAGCATTTTCAGTTGCAATGTGTGTTTATGGAAAGGATAATCCTCAATATTTTGACCAAGCAATAGAGAGCATATTAAATCAGACATGTCCTCCGGCGGAAATAATACTAGTGATAGATGGCCCTATACCGACAGAAATAGAATCTGTCATTGAAAAGTATAAAAATAAAATAAGCTCCATTTAATATAGGATGCAAATGCGATTAGGAGTTTGGTTATGCTGCTGAATTATAAAAAAGCGTTAAACAATATATCAAAAAATAATAATGAATTTCATTCTATAAACACGGAAGAAAAGGAGGTTTTAAAAAACTGTCTTTACGAGATGGCTTGTGATATTGATATACGATGTAAAAAAGTTGGCTTAGAACTGTTTTTGGTTGGTGGAACCTTACTGGGAGCCGTTCGTCATGGAGGATTTATTCCGTGGGATGACGATATAGATTTAGCATTAAGTCGGGCGGATTATGAGAAACTGATTGAAATTTTTGAATGCGAATTTGGAAATGATTATGAACTTAGATGTCCCAATTCTCCATACCCAAATGGGAATCGTTTTATGCAAATTTATAAAAAAGATACAGTTTTGAAGATGTTAGGTAATAATAATCCGCTTCAACCGGATTCTGTGTATATAGATATTTTTCCATATGATTATGCTCCAAACAACAAAGTCAAACAAAAGATAAAAGGAATAAAAGCAAATTTTCTAATGGCCGTTGCCTCATGTGTAATGGACTTTGTCTATCCAGACAAACAGTTGATGGAGTATTTAAAAAATAGTAAAGATGGAAAAAAAATAGTAATTATAAGAAAAACTATTGGTCGAATTTTTTCTTTTAGAAGTCCAGAAAAATGGTTTGATATCGTAGATAACACTATTAAGGGGAGGAACAAAACATCTTATGTGACAAGTGCTACAGGAAGAAAACACTATTTAGGTGAAATTTATCCGAGCGAGACATTTTTTCCATTAATTGAAATGAAATTTAATGATCACATGTTTTTTGCACCTAGAGATTATAAGACTTATTTAGAAGGACTTTATGGATATGATTATATGACTCCTCCAGCAAGAACGGAGCAGGAAAGTCACTTCATATCAAAATTAAACTGTAAAAAACTGAGGAATAACTGATGAATTATGTGATTATTTTTGCAGGCGGGGTTGGTTCACGGATGGGAAGCAACATACCAAAGCAATTTTTAAAAGTGGACGATAAACCTATTTTAATACACACAATTGAAAAGTTTGAAGAACATTCAGATATAAATGGAATTATTGTTGTCTCTAACAAAGCTTATATCGAGTATTGTAAAGAGTTGGTAAATAAATATAATCTTTCAAAAGTTTTTGATGTAATTGCTGGAGGAGAGACAGGCCAATTGTCAATTTTTAATGGGCTTGAATATTTGGTGAGAAATGTATCAAAAAATCGATACGAGGATATTGTCTTAGTTCATGATGGTGTTCGTCCACTAATAAACAAAGAATTGATAACTAGTAGCATTAAATGCTGCTTGACCAATGGTAATAGTATTGCAGTATCTAAAGCAGTGGAAACAATTATTAGAGTCGATGAAGAGGGCAGGCTTAAAGAGACAGTGGATCGCTCGGAGTGCAGATATGCAAAAGCACCACAATGTTTTAAAATTGCTGATTTATGGAATGCCCATATGTGGGCAAATAGAATAAAAGATTCCTCATTTATTGATTCCGCGTCATTAATGAGTAAATATGGACATGAATTGCACACTACAGAGTGTAGTTCGGAAAATATAAAAATAACAACACCGAATGATTTTTATACATTTGAGGCCTTGTATAATGCAAAAAAAGATATTAAGTAATGAAAAACATAGAATAAAAATACTACATATAATGTCTCCTGGAAGTGGGAATTTTGGAGGTATAGAATCTTTTTTATATCAATATTATAAATTTATTGATCATAACGTTATTGAATTTGATTTTATTTTTTGCGGTAATAATACCATGATATCGCGTATGCATGATTTGGTATTAAAAAATTGCATTATGTATGAGCTGAATATTCTGGAATCAGATAATAATAGCCTGTCCAATTGGATGATTTTATTCAAAAATATAAGAAATATAATTAATAAAAATAATTATGACATTATAGAAGTTCATACAGGCTCTCCAATTATTCAAACTATCTGTTCTTTAGCTATATCTAAATATAAAGCAGTAAAAATTGCTCATACACACAGCGTTTCAATGGAAAAAGTGAAAAGTATACGACAAAAGCTTGTTACTAAAATTTGTGGTTCATTAATAAATCGCAGATATGATTATTTATTTGCATGCTCTATTTCTGCCGGTGAAGTGCTTTATGGTAAGCGCGCAATAAATGGAAATAAGTTTTATAAAATAAATAATGCTATTGAGGCCGAAAAGTTTAGATATAATGCAACCGATAGAGAGAAAATTAGAAAAAATTATTTTCTTAATTCCGATACAACGGTCATAGGGCATGTGGCTAGATTATCTGAAGAAAAAAATCAGTTATTTCTCATAGATATATTCCAGGAGTATATAAAAATAAATAATAATTCAGTGCTTTGGATAATTGGGGAAGGGCCTGCGAGAAGTAAGATAGAAAATAAAATAAAACAATTAAAACTGGAAAAAAAGATAATTCTTTTTGGCGAGAGGCATAATATTCCTGAGCTGCTACAAGCTATGGATGTTTTTGTAATTACTTCATTTTCTGAGGGCTTATGTATATCGGCAATAGAGTCACAAGCGGCAGGTTTACCAACTATTGTGTCTTCGGGTGTGCCTGATGAATGTAATGTTACAATGCTATTCGGAAAAATATCCTTAAGCGAGCCAGCTATAATATGGGCAGAAACAATTAATAACTTATTTTATAAACGTGAAGATACGTTTCAGTGGGTAAAGGAAGCAGGGTACGATATCAATGATGCGGCCAATAAACTACAGAAGTTGTATTTAAAATGTGTACTTGACAAGATTGGGTGAAAGTTGGGACGGTTTAATGAAAATAAAGGTTAATTATTGCTACTCTTTCTTATTAGTAATTGTTCCAATAATATGCAATTACAGGATATTTCCAATACCTCTACTATATGCTTTTTTTTTACTGGGACTAATATTGTGTATAGATGAAGTATGGAACGGAGGACGAGCTTCAGGCATAAATTCAGGATTTTTGCTATTTATATTATGTGCCATAATAACATCAATAAGCGTGCAAATAGCAGGTTTAGATATAAGTTTGAGGGTATTTGTAATAAGGATCACTCTATTAGTATTGTTTTTTATTAATGTATTTATATATGCTTTTAATGTTGTGGATTTTGAATATATTTACAAGTTGTATAGAAATATATGTCTTGCTCTGACGGCATTAATTATATTTCAATATTTTTTATCACTTATTGGTCACCCTGTATCTTTTATTTTTCCAGACTTGAGTGTTACCACAGGAGATAAATTACCAACAAATTTTTATCGCATACAACAAGTTAACAGTGGAAGATTTTCCACATTTTTTTTAGAGCCGGCCCATCAGGCGCAGTACATATTGCCATGTTTAGGGTTGTTGTTAGTTTATGATGCGGAGGATATAAGTTATTCCAAAAGATTACTATTTGCAATAGCTTTATCAATTGGTCTTGTAGCCACAACATCCATGCAGGGAATTCTTGGAGCGTTAATTATCTGGGGGTATTATGCGTTTACCATATTAAAAGGTAGAAATAAGAAAAAACTTCAATACCTTTTTTTATTGATACCAATATTTATTGTAGGCATGTATTGCTTATACCAACAACCAATAATACGAGAGCAGTTTCAAAAAAAAATTATGAGTTTACTCGATTTGAATACTGGCTTTAATACGTCAATGTATCTAAGGGTTAAAATTGGATGGGATTGTTATAAAGATTCTAATTGGATATATAAATTATTCGGATGTGGTTATTCAAACGCAGGACACTATTTGACACAAACAGGTATTGGGTATCATTATTATGCCGACGCTAATCAAATTGGTTATATGAGTGGTGCGTCAAAGCTTTTTGTCGAATTTGGGTTAATAGGAGTAGTGCTGTTAGTCTTTGGAATAATAAAACAATCTATTTTATTTAAGGACAAAACAATTAATGTTATTTTTCTTAGTTGGCTTATACTGTTGTTTACGTCAGATTGTTTTGATGGATGGGTAACAATGCTACCCTTAACTTTTATTTTTAGTAGATCTTTAATACTACGAAAAAGTATTTACACATAAAAACTGGAGGAGCAGTTTTTATCACTTTAGCGACAACTATGTATGTCCACAAAAGGGGATAAATAAAGAGATGGTAAAAATAGAACAAAAGGAATTAAAAGTTATACAATTAAATATTTTAGATCATTTTACAGAGTTTTGTAATAATAATGATATCAAATTTTGGTTAACTGGAGGAACACTTTTAGGAGCCGTGCGCCATAAAGGATTTATTCCGTGGGATGATGATATTGATTTAGGAATGCTGCGTAAGGATTATGAAAAGTTAATTCGGTTGTATGATAATAATGTAAGTCAATATAAATTTTATACAGTGGAAAATAATAAGGAATATTGTTATCAGATGGGAAAGGTTTTTGATGATAATACAATTCTTTATGAATTGGGACGGAAAAAAGGTTATAAAATTGCCGTATATATTGATATATTTGTTTATGATAACGCCCCTGATGATGAAATCTGTATAAGAAAAATATTTGATAAAAGAGATAAATTAAAACATATTAGAACTCTTCAAACGGCTACGATACATGGCGGTAATGTTATTCGACAAGCACTAGTATCAGCTATATGTAAAGTATTAAGATTAATACCATCAAGGTTTTTGGTTGAAAAGATAGTTGAAAATGCAAAGCAATGCAATGCTGAAGATAAACCACGAATAGGAGATTTTTTGGGCGATTTTCGAGTGACAATGGATAAAGATTGGGTGGAAAATCTTGTTGAATTGGAATTTGAGGGAAGAAAATTAATGGCTCCAAGTGCATATCACGAATGGCTTACGTTGGATTATGGAGACTATATGGAACTACCTCCATTACATAAAAGGGTAGCACAGCATAATTTTGAAGCATATTATAAGGAGAATTAAATGGATCTGGAGTTATTACAAGGTACTAAAATTTTAATCACAGGCGCTACCGGTTTGCTAGGCAAGTCGATTATTAATGAAATATTAAAGTATAATGATAGATTTAGCCAAACACCTATTGAAGTCATTGCTGTAATAAGGAATAAAGATAAAGCATTTAGATGTTTTGGAACTAATAATCAACATATCTCCTATATTGAAGGAGATATAAAAACAGTTGATTTATCTAAAACAACCGCAGATTATATTATTCATGCGGCAAGTCAAACTGCAAGTAAATCTTTTATCAATGAACCAATTAATACAATAGAGGTTGCCATTGAGGGGACCAGGCATATATTGGATTATGCGAAAACAATTAAAGTAAAAAAGTTTATATATCTGTCCACGATGGAAGTGTATGGTACTCCTCAGTCTGACAAAAAAATAAAGGAAACTCATGGTACAGACTTGGATACAATGAGTATAAGGGCATGTTATCCAGAAAGTAAAAGAATGTGTGAAAACTTATGCGTATCATATTCAGCTGAATTTGGAATTCCATTCAATATTTTACGGTTAACTCAGACCTTTGGACCTGGTGTGGAATATAATGATGGACGTGTGTTTGCTGATTTTGCCAGATGTGTAATTGAAAAAAGAGACATTATTTTAAAAACGAAAGGTGAAACTAAAAGAAGTTATCTTTATACAGAAGATGCTGTTTGCGCTATATTAACAGTTATGCTAAATGGCGAGTCAGGTCAAGCCTACAATGTTGCTAATGAAGAAACCTATTGTAGTATTTACGAGATGGCACAACTTGTAGCTAAAGAGGTGGCAAATGAAAGTGTAAGAGTTAAAATCAAACCAGAAAAAACGGCTACATTTGGTTATGCACCAACATTACATATGAATCTTGATACAACTAAATTAAAATCCCTAGGGTGGGAACCGACAATCGGTCTTAAAGAGATGTATAAAAAAATGATTGAATATATGAAAGAAAATAAAAATGATTGTTAGAGTGCGGCAATAGCGAATAAGACGAGGGAGAATATTATTTATGGATCAAATATTGTTAAGCGTAATTATTCCAACCTACAACAGATACGAATATTTAAAAGGATGTTTAGACGCTACTACAACTTTAAGATCAAATAATTTTGAAATAATTGTCCAAGATAATACGGAGGATAATAAAGAAATCTTGGAATATATTAAAAAACTGGAAGATTCAAGAATTAAGTATTTTCATATTAAAGAACATATATGTGTAAGTGATAATTGTGATGAGGCCATGAAACATGCAACAGGGAAATATATATGCATGATAGGTGATGACGATACTATATGTGATAGTATGATTGCTGCTGCTCAATTTTGTGCTGAAAATAGAATTGAGGCTGTGAAGTACTTAATACCTGGATTCAACTGGCCGGATATGACTTTTGTCGGTAAGAAAAAAGAAGCGAATCTTTTTTTTAGAGAAAAAGCAGATGGTGGTGTTGAGATAATAGATGCAGAAGAAAAGTTAATTAATGTCTTATTAAATGCAGATGGACTGGATTTTCTGCCAAGAGTATATCATGGTATGGTGTCAAAAGCATGTATGGATCGTATTTACTTAAAAGCAGGATCATATTTTCCAGGACCATCACCAGATATGGGAAATGCTGCAGCTGTTTGTTTAGAGTCAAAAAAATCTGCCTTTATTTATGATTATTTGATTGTATCCGGATATGGTTACAAGAGTGCAAGAGGAGAGGGGAATAGACAGCAGCATTATGGAAAACTAAACGAAAAACCTTGGCTGCCAAAAGATATAATGGAAAGATGGGATCATGATATACCACCTATTTTTTCAGGTGAAACTATTATAGCAGATTCCTTAACAGAGTCCTTATGTAGAATGGGAAGAAATGATTTAGCTAAGAGATATAATTATTCATCTTTATATGCAATCTTTTTAGCACATCATAAGGATGCATTCAGACAAATGATGAAGTTTGTAATCAAGAAGCCGATTCGAATGATGTGGCTAATAAAAGGTATAGTAGTAAGGCTTAGAGTGAGTATTAAGTGTAGGTTAAGTCACAATGGAAACCCATATTTTATGGAAAAATTTGATATTGTTTGTTTGGAGGATGCACAACGCCAAGTTAATCAGTTAAGGGCTGAACTTGCTGTAAATTTACACTTGATTTCAAAAGAGTGCTTAGAGGATTGTAATGACTGAAAATATAACAAGAAAAAAGGTAATGACAAGTTTATTCTGGGCATACTGCGAAAATATATCTGCACAATTTGTCAGCTTTGTAGTAACGATAGTACTGGCCAGGCTTCTGGCTCCAAGTGATTATGGCACTATTGCATTGGTGACAGTATTTATTAACATAGCTAATGTATTTGTATCTTCAAGCTTTTGTATGAGTCTTATACAAAAAAAGGATGCAGATGAGTTAGATTATAACACTATTTTTTGGTTTAATTTTGCAATAGCTATAGTTTTGTATCTGGCACTATATGTAGGAGCTCCTCAAATAGGTAGGTATTATAATGATGATTTTTTAATAGTAATTATTAGAGTACTATCTCTAAGGATTCCGTTATCAGCGTATAATAGTGTTCAAACAGCATACGTTTCAAATAAAATGGTTTTTAGAAAGTCGTTTTTTTCGACTTTTTTGGGAGCTGCCTTTTCAGGTGTAATTGGTATTGGGGCAGCCTATTTTTCTAAAGGGGTTTGGGCTCTAATTGCACAAAGTATTTCAAATGTGATATTTAATACTATTTTTTTAGCAATGGTTGTGAAATGGAAGCCAAAATTTATGTTTTCTTATGAAAGGCTAAAAAAACTAATCGGTTTTGGATGGAAGCTTTTAGCAACTGGTTTAATGTTTACAGGATATTCGGAATTGCGTACTCTGGTTATAGGGAAAAGGTATTCAACAGATGATTTGGGTTACTATAACAAAGGATTTCAACTTCCGCAATTTATAGCATCCAACATAGATTCTACAATAACAAAAGTAATGTTTCCAGCACTGTCGAAAAGTCAGGATAATAAGGAAAATTTGGTCAAAATGACGCGAAGGTCGGCCAAGACTAGTGCATATATTATGACGCCGATACTTTTTGGATTAGCGGTGGTAGGAAACAATGTTGTTGGAATCCTATTAACAGATAAGTGGCTTCCATGTGTTCCATATATGCAGCTTATGTGTATTGTTTGGTGGCTCCAGCCGACACAGAGTTGTTCGATTCAAGCGATTAAAGCCGTCGGTAAATCTGACTTGTATCTTAAGATAGAAGTAATAAGTAAGATTTTTGGTATATCATTGCTGGTTGCGGCAATTAAAATTTTCAACACACCCTTTTCAATTGCTTTAACAATGGTGTTTGGTCAATTTTTTGCTATGGTCCTTTATGGGATCTATGTAAGTAAATATATTGGATATAAGCTTAAAGACCAGATTCGGGATTTAGCAATTCCAGCAATTCTGGCCTCATGTATGGGGGGGATTGTTTATTTGATTGGTATACTGATAGAAAAAAGGATGATAGCATTACCTGTTCAAATTATAGTCGGTGCCACGATATATGTAGGATTATCTGTCATATTGAAAGTAGAAGAATTTCAGTATTTATTCGAATTAATATCAAAAATAATAAAAAGGAGAAATGAAAAATGATACCTTTAGTAAAGCCTTATATCGCACCGGCAGATAAAATGATGCCGGCTATTCAAAATGTTCTTTACAGTGGTTATATTGCGGAAAGCGAACCTGTTTGGGAATTTGAAGAAAGATTTGGTGATTATATTGAAAATCCTAATACTCTGATGCTTGGTTCGGGAACAGCAGCATTACATATTGCGCTTATGGTTTTAAATATTGGTCCAGAAGATGAGGTAATTAGTACTCCGATGACATCTGAACCTACTAATACGACTATCCTATTAACGGGCGCTAAAATTGTGTGGGCTGATGTGGATCCTAATACTGGTTTATTAGATCCACAGTCGGTAAGAAAAAAAATTACAAAAAAAACAAAAGCGATTATGCTCGTTCACTACGCCGGAATGATCTGTAATATGGGCGAGTTTAACAATATTTCAAAAGAATTTAATATTCCAATTATTGAAGACGCAGCTCATGCTCTGGGAGGTAAATATAGAGGACGCAAAATTGGGTCAAACTCAAGATTTACTTGTTTTTCTTTTCAGGCGATTAAGCAAATGACAACAGTCGATGGAGGCGCAATTTCTTTTACAAATGAGGAAGATATAATACCGGCTCGAAAATTGAGGTGGTTTGGCCTGGATAAAAAAATACCCCGATTGGAGAACGATATTACACGTGCAGGATATAAATATGGCATGAATAATGTTACGGCAACGATAGGTAAAATTCAATTGGAAGAGACGCCTGCTATAATAGAGAAATATATTTCAAACGGTAAATTTTATGATACGGAACTTAAAAATATTCCAGGTATAAGACTTATACCATATTATGAAGATACAGAACCCTCCTATTGGCTATATACGATGAGAGTTGATGATAGAGATCGCTTTTGTAGAATGATGGAGGAAAATGGAATAGCTGCATCACCATTGCATCACAGAAGTGATACACATACCGTTTTTGCTGAATCAAAGTGTGACTTGCCCAATATGGATCAGTGGTACAGTGAATTTGTACATATTCCATGTGGGTGGTGGGTTGATGAGGAAATAAGAAAGCAGATTGTCGAAGTGATAAAGAAAGGCTGGTAAGCTACCGGCACAGGGAGGTCTAAAATGATACCTTTGTTTAAGCCATACATGCCGACGCTGCCTGAAATTGATAATATACTTCACTCAAACGCTTTAGCATACGGAGATTTTACAAGACAGTTTGAGGAGAAGCTGAAAAATTATTTTAATACATCCTATATCGTCGTTACAAATTCGTTTAGTAGTGCTATATCCGTCGCTTTAACTACCCTCGACATTGGATTTGGGGACGAGGTGATTTCTTCTCCTATGGCATGTTTAGCATCTACACAGCCCTATCTTTCCAGTGGAGCAAAAGTTTGTTGGGCAGATGTTGATCCGTTAACGGGAACGCTTTCACCCGATTCAGTTAAAAAGCAGATAACATCTAGAGTTAAGGCTATTATACATAATCATTTTTGTGGCTATCCGGGATATATTGATGAAATAAACTCCATAGGAAAGAAGTTTGGTATTCCAGTTATTGATGATGGCATAGAGTGTTTTGGTTCCGAATATAGAGGAAAAAAAATTGGTAACTGTGGCACGGATGTAACACTTTTTTCATTGACGGCAGTTAGAATTCCGAATTGTATTGATGGCGGCATTGTCATATTTAAGAATAAAGAAGAATACGAAAAAGGCTTGCTGGTCAGGGATTGTGGGATTGAAAGAAGCAAATTTAGAGATGCTCTTGGAGAAATAGATCCTAACTGTGATATAAGTCAAGTTGGATACAACGCAACTATGAGCAATCTTAATGGTTATATAGGATTGAGGCAGTTGGAATTTATTGACGGAATTTTTTATAAGCATAGAGCCAGGGCTAAAAAATGGTTAGAATATTTATCAGGACAGTGTCATATGCAACCATTAATTCGGCAAGATTGTAATCCCAATTATTGGGTTTTTGGAGTGTTAGCAGAAAATAAAGTTGACACAATCAAGCAATTCAGAAATATGGGATATTACGCATCAGGAGTTCATATGAGGAATGATTTATATAGCGTTTTTGGTAAACAAGATGTAGAACTGCCTGGTGTTGAAAAATTCTATAATAGTTTTGTTGCTTTACCGTGTGGTTGGTGGATGGAGTAGTGAGGAGGTATAGATGAAATTTACAGAAATCTTATCTTTTTTGCAATCTGATGGTTTGCTACATGATATTTCAATAGTAGGAAACCCCAATATTGTATTAGATAGCTTAAATCTTTGTGATAGATTCACAGAAAAGACAAGCATATTAACCTATGCCACCTCTGGAGCATATGGTGAATTAGTAATAAATTCAAGTCATATAAAGGCAATGATTATTAGTGCTGATGACATTAAAACATATAAACAGATAATAGAAGAACGGAAAGGAGTTCTTCTAATTTCCTCAGATCCGGAACTTGATTTTTATAGAATACATGAATATTTATATAATAAAACAAATTTTTATAATAAATTTGATTTCCAAACACAAATTGGCAGTAATTGCAACATAGATAAATCGTCTGTAATAGAGAAAGGCGTAATCATTGGTAATAATGTTAAGATTGGGCCATTAACTGTTATAAAAAAAGGCTCTATCATTGATGATAATACCACAATTGGCTGCAATACAGTGATTGGCTCAGAAGGATTCCAACTTATCACAGCGAATAATCTCCCCCCCATGCATATCACTCATGTTGGAAAATGTCATATATGTTCGAATGTATATATTGGAGATAATACATGTGTGTGTAATAGCCTATTTGATGGAGAAACGTATATTGGAAGTGGAGCGAAAATTGATAATTTAGTTCATATTGCTCATAATTTATATGTGGGTAAAAATGCTGTAATAACAGCAAATGTTATAGCTTGCGGTTCTGCGCGTATAGAAGAAGACGCTTGGATCGCTCCAAACGTTTCAATTCTAAATAGGGTTACTATCGGAAAAGGTTCGAAGGTTGGACTAGGAAGTGTAGTTACAAGGGATGTAGCTCCCGGATCAGTAGTTTATGGAAATCCTGCAAAAAATCACAAAAAATAAAATCAACTAAAGGAAGGTCAATAATATGATAGACAATACACCAGAATATTTTAGAGGAAAGACGTTGATGATTACTGGTGGTACAGGTTCTTTTGGCATGACTGTGCTAAAAAGATTCTTAAAGTCAGATATTAAAGAAATTAGAATTTTCTCAAGAGATGAAAAAAAACAGGATGATTTACGCCATGAACTTCAGGCGAAATATCCGGAACATGCTGAAAAAGTTCGTTTTTTTATAGGAGATGTAAGAAATATTGATTCACTTCGGGATGCTGTTGACGGAGTGGATTTTATTTTTCATGCCGCTGCACTAAAACAGGTTCCTTCTTGTGAATTTTTTCCCATGGAAGCGGTGAGGACCAACATTATTGGAACAGATAATATGTTGAATGCTGCAATTGATGCAAGGGTTAAGAATGTTGTCTGCCTTTCAACAGATAAGGCAGCATATCCCATTAATGCAATGGGAATCAGTAAGGCTATGATGGAGAAAGTAATTAGAGCAAATGCAAGAAGGGCATCAGAAAAAGGCGGCACAATAATTTCCTGTACTCGTTATGGAAATGTCATGTGTAGCCGGGGGTCTATCATTCCCCTTTTCATCGAGCAAATAAAATCTGGCAAGCCAATAACAATTACTGATTCAGAAATGACTAGATTTTTAATGAATCTTGATGAAGCAGTAGACCTTGTTATGTTTGCTTTTGAGCATGCAAAACCGGGAGATTTATTTGTACAGAAATCGGATGCGAGTACCATAGGTGTCTTGGGACAGGCAGTTCAGCGTCTGTTTGGTGATACTGGGACAAAAATAATCGGTGCACGGCATGGTGAAAAATTATATGAGACTCTTATGACGAAAGAGGAACTTGTTAGAGCAGAAGATATGGGAAATTATTTTCGAGTTACTCCGGATGAACGTAGTTTGAATTATGATAAATATTTATCTACATATGGTTCTATTGCTCAAAAAGATGATGCATACACTAGTCATAATACAAAAAGGCTTGATGTTGATGATACTGTTGCGAAAATATTGACGACTGATTATGTGAATGAACAATTAAAAAATTGGATACATATTGGCAGGTCGAATAGCAAAACTAATTAAACCATATAATAAGTATAAGCAACCTTCCATCTAAAATAAACCTCCAAACTGAGTAAGGTATTCTTACCTCAGTTTGAAGGTTCGCTATCTTTGCGATAATCTACGTCATGTCGGCATAATTTTCCCAAACAATACAGAACAGCATCTTTTTACAGTCACTCAATCCAGTCATCATAAATTTTTAAAGCTCCCAGTGCAGCCCACATCCCCTTACAGCACCCTCTCCAACCCCTCAACCCGATATTCCACACCATTTTCCTTCGCCTCTGCCGCAGTCCCTTCTCCGATGGCACCCATGCCGTAAGATAATGATTTTTTTAACCCAAGTTTTTCTGTTTTCTGATTACTCATATTTGGCCCTCCTTGCGTACTTCGTATGGTATACTTTTGTTGGCTCAACCTCTGGTACAAACATATCAATCAACGTATAAAATCAAGTCCAATCAATGCATAAGTTTTAAGTGCCGTGATAAATTCATCAAGCTCTACATATTCATCCGGCCGGTGAGCCTGCAGTATGCTGCCCGGACCGTAGATGATACCGGGAATTCCCTGCTGTGCAATCATTTCCACTTCTGCATAGGCGCGGAACAGGGTATCATCTGGCTTGCTTCCAGTGACCATTTCGTGGCAGTGAACGGCAGTCTGGGCAACAGGATGAGCTTTATCTACTTTCCAGTAATTGAAATACTGGTTACAGGTCAGCTCATTTCTCGTCCCATATTTGGAACATACCTGTTTGAATATCTCGTGGATTTCGTCAATTGCCTGCTGCATATCCTCACCGGGAAATACCTGACGGTCGAAATTCATTTCACAGTAGTCGGGGACGAGAGTGATATCGATTCCGCCCTTTATGGAGCCCACATTCAGGCTGGGGTTGACCGGAAATCCGAGAAGCGCACCTTTTCCCTTCAGCCTGTCATTCAGTTTGTTCAGTTCAGTTGCAAATTCGGCCATGGGAATAATTGCATTGATACCATTTTCAGCCATTCCGCAATGGGCGGCTTTTCCATAGGTTCTGGCTGTGAATTCGGCGGCTCCCTGCAGGCTGGTTGCGATGCAGAGAGAGGTAGGCTCACTGACATAAGCTCTGGTGCAGTGCTTTAGTTTTCCTGTGTCAATCAGTGCCCGGGTGCCTTTAAAAAACACTTCTTCATCGATTACGGCCGTGAACAGTATACTTTTATGTGGTGTGATACCGCATTTTACTAATGCTTCAATCGCGAAAATCATCGCAGCAAGGCCGGATTTCATATCGCAGGCGCCTCTGCCGTAAAGCCTGCCATCTTCTATTAATCCCCCCAGCGGCGGCTTGGTCCACGTATTAGGCTCACCAGTTTTTACTGTATCCATGTGGCCGTTAAATAATAGCTGCTCCTCGCTTTCCCCGGCCAGAAGTCCGATTACATTGAAACGTCCCGGCTCCACTTCCTGAACTTCGGTCATTAGTCCGATTTCATCAAGCTTTTTTCTGATAATCAAGGCGGTCTGCATCTCATTTCCCGGCGGGTTTTGGCTGTCGCTCTGTACCAGCCTTTGTAAAAATGCGATGGCTCCTTCCGTGTCAACCAGTTCCAACAAATGATTTTCCAGGTCTGTAAATTGGCGCATTATTAACTCCTTTCTTTCTGATATTAATGCAATACTAATGCTGATCTTAATATTGATATTAATGCTGAAAGTACCTTTCAGGCTATTCCGGTTCCATTCCTATAAAAGCTCGTTCCGCAGCTCAGCGGCTCTGGCATGTCCGATGAGTCCTTCCCCTCTTGCCATCCGCGATACGAGAGGTGCAGTCTGCTTCATTGCAGGGCGGCCGTAATGCTGGTAGGTGCATACTTTCAGGAAGGTGCCGGTCCATACGCCGCCTGTATAGCGCGACGCCCGAATAGTAGGAAGTGTATGGTTTGTTCCGGAAGCATAATCTCCGAACACCTCCCCCGTTTCCTGTCCGATAAAGAGGGAGCCATAATTACAGAGCTGTTCCGTTACCTCATCGGCATTATCAAGAATAACTTCAAGATGTTCCGGCGCATATTCATTGGCAAGAGAGACGGCCTCCTTCAGATTTTCAGCAAATATGACTTCACCGTAGGACTCCCAGGACGAACAGGCAATATCTGCCGTTTCCAGAGTGCCCAGTTCGGCCCGGACGGCCTCGATTACATCGAGTCCAAGCTGTCTGTCTGTTGTCACCAGAATTCCTTTGGCGAGTTTATCATGTTCCGATTGAGCCAGAAGATCGGCTGCGATGATAGCCGGATTGGCCGTCTTATCTGCAAGAACCAGGATTTCGCTGGGACCGGCTATAAAATCAATTCCAATTTGGCCGTAACATTGACGTTTGGCCTCTGCCACATATTGGTTGCCCGGGCCGACAATCATATCAACCGGAGCCACCTGACGGGTTCCATAGGAAAATGCAGCAATACTGTGCGCACCGCCCATGACGTAGATCTCGTCTGCACCGGCAATATCCATAGCTGCCAGGGTCAGCGGGTTGATACAGTCCTTTCCTTTTGCAGCCGGTGCGCAGGCAGCCACACGTTTAACACCGGCAGTTTTTGCCGGTATAATTAACATCAGGGCCGATGAAAAAAGAGGGTAACCGCCGCCCGGAACATAGCAGCAGCAGGAATTTACCGGAATGATTTTGTGTCCCAGAGAAGCCCCCGGTATCGTTGAAAATCCGTTCAGCGGTAACAGGCAGTTTTTTTGAGCCTGGGCAAAGGCTTCAATGTGCTTTGCCGCCTGCCGCATATCATCCAGGCATTCCTGCGGCACAGAGGCATAGGCAGACGCTATCTCCTCAGCGCTCACACGGAAATTCCTGCGGCCGTTGCCGTCAAATTTTATGTTGTAATGAAGGATGGCATCATCGCCGTTGTCACGGACATTTCGTATAATCTCAGTTACATTTTCTACTAAGTCTCTGTTTTCCTTAATTGTACGCAAAACTGATTTTTTTAAAAATTCCATATCGGTATATCCTCCTTAAAAATAAATCTCAGTAATAGCCTGTTAATCAAAACCGGCATTCTGTTCTAATTTCCTAGAGCCTGTCAGAAAGCAATTTTCAAACACGCTCTAACGATGATTCCTTTGCTGAATCCGCCGTGCAGTTGAGCAGACCTGCCATAATAAAATCGGTCTGTTGTATTCTGTCAATTTCATGTTGAACTGTTATTAGTATAAATAAAAGACTGGAGTTCATGTCAATATTTAAAATTCAGCCTTTTTTGTAAAAACCTTGACTTAGGTCTAAATCCATGTTATTTTGAAAAACAAGAGAGAGGGATAGTATTCAGCCAGAGAGAGTTATCTGAGTATGAGCCGGGAGTTTCGGGTATTTCATTTCTATATCTGCAAGGAGGTACGCATGAAGATAGGACAGGCAGCGAAAAAATTTGCAGTTCCCGTAACAAGCATCTATTATTATATTAAGCACGGCCTGCTGGTCCCTCCGGTCAGCCGTGGACAGTATGTTTTTGACGAGAAAACCCTGAGTGATCTCGAATGGCTGCTGACATTGAAACAGATGGAATTTCCATTGGAAGTGATCCACAGAATCCTGTCCCTTAGAAGAATATCAGGTTTAATGCCGCAGGAAGACAGGGATGAATTACGGAAAATGTTCGCGGAGCAGGATAGGGCGCTGGAAGAGAAAATTGAAACTCTGACACATGCGCAGCAGTTGCTGCGCTCTTCGCTGAGCTTGCTTGGAGCCGGAGATTGTGAAATAGTGGATACCGGCGTACCGCTTAAAATGCTGCGGCTGCTGGCCTGCCCTGTATGCGGAGGAGAGTTGAGGGCGCAAAATGCCTCGATGGACAGCCGATATATTTTTGAGGCGGAGATGAACTGCCGCTGCGGATATTCTGCGCGGATACAGAACGGAATTTTACTGACGCAAAACCGCAATACCAGTTTTTACGATAAACCTGACACAATCAGGGAGCTGTACCGGGATCTTCCGTCGGCTACGCTCAGCCTGTTCGAGCGGTCTTATCACTGGCTGGGCGAATGCCTGACAAAGGCGGGAACATCTGGTAAAGTAATGTGGGAAAGCTATGTGAATGCCTGGTTTTTCCTTCATAATCATACGGAGCTTTTATTGGACGGTACGGAACTGATTGTCACGGATAAGTTTCCAGAGACGCTGTTGGCTTATAAAGAAGTAATTGACAGGTGCGGAAGAGGACTTGATATTCTGTATATTGCCGATGCAGGGACTGCCCCTCCCATTAAAAAGAAGTGTGTGGATATAACCGTTGATTTTTTTGCGACGAATGAACATAATTTTTACCATGATGATTTCTGGCCGGACTATATGAGCGTCTATCTGAAAGACGGCGGACTTGCTGCGGGGGTATACTTTTATTTTGATGGAGGGGAGCGTTCCATGAAAAATTTATTGAGAAGTTATCCTGAAGCCAGCCGGAATAATTTCAGCAGCCGTTTTTTCCGGAAAGAGCTCCGTTCAAACTATAAGCTTCTCTCACAGTTTGACTGCGGCTTTTCAACGGATTCCGGCGCGAATCTGGGGCTGGGGTTTCATGAAAAGGGAGATAAACTGCATCTGCTGGCGTATGAAGCGGTGAAGGAAAAGCAAAAAAACTGCCGTTAACAGTTCACCTGTCCCGGCAGTTTTTTTCCTATACCTAAATTCAATTATCACTCTAATTACTTTTTCCCACTCTTATCTTTCTTAAACCGTGCAAAGAATCCCTTCTTCTTAGGAAGCGGCGGTATGCCACCGCGGACGCTCTTAACATCCGTTATGTAGAGCCCGCTGATTACAACCTTGGCTTCTGTCTTAACCGGGAGCTGTAAAAACGCCTTGTCATCTGCAATAAGAGTTAAAACCTTCGGTCCGACCTTTGCCTTCACAATAGGAAGCTTGGCCCTTCTCATATACCATGGAGTCTGATCAATAACCATCTTAGGGAGACCCGACTCTTTGACTTTCAGTTTCTTCTTATCAATAACGAGAATTGAAACCGTCTGTTTTGCAGCTTCCATCATGGACTGCTGCTCAGCCTGACGCTTCTCCATCTTCCTTCCGAAATAATAAAGTACTGCCAGTGCAATGAGTGCAATAACCAGGATGATGAGCACTACGTTCAGAAATGTCTGCATATAAATACCTCCGTAAATGATAGCGGCGGATATGGCGTTAACTATAAAAATGACAGGAAAACAGCCCCTTTCCCTTGCAATTTACCACTGTCCATCAGCACCACAAAAAAATAACCGCACTTGTCGCTATTATAGCATCAGATAGATAAAAAGGCAAGGAAAAGCGTAAAAACCGGGGGCTGGAAAAGAACAGAATGTAACAGTTCATGCTGTCTGAACTGTTACAACGGAATGTCATGTTCACACGGAATAAAGAGGGCATCCCGCAGGCCGTAAATTCCATCGGGCGCCCTCTCCATCCTTGTCTTGTACGTATGAAGTCAGCAGTATGAGTGTGTATCTTAAAGGTTGATAGCTCCTGTTTCTTCTTCGATGAGCTGAATCAGGGTACCATCCTTGACAAGCGTGTAAATATATTCAATATCGGGATAAAAGAAACGGTCCTGGTCGGCAAAAGCTACTTTTTCCCGGATGAAATCATGGAGCTTTGCCGTCGCTTTTCCCTGCCTCAATGGCTTTAACATATCGATTGCCTGAAGGGAGACCATGATGTCGATTGCAATAATATACTGCAGCTTTCTCACTGCTTCCCCGGCGCGCCGCTGCTGCGGTAATGTGACGCAGGCAGCCAAAAAACTTGGGCTGCAGCGCCAGAGCCTCCAGTATAGGATAAGGAAATATGGGATTTATATTTAAAACAGGTTATCGTTATCGGCGGTGATTGGTATTTGGTGAGAGATGAGATTGAAAATAAATTATCAAAAACAATAAAAAATGAAAAATATTTTACATTTCTATTGACTTTCACAATGGAGATTTCTATAATGAAGCTATGGAGGTTTTACATGGATAATAACGTACTTAGCATCATCAATGAAAATTATTCGGCATTGACAAAGACGCAGAAAAAACTGGCGGATTTTATCAAAGATAATGTGCATATGATCCCATTTCTATCGATTGCGGAGCTTGGGGAAAAGACGCAGGTGAGTCTGGCCAGTATCACCCGCTTTACGAGGGAGCTGGGGTTTAACGGTTATTCACAATTCCAGAAAAGCGCAGCGGATTTGATTCGCAAGGACGTGGTACCGATGCGTGAATTAAAGCATTCGATTACAGAGGAGGGGGAGGAAGATATATTAAGCCGGATGATACGTCTGAATATTAACTCACTGGAGACACTGAACAGTGAAGACCTGAAAAGAAATTTTCAGCAATCCGTTGATTTGATAACGGGCTGCCGTAAACTCTATATAACTGCCGCCCGCTCGTCTTTCAGTGTTGCATATTATCTGTATTTCATGCTGAAGGAATTTATGGAGCATGTTGAACTGCTGACAGAAGGAACCGGAGATATTTCGAATAAACTGCAGTACATTGAGAAAGAAGACTGTCTCATTGCAATCAGCTATGAACGATATACCAGGGCTACATATAATATTGTCTCCTATTTAAATAAAAAAGGATGCCCGGTCATAGCGGTTACGGACAGCCATTCTTCACCAATTGCATTGAAGGCCACAACGGTTCTTCTGGCAAAGCATGCGGTGGATACCTATTCTTTTGTCAACTCAATGACGGTGGCAAACGCCCTGATTACTGCGGTAGGAAGGAGGGATAAAGACAATACATTGAAGAAGCTGGAGCGCCAGGATGAGATAGCGCTTGAATACGGCTTATATTTGTAATGAATCAGATATAACATTTTTCAGAATAGATTCTAAACAAAAAGGAAGGAACTTTTAAAGCGCTGCATGTTGGCCCATTCAGACATTCTTTAAGGAGCTCCCCCCTTCCTTTAGTATACGCTAAAATCCTGCAGATTGCAAGAAGCCGGGCGGTACTGTCTTAGAATTTCTTAGTGATAATCGTTACTGTTCACACCCCGCCAGGAAGCGGAGTGCGAACAGTAACTGATAATAATCCCTGAAAAAGTTATAAATAAAACTGAATATGAACCAGCTTTACCACGGTAATACTGTGGAAAAAGAGTTACTATTCACGGCCCATTCCGCGAGGTGTTTTCGTGCGTATTTTGCACGAAAATCCCGAGTTTCACGGCGCGAAACTGCATTTTTTGCAGTTTCTGTGCATCGCGGAGCGTGTTACGGTTCACGGAACTGCGTTTTTCAGCAGGGCCGTGAATAGTAACGAAAAAGAGGCGGGGTAGTGAAAGGAGATGTTGTAATGATTTTGGGTTTACCGCCCATCTTGGGCTTTTTGCCTCTTGTTCTCTACATTATCTTAATGATGAAGGGAAAAGACATGAACCTGTCTGTCCTGATTTGCGTGATTTTAGGCGCTGTCATGACGGGAGAGAGTGTAAGCGGTTTTGGTACCGTTCTACAGAATTCTCTCAGTTCTTTCTTGTCGCTGATCGGCTTTATCATCGTTCTTGGCTCCGGTCTGGGAGAAGTCCTGACCAGGACGAAAGTCGCTCATAACATTGTGCATCTGGTAATAGGAAAAGCAAAGCTTAAATCAAAGAAACAGGCAATTTTTATTGCCATGTGCACATCGACCCTGCTGGTCTCCATGCTTGGAACACTGTCGGGTTCGAATGCAATTATTGCGCCGATTCTGATTCCGATTATGGCCAGTCTTGGGATTACGCCCAGCACACTGGGGGTAATCCTGCATGGCGCGGGGGCGGCCGGGCTTCAGATTGGTCCGTTTGTGCCTCCTGTAGCAACCGTCATGGGACTGACCGGGCTGAATTACAGCCAGTATATGAAAACGGCAGGACTGCCGTTAGGTCTTATCATATGGGTATGTACATTTTTTGTTGCCTGCCGGACACAGAAGCTTACGGAAGGAAAGGTGTCTTACAGCGGGGATGAAGCAGTTTCGGAAGATTTCCAGGTGACGCCGGAGATCAAACGGGCTACCTGGGCATTCGGAATCACGATGCTTGTCATGCTGGTTTACGGAGTAGCGGTTAAGGCCGGGGCATCTTATGCAATTGTGGTAATGCTGACGGCTTCCCTGGTCACGGCGTTTGCATCGGGGATGGGAATTGCAGAGGGGCTGACAACCCTCGTGCAGGGAGCTTCTAAAATGTTTTGGATGTTCTTTATGTTTATCCTGTTCGACCCGTTTCTCAACTATGTGGCGGCATCGGGAGCATTTGATGCGATCGCCGGATATATGCAGCCTCTCATCGATGCGGGAGGCGTGGTGGCATTCCTGATGCTCAGCACCGCAATCGGCGTATTTGGAATATCGGGAGCAGGCGTTGCGCAGGCAAAAATGATCCACGATCTGTTTTTACCCCTGGTAGTACTTCTGTCCGTTAAAATGGATATCTGGGCTTTGGTAATTCTTGTGGGATGCCAGATCACATTCTTTGTCACGCCGACTGTGGATATGGTCGGCAATATGGGGCTGGCCAGGTCAAAGGATATCAAGGCAATGTTGAAAAACGGCTGGGTTATCACTATTGTTACTTTTGTCTATGTGCTGATTCGGGCTGTAATGTACGCGGGGTAAATCCCGTCAAAAGACACACGGAGAACTCTTTGGGGAGCGGAGCGGACTCCGTAATAAACCGGACGGCTATATGCAGAGAAGAATAGATAACAGTTCAGACGTCTGAACCGTTACAAGAATAGAAAGGAAAAGGTAAAATATATGGGAATTCATTTAGCATTGCTTCAAACAGACATTAAATTTTGTGATTTCGAATATAACGCCGCGCATGTCAAAGAAATGATCGCTGATGCGATGGAGAAAGTGCCGAGGCCCGATGTAATCGTGCTGCCGGAAGACTGGTCCTCCGGTTTTTCAGATGAGATGTTCCACCATATGGAAGAGCATATTGAACAGATAGACGGGCCGTCGGTTACCGTTTTGAGAGAATGTGCCAAACAGTATTCGGTGTGGATCGTCGCCGGTTCCGTGGGTATCCGATCAGAAGACGGGATGAGAAATACTACGTTTCTCATTAACCGGGAAGGGGAGATAGTCGGTGATTACAGCAAAATGCATCTGTACAGTGATATGGATGAGGATGTGCCATATCTTCACGGAACAAAAACGGAGGTTTACGATACGGAGCTGGGCCGTGTCGGATTCATGATTTGCTATGATATCCGTTTCTGCGAATTATCACGCATTTACGCGCTAAGGGGAGCGGAGCTGCTCATCGTAACTTCGAATTTTCCAAATCCCCGCGTAAGTCACTGGAGGACGCTGCTGATTGCCAGGGCGATCGAAAACCAGATGTTTGTTGCAGCCTGCAACCGTGTCGGGGAAAGTCCCATGGGAACTTACTGCGGCCATTCCATCATCATCGATCCATGGGGGAATGTTATCGCTGAGGGAAACGATGAGGAAGGAATCATAACAGGTTCCATCGAGCTCTCGGAAGTAAAGGAGATAAGGGATATGATTCATATGTTCCGGGACCGCAGACCGGAAAGCTACGGTGAGCTTGCCGCCGGAAAGAGGTGATACGGGGGTGGATACGGATAAGCTTAAGTTGAATGTTTTAAATCTCTGTTCAAGGATAGAGGGGAAAAAGGCGATCGTAATCGAGGATTTAAAGACAGGCGAGGCAGTAGAAATCAACCGTGATGAGGTGTTTCCCGCCGCAAGCCTGATCAAGGTTCCGGTTTTGTCAGCGCTTTTTCGAATGGCAAAAGAAAATCAGATTGCCCTGGATGAGAGAATAGAGCTGGAAAAAGACAGCCGCATAGGCGGATTTGGAATCCTCAAAGATTTGGGAGACGGGCTTAATCCTGCTGTGCGCGATTTGGCGGTTCTGATGATCACGCTCAGCGACAACATAGCCGCCAACCTATTAATCGATAGAATCGGGATGTCTCAGATCAATTCTGAACTTCAGGCCATGGGAATGAAGCATACGGTCCTGCAGCGGAAAATGATGGATTCACAGGCAAAGGAGAGAGGGCTTGACAATTATACAAGCGCCGGAGACATGCAGAAGCTTATGAAGGCAATCTTAGAAAGCAGCTTCAGGGGAGATATTCTCGATATCCTTTTCCGGCAGCAGTGCAATAATAAGCTGCCCGCCCTGATGGAGGGAGGCGTGCGATTCGCGCATAAGACGGGGGATTTGCCGGGGGTCGAACACGATGCCGGAATTATATGCACCGATGACAGGGAGATAATAGCAATTGTACTTACCGATGAGCTTGCCGATAACCGGGAAGGAATCTGGCTGAACCAGGAGATTGGAAAATTAATAAACAGTGAATTAATCAGAGAAATGCAGTAAAGGTTTAGAGCCTGTTTGAAAATTCATTCCCATCATCTGCACGCCCCACTTCGCGGCATATTTGGCCCGAATTCGCTTACCGTAGCCCACTACGCCGCGCTCATTCGGGCCAAATCGCCCACAAAGTGTGACGCACAGCTGACAGAAAGCAATTTTCAAACACGCTCTAGAAAAGCAAAAAATCCAGAAAACAATTTAAGGAGTAAATAATGAACAGAGGAATTATAAAAAATGTGGAGGTAAAGGTACTGGAACTGCCTTTAAAAAAACAGTGGAAAATATCTCTGTATGAGCAGACAACAAGAGCCCATGCCGTCGTCAGGATTACAACGGAGGATGGAATTGTTGGGTTTGGCGAGGCTGCTCCGTCTCCGGCATTTATGGGAGAAACGGGATATACGATGGAGGTCGCCGTCAACCGGTATCTGAAAGACGCCGTGATTGGCATGGACGTATTTTCCACGGATTTAATACACGAAAAAATGAACTCTGCCATTTACGGCAACTATGCGGCAAAGTCGGCGATAGACATGGCATTATACGACATCATGGGAAAGATAACGGAACTTCCCGCATACCGGCTCTTGGGAGGACTGTACAGGGAAAAAGCCGCCCTGAGCTGGGTAGTCGGGATGCAGGATTTGGATGCCTCGATTGAGGAGGCGAGGGAAAAGCTGAAGGAGGGCTACCGTGTATTAAAGGTGAAGGTTGGAAAATCACCGGAAGTGGATTATCGTCTGGTAAAGCGCATCCGCGATGAGCTGGGAGACGGTTTCCCGCTGCGCCTGGATGCGAATCAGGGATATAATTACAGTACAGCGCTCGGTATCTTCCGAAGACTGGAAGAATTCGGCCTGGAAAGCATAGAGCAGCCGGTCAAACGGTGGGATATCCAGGGCATGAGAATGCTGCGTGAACGTCTGAAAACCCCGATTATGGCAGATGAGTCGGTCTCTGATTTCCATTCGGCAGGCGTGGTAATCCGTGAACAGGCCTGCGACAGCGTAAATATCAAAGTAGGCAAGGTGGGAGGACTGACGATGGCAAAGAAGATTGCGGCGTGTCTGGAAGCAGAAGGTCTTTTGGCGACGGCCGGAAGTAATCTGGAGGCGGGAATCGGCTCCGCCGCCAGTATACATTTTGTGGCAAGTACGGTAAACGCAGATATTCCCAATGATATGCTGCTGGGAGGGCCGCTGCATCAGCATGATATTATTATAGAAGATTTTAAGGTAAAGGACGGTTATGTGGAAGTCCCCCAGAAGCCAGGCCTGGGAATTGAAGTAGATGAGAGCATCTTTAAGTAATCCGAAGATCAGGGAAACCTTGCGGGAACTATTGCCGAAGGTCAGAAAACTGCGGCGTGAGATTCATGCAAATCCGGAACAGGGCTACGGGGAGACGGCTACTACCTCCCGGATTAAACAGTTTCTGGAAGAATATGGGGTTCCATTCTGTAATTTTGGGCATATGACTGGCGGATATGCATGGATCGATTGCGGAAAGGAACATACGGCCGGATTCCGTGCGGATATCGATGCCCTGCCGATTGAAGAAAAAAATGAGATAGACTTTAAATCTGTCAATACGGGCGTCATGCATGCATGCGGCCATGACATGCACGCGTCTGTGGCGGCGGGGCTTGCCGTGATTTTATGGAAGTTCAGGCAGCTGCTCAGGGTAAATATTCTGATTGTCTTCCAGCCGGCGGAGGAATGCAACCCAACGGGGGGAGCAAAAGCTGTTATCGGCCAGGGGCTGTTTGAGCAGTTTGGCGTGGAGGAATTTTATGGATTACATATGTGGCCGGAGCTTAAAGTCGGAGAAATCGCAGTAAAGCCGGGACCGATCATGGCGTCGTCGGATAAGCTGCTGATCCGGGTGACAGGCAAGAAAGCCCATGCGGCCGAACCACAGAAAGGGGTGGATGCCATATCCATTGCGGCGGAGATTATTAATGCGGTGGAACATAAAATAAGGAGGGAAATCAGCCCTTTTGAGACCGTACTGATATCGATCGGCTCCATCCGGACCTCAGGCCGGTACAACATCATATGTGATCAGGTTCTGATAGAAGGAACGATAAGGAGCATGAATCCTGATATCCGTCAATTTGTCCATAAAAGAATAAAGGAACTGGCCGGAAATATCGCGGCCGCATACAGGGGAACAACCGGCGTTACTATCGAAGACGGTTATGCGGTGGTAGATAACAACCGAAGAATTACGGAAAAATTTATAAATGCGGCCGGCCGGATTTTGGGCGCTGAGTCGGTCCATACGGATATATCCCCGAGTCTGATTGGGGAGGACTTCTCATTTTACAGCCAAAAACTGCCGTCGATGTATTTTTTCATGGGCTGTGAAAGTGAATATCCCCTGCATAACGAAAAATTCCTCCCAAAGGAAAGCACATTGGACGAAGCCATTACATTGATGGCGGGCTATTTCACAGAATTTGTGTAAGACTAGAGCTTGTCTTAAAATTCATTCGGAGCGGAATTAAATCCGGTGATATTCATCCGGCTTTAATTCCGCTCAGTTTCCTATAGACATCAAATCTATCAAATCATGTATCAAATTTCCAACAAATATACTCAAACAGCTTCATCAGATTCTATTGGGACGGAGGAGAAGATATAGTCTGCGGATGCCTTTGGAATCCATCGCTGTTTAGCGGGGTTATTAAAAAACGGCATAAATATAGGAAAACAGGGCAAAAATTTCCTTGACACACAAATTTATTCATGATAAGATGAAAAATGCACTATTGTGGTAACATAGGCCCATAAGGCCGAAGTATGCCCAAAATTAAACCATAGAAAGAAAACAGGGGTGAAACGTCGAATGGAGAAAAGCAGGATGCGTCCGGTGAAAGCCGGTAAAGGTGTAAGAATGACCTTCTCAAGACAAAAAGAAGTTCTGGAAATGCCGAACTTGATTGAGATTCAGAAAAACTCTTATCAGTGGTTCCTCGATGAGGGACTTCGTGAAGTGTTTGCTGACATCTCCCCGATTGCAGATTTTGCAGGGCACTTGAGTTTGGACTTTGTAGATTTTACACTGTGTAAAGATGACATCAAATATACGATCGAAGAGTGTAAGGAACGTGATGCTACTTATGCCGCTCCTTTAAAAGTAAAGGTTAGACTTTGCAATAAGGATAAAGACGAGATTAATGAACATGAGATTTTCATGGGCGATCTGCCGCTTATGACTGACACCGGTTCCTTTGTAATTAATGGCGCTGAGCGTGTAATCGTCAGCCAGTTAGTACGTTCCCCTGGTATCTATTACGGAATAGCACATGACAAGATTGGTACGGAGTTGTACAGCTGTACGGTTATCCCGAACCGCGGAGCCTGGCTGGAGTACGAGACGGATTCCAACGACATCTTCTATGTCCGCGTGGACAGAACAAGAAAAGTTCCCGTAACCGTACTGATCCGTGCATTAGGTTATGGCACCAATGCAGAGATTATCGAACTTTTCGGTGAAGAGCTGAAGCTGGAGAAGAGCTTTGAGAAAGATCCTTCCAGCAATTACCAGGATGGCCTTCTGGAATTATATAAGAAGATTCGTCCGGGTGAGCCTCTTTCCGTTGACAGTGCAGAGAGCTTATTGAACAGCATGTTCTTCGACCCCAGAAGATATGATCTTGCAAAGGTAGGCCGTTATAAATTTAATAAGAAACTTCATTTTAAAAACCGTATCGCGGGACATACGCTGGCTGAGGATGTCGTTGACATGTCAACCGGTGAAATTCTTGCGGAAAAAGGTACGGAGGTTGATAAACAGCTTGCAACCGATATCCAGAACGCAGCCATCCCATACGTATGGATTCAGGGTGAGAGAAAGAACCATAAGGTTCTGTCCAACATGATGGTAGACCTTGCTTCCTATGTGGATTTCGATCCGGAGGAAGTCGGTGTTACAGAGTTAGTATACTACCCGGTGCTTGAAGGTATTCTGGCAGAAGCTGGATCAGATGAAGAATTAAAGGAAGTCATCAAGAGAGATATCCATGATCTGATTCCAAAACATATTACGAAGGAAGATATTATCGCTTCCATCAACTACAATATGCATCTTGAGGGCGGAATCGGAACACAGGATGATATCGACCATCTGGGCAACAGACGTATCCGCGCCGTCGGAGAGCTTTTACAGAACCAGTACCGTATCGGTCTGTCCAGGATGGAGCGTGTGGTTCGTGAGAGAATGACTACTCAGGATATGGAAGGTGTATCTGCCCAGTCCTTAATCAATATCAAGCCTGTGACGGCAGCCGTAAAGGAGTTCTTCGGAAGCTCCCAGCTGTCCCAGTTTATGGATCAGAATAACCCTCTGGCAGAGCTGACGCATAAGAGACGTCTTTCCGCTCTTGGACCTGGCGGTCTTTCCAGAGACCGTGCCGGATTCGAGGTACGAGATGTTCACTATACACATTACGGCCGTATGTGCCCGATCGAGACTCCCGAGGGTCCGAACATCGGTCTTATCAACTCCCTTGCAACCTATGCAAGAGTAAACCAGTACGGCTTTGTGGAAGCGCCGTACCGCGTGGTAGATAAATCCGACCCGCACAACCCGGTCGTTACGGAAGAGGTTGTATATCTGACGGCTGATGAAGAGGATAACTTCGTTGTAGCACAGGCGAATGAGCCGTTGGACGATGAAGGCCACTTCATTCACAATAATGTTTCCGGACGTTTCCGCGAAGAGACATCTGAGTTCCAGAAGAAGAGAATCGATCTGATGGACGTTTCTCCTAAGATGGTGTTCTCTGTAGCTACGTCTATGATTCCTTTCCTGGAGAACGACGATGCCAACCGTGCGCTGATGGGTTCCAACATGCAGCGTCAGGCCGTTCCGCTTCTGAAGACAGAGGCAGCAGTCGTTGGTACGGGTATCGAAGGAAAAGCGGCGGTTGACTCCGGTGTCTGCATGGTTGCAAAGAATGCAGGCGTAGTTGAGCGCTCCGCATCCAACGAGATCATTATCAAAAGAGATTCCGATGGAAACAGAGATGTTTACCATCTTACCAAATTTAAGAGAAGCAACCAGAGCAACTGCTATAACCAGAAACCGATTGTCTACAAAGGCGATCACGTGGAGGTTGGAGAAGTTATCGCAGACGGTCCGTCCACGGATAACGGTGAGATCGCCCTGGGTAAGAACCCGTTAATCGGATTCATGACCTGGGAAGGTTATAACTACGAGGATGCCGTTCTTCTGAGCGAGAGACTGGTGCAGGAAGATGTATATACTTCCGTTCATATTGAAGAATATGAAGCAGAAGCGCGTGATACGAAGCTGGGACCGGAAGAGATTACAAGAGATGTTCCGGGTGTCGGTGAAGATGCGCTGAAGGATCTGGATGAGAGAGGTATTATCCGAATCGGAGCCGAGGTACGTGCCGGAGATATTCTGGTGGGCAAGGTTACTCCTAAGGGAGAGACAGAGCTGACCGCAGAGGAGAGACTGCTGCGCGCCATCTTCGGTGAGAAGGCGAGAGAGGTACGTGATACTTCCTTAAAGGTTCCGCACGGAGCTTACGGTATCATCGTGGATGCAAAAGTATTCACAAGAGAGAACGGCGACGAGCTTTCACCGGGCGTGAATGAGACGGTCCGCATTTACATCGCACAGAAACGTAAGATTTCCGTAGGTGACAAGATGGCCGGCCGTCACGGCAACAAGGGTGTTGTTTCCCGCGTGCTTCCTGTAGAGGATATGCCGTTTTTACCAAACGGACGTCCGTTAGATATTGTACTCAACCCTCTGGGCGTGCCTTCCCGTATGAATATCGGACAGGTTCTGGAAATCCATTTAAGCCTTGCTGCAAGAGCGCTTGGATTCAATGTTTCCACACCGATTTTCGACGGAGCAAACGAGATTGATATTCAGGATACCCTGGAACTGGCAAACGATTATGTCAACACCTCCTGGGAAGAATTTGAAGAAAAATATAGAGATAAAGCAGATCCGAAGCTGATGGAATATCTGGGAAGCCATCTGGAGCACAGAGCGCTCTGGAAAGGCGTACCGCTTGGACGCGACGGTAAAGTCCGCCTGCGCGACGGCCGTACCGGAGAATATTTTGACAGCCCTGTAACCATCGGACACATGCACTACCTGAAGCTCCATCATCTGGTAGATGATAAGATCCATGCGCGTTCCACAGGACCATACTCCCTTGTTACACAGCAGCCTCTGGGTGGTAAAGCCCAGTTCGGCGGCCAGCGTTTCGGCGAGATGGAGGTTTGGGCACTCGAGGCGTACGGCGCATCTTATACACTTCAGGAAATCCTGACAGTGAAATCCGATGATGTTGTAGGACGTGTGAAGACTTACGAGGCCATTATCAAGGGAGAGAATATCCCTGAGCCGGGTATTCCGGAGTCCTTTAAGGTACTTCTTAAAGAGCTTCAGTCTCTTGGTCTTGATGTCAGAGTCCTGAAGGAGGACGGTTCCGAGGTGGAACTGGCTGAAACAATCGACTATGGCGACACAGATATCCGCTCGATCCTTGAAAGCGACAGCAAACATTACTCCCAGAACGAGTCCTTTGGAAGCTTAGGCTACCAGGAACAGGAATTCAAGGACGGAGAATTAGCAACTGTAGAAGAGACAGATGACAGCGACGACTTTGCAGATATTCAGGATGATTTAGAGGAAATTCAGGACGACGATTATTCTGACGATGAAGATTAATGATAGAAGGGAGTACTGTTCATGCCAGAGACAAACGAAACTTATCAGCCATTGACATTTGACGCAATCAAGATTGGTTTGGCCTCCCCTGAGAAGATCCTTGAGTGGTCCCACGGCGAGGTGAAAAAGCCGGAGACCATCAACTACAGAACCTTAAAGCCGGAGAAAGACGGTCTGTTCTGTGAGAAGATCTTCGGGCCGAGCAAGGATTGGGAGTGCCATTGTGGTAAATATAAAAAAATCAGATATAAAGGTGTAATCTGTGACCGATGCGGCGTAGAAGTAACGAAAGCCAGTGTCCGCAGGGAGCGCGTGGGCCATATTGCCCTCGCGGCGCCTGTTTCCCATATCTGGTACTTCAAGGGAATCCCCAGCCGTATGGGACTGATTCTCGATATATCTCCGAGAACACTGGAAAAGGTTCTGTACTTTGCTTCTTATATCGTACTGGATCCGGGCAAAACAAGCCTCCAGTACAAACAGGTATTATCCGAGAAGGAGTACCGCGATGAGCTGGAGAAATACGGCTACGGCAACTTCCGTGTAGGAATGGGAGCCGAGGCCATTCAGGAACTTTTACAGGCCATTAATCTGGAAAAGGATTCTGAGGATTTGAGAAAACAGCTCAAAGATGCCACAGGCCAGAAGCGCGCCCGTATCATCAAGAGGCTGGAAGTGGTCGAGGCCTTCAGAAATTCCGGCAACAAACCGGAGTGGATGATTATGACCGTAGTTCCGGTAATTCCTCCGGATATCCGTCCTATGGTACAGCTGGATGGCGGCCGTTTTGCAACATCTGACTTAAACGACTTATATAGAAGAATTATCAACCGTAACAACCGTCTTGCCCGTCTTCTGGAACTGGGCGCTCCCGACATCATTGTCAGGAACGAGAAACGTATGCTCCAGGAGGCTGTCGACGCACTCATCGACAACGGCAGACGAGGCAGGCCTGTGACAGGACCTGGAAACAGAGCTTTAAAATCCCTCTCCGATATGTTAAAGGGTAAACAGGGCCGTTTCCGCCAGAACCTTCTGGGTAAACGAGTTGACTATTCGGGACGTTCCGTTATCGTAGTTGGACCGGAACTGAAGATTTACCAGTGCGGCCTTCCGAAGGAGATGGCGATTGAGCTGTTCAAGCCTTTTGTTATGAAAGAGCTTGTCTCCAACGGTACCGCACACAATATCAAGAACGCGAAGAAGATGGTAGAGCGTCTCCAGCCGGAAGTTTGGGATGTGCTGGAGGATGTTATTAAAGAGCATCCGGTTATGTTAAACCGCGCGCCTACTCTGCACAGACTTGGTATCCAGGCCTTTGAGCCGATTCTGGTAGAAGGTAAGGCAATCAAGCTTCATCCCCTTGTTTGTACTGCGTTCAACGCCGACTTTGACGGTGACCAGATGGCTGTTCATCTGCCGCTGTCCGTAGAGGCCCAGGCAGAGTGCCGTTTCCTTTTACTGTCTCCGAACAACCTGTTAAAACCGTCCGACGGCGGTCCTGTAGCCGTTCCTTCACAGGATATGGTACTCGGTATCTACTATCTGACACAGGAGAGACCGGGAGCAAAGGGCGAAGGCATGGCCTTCAAGAGTGTTAACGAGGCAATTCTCGCTTATGAGAACGGCGAAGTTACCCTTCACTCAAAAGTAAAGGTGAGAGTGCAGAAGAGAATGCCTGACGGTACGGTTAAGACCGGCATCATCGAGTCCACCGTAGGCCGCTTCATTTTCAATGAGATTATTCCGCAGGATCTCGGTTTTGTGGACAGAAGCATTGAAGAGAATGAATTAAAGCTGGAAGTAGACTTCCACGTAGGCAAGAAGCAGTTAAAACAGATTCTTGAGAAAGTTATCAATATTCACGGCGCAACACAGACTGCCGTGACACTTGACGATATTAAGGCAATTGGTTACAAATACTCCACAAGGGCGGCCATGACCGTATCAATTTCCGATATGACCGTGCCTGAGAGCAAAAAGCAGCTGATTGAAGATGCACAGTCTACCGTTGACCAGATTGCCAAGAACTTCCGCCGTGGTCTCATCACAGAGGAGGAGCGTTACAAAGAGGTTATCGAGACATGGAAGGCTACCGATGATCAGCTGACTCATGACCTGTTAACCGGACTTGACAAGTATAATAACATCTATATGATGGCTGACTCCGGAGCCCGTGGTTCCGATAAACAGATTAAACAGCTGGCAGGTATGCGTGGACTTATGGCAGATACAACAGGCCATACCATCGAACTTCCTATCAAGTCCAACTTCCGTGAAGGCCTTGACGTACTGGAGTACTTCATCTCTGCCCACGGAGCGCGTAAAGGTCTGTCTGATACGGCGCTTCGTACGGCCGACTCAGGTTACCTGACAAGACGTCTTGTTGACGTTTCCCAGGACTTGATCGTACGTGAAGAGGACTGCTGTGAAGGAAGAGAAATCCCATTCATGGAGATTAAAGGCTTCATGGACGGCCAGGAGACAATCGAGGCCCTGGAAGAGCGAATCACAGGCCGTTTTATCGCCGAGACGATCACAGATCCTGATACAGGGGAAGTCATTGTCAAGGCAAACCATATGTGTACGCCGAAGCGTGCGGCTGCCGTTATGGCAGTGCTTAGGAAACAGGGCAGGGACAGCGTGAAAATCCGTACCGTCTTAACCTGTAAATCCCATATCGGTGTGTGTGCGAAGTGCTACGGCGCCAACATGGCGACCGGCCAGCCGGTTCAGGTTGGCGAGGCGGTTGGTATTATCGCTGCCCAGTCCATCGGTGAGCCTGGTACACAGCTTACAATGCGTACGTTCCATACGGGCGGCGTTGCCGGCGGCGATATCACACAGGGTCTTCCCCGTGTCGAGGAGCTTTTCGAGGCGCGTAAGCCGAAGGGACTCGCAATTATTGCAGAGTTCGGCGGAATTGCGACGATCAAGGATACAAAGAAGAAACGTGAGATTATTATCACGGACAATGAGACTGGTAATTCCAAGACTTACCTGATTCCTTACGGTTCCAGAATCAAGATTCAGGACGGTTCCTTACTTGAGGCCGGTGACGAGCTGACCGAAGGTAGCGTGAATCCGCATGACATTCTGAAGATTAAGGGTGTCCGCGCCGTTCAGGACTACATGATTCAGGAGGTTCAGCGAGTTTACCGTCTTCAGGGTGTAGAAATCAACGATAAGCATATCGAGATGATTGTGCGCCAGATGCTGAAGAAGATTAAGATAGAGGAGAGCGGAGATTCCGATGTGCTTCCGGGAACCTCCATGGACGTTCTGGATTACAACGATATGAACGAGGCTCTGCTTGCAGAAGGCAAAGAACCGGCAATCGGCCGTCAGGTTATGCTCGGTATCACAAAAGCTTCTCTGGCTACAGATTCCTTCTTATCGGCCGCTTCCTTCCAGGAGACGACAAAAGTTCTTACAGAGGCCGCTATCAACGGTAAAGTGGATCATCTGATTGGACTGAAGGAGAACGTTATTATCGGTAAACTGATTCCGGCCGGTACTGGTATGAAGAGATACCGTTCCATCAAGCTGAATACTGATATGGAAGAAGAGGATGAGATTATGCTGGCTGACGACGATGATATCGATCTGGATATTCTTGACGAGGCAGACAGAATTGTCCTGAATGAAGATGAATTAAGCGAAGAGTAAAATAAGAGGCAGGCTCGGATGGAAAATCCGGGCCTGTTTTAGTGTGGAGATTTAGTTAAGCAGGTGAGGACGCCGCCGGTACGGCCAGCGGACGGGGTGGTGGGATTGTTTTATGAGTCTTTCGTCCCGGGGGAAGATTGTTGTGAGTTGGGACTGCGGGCGAAGATAA
>Ga0129309_1000225_pt1 | contig 50121 bp, 39 predicted proteins | sample L1105metagenome_FD_94439 | JGI IMG/M metagenome (GOLD analysis project Ga0129309, IMG submission 94439) | Ring-tailed lemur group fecal microbial communities from Wisconsin, USA - L1105 metagenome | ecosystem: Host-associated > Mammals > Digestive system > Large intestine > Fecal | place: USA...
AGATCATTAACAAGAAGAAGGACGACGCCATCGGCCTGATCGACGCCGAGTTCGCAAACACGTAACCGGAGATGAAAAGACTGCCCGAAGATTTCAGGATAAACGTTTTGCTGCCCGGTGCGGTATGGCTGCTCGCCTCCGCTCTCATCGGGCGGGCTGCCGTTGTCCGGATGGGGACGGACACGATTACCGTTATACTCTTTGCTGTCATTACACTTGTAGTATTTGCTATCCCGATGGCCGTTTACATGGAATATCGCGGAAAAATTGAGGAATGTGTTTCACGGCGCAGATCGAGACATATGCCACCCGTCGGTAGTTGCCGGAGGATGGACGAAGGAAGCGAGGCTGCGGTACAACCGCCCGCCTTGCCGCAGGACTTTCCCGACGTACTGAAAGGCGGGAAAACCCTCGCTTTGTTGGACGCCTTGCAACGGGAAGGGTTTCTGAACGGGGAATACCGCCCCTGCAAGGGCTGCAACGCTACGCAGATGGCTTTTATTGCAGACTGCATCGCTGCAATCTGCAACATATCCTACCAATGGAAGACATTCGGCAATTACTGGCGTCTGCCCAATCTCCGGCAGTTGTTGGGTGCCAAAGACCGCCGGGGTTCCAAGATGGAGAAAGAGGACATCATCATAGACATACTCAAAAGAGCCGCCGAAGCCGACGGGGAGATCCGCGACACGAACGCCTACCGCCGCTGGCTGAAAAGCGTACAGGGTTAGCCCCGTCCTGCGCTATGGTTTCAGGCAGCCGATAGGTACGACCAGTACCCCGTCCTTACGTGTGTAGGCAAACTGTCCGACTGCGGTAAGAACCATCAGGAACGAGGGCTTTCTCATCTTGTCGGTATCTATCCGCTCCGCCAAAGCCTTCAGCGTCGCCGCTCCCTCTTCTATGCCCGAGCTGCCTCCCAGTTTCACTTCTATCAGTCCATAGCGACCGCCTCGCAAGTGCATCACCGCGTCGCACTCCAGACCGCTTTTATCCCGGTAATGGTACATGGTTCCGGAAAGGGCGTCGGCATAACAGCGTAAGTCTCGCACGGCCATCGTCTCGAAGAGCAGCCCCATGGTATTCAAGTCGCCGATCAAGTCGTCAGGCCCCATTTCCAGTGCCGCCACGGCTATCGAAGGATCGACGAAATAACGGGTATCGCTGCTGCGGATGGCTGTTTTCGAGCGCAAATTGGGATTCCACGCCATCGCGTCTTCCACCACGAATATTTTCTTCAAGGCCGTCAGATAGTCTGATATGGTCTTTTCCGACAATCTTTCCGCCTCATTCGTGGAAATATCCCCGGCAATGGTGGTAAGAGAAGCCTGTGAACCCTGATGACGGGCATAGGAGCGCATCAGACGTTTCACACGTTCGGGGTTCTTCATGATCCCGTCCACTTTCGATATATCCGTGTGCGTTACGGCCTGATAGTATTCCATCGCTACCAGCCCGGCCGCTGCCGCAGACTTTTTCCGCAGAGAAGCGGGCCAGCCGCCGCGACACATCATGAAGGCGATGTCTCCCAATTCATGATTGGGGGCTTTCAAGGCAAAATCCGCATTCCCGTCAAACAACCCGGTAAAGCTGATCGTGCCTTCGGACTCCCCGGACTCGAACAGGCTCATCGGGCGCATCTTCAACCACGAGAATCGTCCCGTTCCGGTATGATGGATTTCTTCGAGCTTTTCCTTGACCGGAGCCGCCGATCCCGTCAGGATGAATTGTCCCTCCTTGCCCCTGTGATCCACCTCGAAACGGACGGCATCCCACAGTTTCGGGGCTTCCTGCCATTCGTCGATCAGCATGGGGGCTTCTCCCGTGAGCAGGAGCCTCGGATGCAGGTCGATCATTTCCATATTCTGATGGAACGTGTCCGTGTCCGCCAGATAAAGCACACTGTTTGCCGCCTGTTCCGCCGTCGTGGTTTTACCGCACCATTTGGCCCCCTCGATAAGTACCGCGCCCATAGCGTCCAGTTTCTCCGCGAGTAACTTGTCGGCGATCCTCGCCCTGTAAGTTTTATTATTCATCTGCTCCATTTTATTACATCAAAAATCATGTGCAAAGTTAATCATAAATCCCTTATATACCAATGTTTTCATGAAATACTTTCCCATTTGGCACTGTTTTACTTCCAAGTTTGGCACTGTTTTACTTCCCTATTTGGCGTTGTTTTACTCCCCCGTTTGGCGGTAGTTTATTCAGTAAAATGGCACTGGAGGGTATTATTGCGGTTACCCGCACTTTACCCGTTACAATCGGCATGAACGCCCTCCGGTCAACCACCGATTCCGCTACACCCACCTTTGCTTCCCATTGCAGCTTTCGGCTGCCTTCGATTGTATTACAGCGTCCTCCCGTTCTGTTTGCTACCTTATTTTCCCTCTGTTTTACATCGGGCGGAACCCCTTTCCCTTGTCGTTTCCCGTGCCTTACTTTGCAGCGTCTTCCACATCGGAACGATGAAGTATTCACTTAAAAAATAACAGTAACATGGAAGAAACGAAACAACTGATTCCGACAGCCGAGGCCGCAGCGTTCCTCGGTATCAAGGTAAGTTATCTACACAAACTGATGATGCGCCGTGTCATACCTTACTACAAGCCCAACGGCAAACTGTGCTTTTTCGACAAGGCCGAACTGGCAGCATGGATGAAGAATGTCCGTATCGCCTCGCAGACGGAACTCGACCAGCAGGCGCAGGCGTATATCGTAAACCGTGCGAAAGGAGGCAAGCCATGATCGGCAACCGTACAGCCTGCGCAGTGGCATTTGTTACCGATATGACACCCCTTTTTTGTCGGGTGCGTCCCAGTAATGACGTGTGTTTCGGGAGCAAGTATAGGTTTTGTGTCCCACAAAACCGCCGACTCTGCCGGAGAGCTGCCGGACACGGCAGCGGGGAGGAGGTGGCAAAATGACCCGAACACACCCCGACGAAAGCCGCACGGGACGGAACAAAGGCGGACGCCCGAAACTGCCCGACGGCGAGAAGCGTGACTGCCCCGTGAAAGTCTATTTCGACCAGACGAACTACACTAAACTGGTACGCCGCAGCAGGCGGATGGGGCGGTCGCTTTCCGAAATCGTGTACGAGCTGGCAGTAAATGGTTATGTCAAGGAAGCCGTGCCGCAGGGCGTGGCGCACTGCCTCCGGGCATTGGCAGGCATGGCGAACAACCTGAACCAGTTGGCACACCTCGCCCATATTCACGGGCCGCAGCACGTTGCGGACGAAAACAAGCGGCTGTCCCGGGAGATAAGCGGCCTGATTGTCGAACTCAACAAACAATTATAACCCATGATGGCGAAGATACAAAGCGGACAAGGTTTCGCGGGGGTGGTGGATTACGCCAACGACATCAAGAACAAGAAGGCGAAGATCATCGCTTCCGAGGGCGTGGACTTGACATCGAACGAGTCCATCGTAGCGAGCTTCAGCCTGCAAGCCAAGAGCCGCCCCTCGCTGAAGAACTTCGTCGGGCATATCTCCCTGAACTTCGCACCGGAGGACGCGCCCAAGCTGTCGGAGAAGTTGATGGCCGAGATCGCCAAGGAATACCTGCGGCGCATGGGTATCGTGAACACGCAGTACATCATGGACACTCACCACGACAAGCTGCATCCCCACGTGCATATCATTTACAACCGGGTGGATAACGACGGCAACGCCATTACCGGCGACCAAGGTTTCCGCAAGTCGGCACGCATCACCCAAGCCCTCACAAGGGAGTATGGCCTTACTTTCAGCAAGGGCAAGAAGAAAGTGAACCGCGACCGCCTGAAAGGCAAGGCCGCCGTCAAATACCGCATATACGATGCAGTCAATGAAGCGTTGAAAGGGTGCCGCAGCATGGAGGCGTTGAAGGCCGCCTTGTCTGCACGGGGTATCGGCATGAACACCGTCAGCAATGCGGAGGGCAAGACCAAAGGCGTGGTCTTCACCTGCGACAATATCTCTTTTGCCGGTTACCAGATAGACCGCTCCATGACCTACGCCAAGCTCTGCCAGAGTATGGGTATGGTGCCGGATGTTGCAGGCAGGGCTACGGGCATATCCGCATCGGATGACCGGACGCAGCAGCGGGATTTCTCTTTTGGCGGGCAACACTCCGATTACATACCGGGCGAACAGAGGGAAACAGAGGCCGCCGAATCCCTAAGCGGCTCGACCGGTACGGACACCACAGGCGGCAATGTCTCGGCAGGTGGCGGTATCGGGGCGGCGATAGCCGAACTGGTCATACAGCCTCACATCGCCCCGACAAGCGGCGGAGGTGGCGGCGGCAGCGACGAGCGGGGCTGGAGAGACGAGGACAAGGAGAAGAATAAGAACCCATATAGACGGAGGAGATGACCATGATAAGCAAAAGACCTATCCTCTTGAAAGACGAGCCGGTAGCACCGCTCGATGAGTTGCAAGACCTGTTGATGAAGAACATAGCGGCGACCAATGCGCTGAACAAGACCCTAAGCGGTTCCATGAACACGCAATCAGTCAACCCGGAAACAGTCGCCACGGCGGCGAGAAATGCCGTCAAAGAGTTGCTGGAACAGCGGCAGCGCAAGTTCGACCAAGAGGAACAGGAAGCCAAGGCGCAAGGCAGGCTCACCCCGCAGGAGTGCTACGCCAAACTTGCAGCGGACTATACCGACGTGCTGCAAAAGTGCATAATCATATGCGACACCTACAAAGTTATCGGGGAAGCCGCCAAGCGGCAGGAAGCCCGCAATTGCGAGATCGAAGCCAAACTGGATGTCCTTATCGGTATGCAGGGAGTTCGGGCGGCAGACGTGAGAAAAACAGCGTTTCCGCCCCGTCCCAAGCGGTTCAGGGGCGTGTTCGCCTACCTGTTCAAAGATATACCGTTATACTGCCTGCATCGGGCGTACCGTTCCCGCTACGTTCGGCGGCTCGTGTGGATATGCTTGTTCCTTATTTGGCTGATTACCGTTGCGACTGCCTGTTTTATCGCACACGACAATGCGGTGTTGCGGAAGGAAGTACAGAACTGCCGGTCATTTCGGTAGTATAAAGAATGGGCTGTCCTCCAAATACGGAAGACAGCCCATTTACAAAATTGTGGAAACAAGGTTATTCGTCTATTTTCCTAACTTCCCATGCAGTTTCACTGTTGCAGGTTGTTAGTGCGGATCAACGCTTACCGCAATTAGTACAATTCACTTACAAAGAACCCATTAGAGCATTTCAACAAAATTATCAGCGGTATATTCTGTGCCGTTGATAATTACTTTTACCGGATCTTCTTTGCCGTCACCGATCTTTCTGACGAACAAATACGTATCAACGTCGGTACCGTCGCTATATTTGCAGTTGGTGAAAGTTACCGTTTTTGCATCGCCGGTCGAAACATGTACATCGACTGCATACTTGTCTTCATATACAATCTCATTGCCGTTATTATCAGTCCACGGCCTGTTATATTTACCGAACGTGCAGTTTTTGAACTCGGTGTCTCCGTAGCAAATCACGCCCGGAACGTAGCGATTGCCGGATTCGAACATGCAGTTATCGAATGTACCACCATACTTCCATCCAGACATCCATCCGCGGAACGTGCAATTCGTTGCAGTGAATTTTCCTGCACCATTGAAGGCATATAAACAGTCTGCTGAAAAATCGCAATTTTCCACAACAATTTCACCAGTTCCATTAGCAAATGTCCCATAATTAGCCCCTTCGAAAGTGCTGTTCTTGATTATTACGGAAGCATTATTTTCAACCTGCACTCCTTTTTCGTACAGAGTCGTTGAAACCTTGACATTATCAAATACTACACCTGTACCTGTTACGTTGATTATCGGCTGATTGTTGGTAGAAATGTCCGCTTTAAGCACGACATCGGAGATTGTCACGCCATCTGCGGAGATAGTTTTATTTGAGCTCTCAACGACGAGTTCTGTGTCGCCGGAACCTTTTATGCTCACGCCTTTTGCAACGGAAGCGGGCATTGTGAACGACTCTTCGCCGCACAGTACGATATTAGCATTCTCTTTATTCACAGCCGCAGCGAAAGAGGTTGCATCAACGGCTGCTACAGTATTTTCATCGATTGTAGCCGAACTCGGAACAACTGCGTAGCTATTATTTGTACCGGCAACTTTTACCGAAGTATACCCTTCAGCCACGAAAGAACCTCCGAGGTTGTCATCACCAGTAGCAGGGTCATAGCCGATGAAAGTACCACCGGTTACAATGATGGTACCGGTTGCGCCCTGTGTTTGACCCACGTTTAGGATATATTTTGTATCATCGCATTCCGTTTTGAACGTACCGCCGCTGATATTGATTGTACCGCCAGTGGTGTAAATGGTGGAATTACCATCACCATCCTTGTCTTTTCCCACGGTGAACGTACCGCCGGATATATTTACTTCCGAATCGGGGTATGCCCAAACAGCAAGATTGTTCGCGCTGCCTGATCCTCCGTCGATGGTGCCCTCACCTTGTATGGTAAGTTTACTTCCGGATTCGACAACAAACACGCCGGTAGTAGCGTTTGCGGATTGATTGGTATTGACAATACTATGACCATTCAGATTGACTGTGAGAGCATTGCCGTTAGCCACAATAATTGTTTGCTTCAGTTCTACATTTTCTTCCAATATAACCTCACCACCATTTGCAGCCGCCATAGCCAACTCTTGTGCGCTTCCATTGGGATAGATGTGATCGTCCTCGTACATTTCATCGATAGAGATGTTGAAGGTAATATCGCCGGTCAGCAGTTTACCGAGGATATTCGTTCTCCAGTTGCGCTGTACGGGTACGCTGTTCAGACCGTCTTTCAATATAATATCGTTGCCGGTCGTGGGTTGGAATGTAAACTTCAAGCCTTCCAGAGTGGCTTTTTGGGCACCTTGAACCCCTTCTGTCTCTGTCAGGTCATCTACCAAAATATAACTCATGGAAAGCCACTTGTAGGTTTCCTTCTCCCCGTCGCCGTTCACATCAACACTCAAATTCTCCGCCGGGATTGTCGCAAGGCTATATGTTACCTCCGTGGGATCGCTAACTGCACCGGTAACGAGGTTAATCTTAGTTGCAGCATTTTGGATTATTACGGAAGAGTTCTGGATTGTAACGCCTGAAGCGACGGCAGCAGTCCAATCGGTCTGCTCTACACCGACGTTGATCTGCGCGAAAGGACGTTTCAGCACGACATCCATTGAGGTAGAACCGGTTACCGTGAAAGCCTCGGTTGTCTTGAAGAAAGCGTCGCGGTTTTCGTCATTGTTCGTAGCGTTCTCATAGCTTACCGTTACATCCATGTTGTCATCGACATTATAGGCACTGCAATCCGCATCTTGTGCCCAGAAAGCGACCTTGTAGGTCTGCCCCTTGGCCAAGGTTAGCGTTTCCGTCGTGGGGAACTCAACATTTTCTCTTGTAACCTGTTCTATGCTGGCAATACGGTTACCATTTTCATCGAACACAGCGTAAACCAATTTGTCGGCACTTTTACCATCACTGATAGCACGGGTAGCAATATGGCCTTCAAGACCGAGCGAGAACGTTACCTGCGCCTCATTCCCTGATTGAGCCGTTTCCAGCTCGTCTTTCGAACACGATGTCGCGAGCAGCATACCTGCCGCCACGAACATTCCAAAAAATAATTTTTTGCTCATAGTTCTGTTTTTTAATAAATTTATAAATAGGGTTTATTGATCCGTAAATCCTCCGATTATATTGCTCCTGCGGTTGGCCTGCAATTCCACTTGTGGGAATTGGATGGGTTGCCCGTTTCCCGGTGAGAGTTCTGCCTCGACCTGCATACCTTCTGCCGGGGCAAAAAGGTATCCCATCGCGAGATAGTTGTATTCCATCCCGTCCACGGTGAATTTTTCCGTAGTGGCTTCGGTGAAGTTCCAAGTTTGGTTTGTTGCCCCGCTTACGGTATTGGTAAACGGGTGGAACGTGTCGGGAACTCCCTTTACAGTGAATGTAGCCGTTACAGCCGTTCCGGTGGTTCCCACGTTGATCTGGGCCAGCGGGCGCACGAGTTCCACGCGGTTGCTGCTACTTCCCGTGATTACGATGTCCTTCACCACGGCGAAAAAAGCGTCGGCGGCCTCGGCCTGCCCGAACGTAACGGGCTGCTCTTGTACGCTCATTTTTATTCCGGTCAGGTCGGCCATATCGTAGATGTCGCAATTCTCGTCATACGCCCAAAAGACAAAATCGTAAGTCTGGTTTTGTACCAGCGTGAGGCGGACATCCACCGTGGAACCGCTTACGGGGAACGTCTTCCGGTCAACTTCACCGCTTTCGTTGAATACTCCCACTACAAGGGTGTTTACGCTTGTTCCGTCGCCGAAAGCTCGCGTACGGCTACCGGCTGGAATGGTGGCGGTGAAGCTCACTTCTGCGTCGCCCGCCTCCGGCAAATCCTTGGAGCAGGACACGATACCTGCCGAAACGAGGACAAGCACCGCCAATACCTGTATGTCATGCAATGGACCTTTCATCGCAGTATCTTGTTGTTATCATGGAAAAATCAGGTTATGATCCCCGTCGAAATCGGGGTTGATGGTCACGCCGCCCGACGCTTCCGACATCAGGAACTTGCCCCGCAGCACGGTATGGTGGTTCCTTCTTAACGGCACCCTTATCGGTTCTGTGAGGGAAAGCCGTGTTCCCTCCTTGTCGTACAGGCCTACCTGTACCGTTACCGCCGACTCCGTGCCGTTCACGAACACGTAGTCGAAACCCAGCGACGCCTTCCTGTCGTTCAACTCTTTCAAGGCCGACTGGAACATTACCCCCGTGGAGGAATCCACCGGCTTGTCGGTGAGCATACTGTAGGCACAGGGCATGAAACCGACGTAATGGAACGCCACCTTGTAGTCTTCGACATTGACCCTCGTTGCCGGATCATTCCCCGATGCGGATTCTGCCCCGCCACTTTTTGCAGTAATACGGAAGGCTTCTTTTTGGATAAATTCCGCGAGGTCGTTCGTGATGAACTCGAATTTGGCAAGTGGTCGTTGCATCGTGATTTCGAGCGTGCCGGGGACGTATTCGGCGACATCCGCCGTCAGGGATATATCGCCCGTTCCACGGAACGCGTCCCGGTAATCATCGTTTCCCCTGTGGTCGCCCTGAAGCGTGATCTCGGCGAAGTCGCCGGCGTCATGGTACGGATCGCCGTCGTCGTTTTCCACCAAGTCCGACCACACCATGATCCGGTAGTCGCCCGCCGCGAGGTCGAGCGTCGTTTCGTGGTCGTAGCCCTCCGTGATGTCTTTCGTGAATACAAATTCCCGCGTGTATTCACGTGCCGAGCGTTGCTTCTCCGTTAGGGGATAGGCGCGTATGATATAGCGCATTTTACCGTGTTCACGCCTGTTGTCGTATGTATCGCCCAATCCCTGTTCGGTTACTTCCGTACCGTCGTACAGGTGTTCCCATACGGTCATGTCCCTTTCATAGCGCAGTTTCAGGCGGAACGTCACATTTTCCGGCATGTCCGGCCATTCGTGCACGTCACAGGCGGTAAGCAATACCAGCGGCATATATATAATAAGGTGTAGGAATAATCTTCTCATTGCCTGCCTCCCTTCTTTTTCAGGTCAAACGAATACGAGAACGACACAGCCGCTTGATCGATACCCCAGTAGGTCTTCTTCACGCTTTCCACCAGCAGCCCGTCCTTGGTGCGCGGGGTGTTGTGGAACTTGTCGTAATGCAGGGAATACACGCCGGCCCCGAGCGAGAACTCCAACCGCCAGCGGTTGTTCTTGCTGATGGGCAGCCGGTAGCCGACACTCACGCCGCCACCGGGGGCGGGGCTTCTGCGGTTACGGTCTTGGTAGCGGTAATCGCCGTTCGTGGCGAGGTTGTAGTATGCCAGCCCGAAATGCGCCCCGGCGAAGAAGCCGTCATTACGCTCCGAGAACCAGTAACGGAACTCCGGCTGTATGGCGAATGTGCGGAACTTGACGGTGGATTTGAAATAGTCCCATGCCGAGTAGTAAACGGGAAGCGTGAAAGACCAGTGTTTCGCCAAGTCCACCTCGACGGCGACGTTGGCGATGGCCAGCCCCCAGCCGAGGACATTGGTTTTCAGGTGCAGGCGGCGCGTCCATTCCTCCGCTTCGGATATGACGAGTTCCGTAACCGTTGCGGTATCGGGTACGATTTCCACGGTCTCAATCACCGGCTCCGGTACGACGAGTGCCGTATCGGGAATGGTTACCGGTTCCAGAATAGGAGGCTCTTGCTTGTAAGTAATGATCACCGCGTAGGCGTTCCGCATCCGTCCGAAAAAGAGTCTGTACATCTGCTGCCATGTCCTGCCGCCGTCCAGTTGTTTCAGCTTGACGATGCGATTGTCTATGTGCGTTCCCGCGTGATGATAGTTCACCAGTCGGGCTTCTTCCTCTATGATGGCGATTGCCTTCTCCCTGCCTTGCAGGTCTGAATTTTTGATCTGTGATTTCAGGTAGTTCCAAGGGATGTAACCGTCGTTTCGGGTGATGATACTGTCGGGTATATCGACCTGCTGACGGACAAGTCTTTCGAGCGACGAGAGCCGTCCCCGTGCCAGCTTCCGGTTGAGCTGGTAACTGCCCTCCGGGGAGGCCGCCCCGCAGAAGGATACTTCGACGATGTTTATTGTGCTGTCCTGCCGGATGTTACGCAGGGTCGTTATGATTTCCCGCAGACGGGCGGCATTGTCCGAGTACGCAGAATCGATGGTCGTGCTGTTTACTCGGAAATCGATACGGATTTCCGTACGGTACTCCTGCGCGTGTGCCATACCCGTACACCACAGCAGGAGAATCAATATCGGGACAGAGAAGCCGGGCTTTTGCATAATCTGCCAATGTGTCCGCCCAGTCCCCGGAAGACCTTTATACCTTTATCATGCAGAAGCGTGGAACTGTATGCCACGTCTTAACGAGAAGGTGCTAGGAATACCTTTGTAAGCAGATGTGGAAATAACAGCTCCACGCCATATGCGTGGAGACCATTACGCCAACTCTTGCTTACGTGAGTGAAGTTTCCTAGGCTTTTCTCGTACAAGAAGAAGACATAACGCCTCTTTTATTAACTATGTCCGAGAATGGCATACTGCCAAACTCGTTACAAAATTACTGTTTTTGTTTGATATTTTACGTCTTTATATGATATTTTTATTCCTAACACTTCGTTTTTTAGGCAGTTGCACCGCTATTTACCGTCCCTGAAAGAATTTTTATCTGCTGCTTGTATTTTTATTTTCCATCTGTTTCATATCCTTATTTGTGATTATTTTGTTATTTAATCCCCTGATAAACCAATGTATATATTTGATAATAAGGATGATATAAATATTTTAGGTATAAGAGCCTAATACCCCACCTGCCTGACGTCGGTGGGAAGGGTGTCCGAACAAGCAGCAAGCTGGGACACGGCGGATTGTCCGAAACAACATGAGAACGATATGGCAAATCAAAAACAGGTGCTTGATGTTCGGGTGTCGAAAGGCTTCACCACCGCGCAAAGCAACGAACACCTGCGCGACCGCAGCGAAAAAGCGGAAAAGTACGCCATGACTAAGGGTAACTATGACCCTACGCGCAAACACTTGAACTTCGAGATTGCACCCGGAGGCAAGATACGCCCCATCGACACGACCCGCAGCATTCCGCAGCGGATGGCGGACATCTTGTGCAGTCGGGGTATCAAAGATCCCAACGAGGGCTTGGCCGAGCCGAAATACCGCACGGTGGTCAACATCATCTTCGGCGGTTCCCGGCAGCGTATGCACGAACTCGCGTTCGGCACGCAGAAGGTGGATTTTGAAGAAGGTGCGGACAATACCCGCATCAAACGGAAGGGCGACATCGAACGATGGGCGAAGGATGTCTATTCATTCGTGAGTGGCAGATACGGCGAGCAGAACATCGCCGCTTTCATTGTACATCTCGACGAGCTGAACCCGCACGTCCACTGTACGCTTCTGCCGATCAAGGACGGTCGCTTTGCGTACAAGGAGATATTCGCCGGAAAGGACAAGTTCGAGTACAGCGCGAGGATGAAGCAGCTCCATACGGACTTCTTCACCGAGGTCAATGCGAAGTGGGGAATGTCGCGGGGCACGAGCATACTGGAAACGGGTGCACGCCACAGGACGACCGAAGAATACCGCCGTATGCTCTCCGAAGAGTGTACGACCATCGAGGAGAACATCGACCGTCACCAGAAGGTACTCTCCGAGCTTCGGTCGGACATCCGGCTGGCAGAGCGCAGGGTTAGGGGACTGACGACGATGGTCGATAATCTCGAAAAGCAGAAAGCCGAAAAAGAGGCCCGGTTATCGGCAGCCGAACAGGAACTGGTCACGAGCAAAGACGGTGCGGCAGAACTGGAGATATGGGTTCATACGCTGGAAAAGGAGCTGCAGGAAATCACCCAGCAACTGGCGGACAAGCAGGAGAAGTTAAAGACGGCTGACCGGCAACTGGCCGACCTCAAGGAGAACATGGAGGCCATCGAGGAACGCACCGGGGAACTCAAGGAGGAAGCCTATCGGTACTCCCGCGATGTACATTCCAAGGTGGACAGTCTGCTGAAAGACGTTCTGCTGGAAAGCATGGTCGGCGAGTTCCGTTCCACATCGGCACAAATGGACGATTCACAGCGGCAACTGTTCGACGGCTCGCTCATGGAGTCCATCGCAGAACGGGGCGCGGATGTCATGCACTGTGCGACGATGCTGTTCCTCGGAATGGTAGACGATGCCACCACGTTTGCCGAAACACGCGGCGGTGGAGGCGGCGGCAGCGACCTCAAGTGGGGGCGTGATGACGACGAGGACAACCGTGCCTGGGCACTCCGCTGCATGAGGATGGCGAACCGCATGATGCGCCCGGCCATCGGCAAGAAGCCCAAACGGTAAGTGGCACACACCTTAATAATATATAAAGTTTTAACGATAAAAACATTGGAATATGACGAAACAGATTATTTTCATTTTTGCCTTGCTCTGCACGTGGCAGGCACGGGCAAATGCACTCCCCGTACAGGAGGACACTGTACGACGCATCTCACGCTATGAGGTCGCGGAATTGCTTCAACCCATGCAGCCCGTCTATCTCGACGGGGTGGTGCTCCCGATGTCCCGGACCGGCAACTGGTTTGTCAGCGTGGCCGGGGGCGCGACTGCCTTTCTCGGCACGCCGCTCGGTTGCGAAGACCTTTTCGGACGGGTGAAACCCTCGTACAACCTTGCTGTCGGCAAGTGGTTCACGCCCTCCGTCGGAGCACGCATCCATTACAGCGGATTGCAGTTCAAGGATGGGACAATGTCCACTCAGGATTACCACCATATCCATGCAGATTTGCTTTGGAATATCCTCGGTAGCAGGTACGCCCGGCAGGAACAGGTATGCTGGGGGCTTGCACCCTTCGCGGGTGTCGGGCTGTTGCACAACGCCACAGGCGGGAGCAATCCCTTTGCCATCTCCTACGGCGTACAGGGGCAATATCACATCTCCAGACGTGTAAGTGCCACGCTGGAGCTGTCAGGTACGACCACCTTTCAGGATTTCGATGGCTATGGCCGCCCGAACTGCTTGGGCGATCATCTGCTCTCACTGACCGCCGGATTCACGTTCCGTCTCGGCAAGGTAGGCTGGAAGCGTGCGGTGGATGCCACACCCTATATCCGCCGGAACGAACGGCTCGTCGATTACGCCAGCTTCCTTTCGGAAGAGAACCGGCGTTATGAGGGTCGCCACGACCGGGACCGCCGGACACTTGCCGAGTTGAAAAAGATTCTGGAAATCGAGGGCTTGCTCGATACGTACAGCCATCTGTTCGGGGAGGACGGCGACGGACGCAAGACCTATCCCGTGAATAATTACAGCGGGCTGAACTCGCTCCGTGCAAGGCTGAAGCACAGACATTGGGACGGCACGTCACCCCTCGACACGACAGCCCTTTCGTCCGGAGATGGAAATGAAAACGAAAATGGGAATCGGATTGACGGCTATCCTCCTTTCCGGGCTGCGCAGTCCGGGCACGGCAGTATTCTCGCTACGGATTCCACGGCCCTCATGTACACCGGTGACGAATGTATCGGTGCGCCCGTCTATTTCTTTTTCAGCCTCAATACGGCCCGTCTGACGGACGCTTCACAAATGCTCAACCTTGACGAGCTGGCACGTGTGGCGAAAAAATACAACCTCTCCGTAAGGGTTACGGGAGCAGCCGACAGTGCGACCGGCACGCCCGCCGTCAATGATTCATTGAGCACGGCGAGGGCGGAGTTCATCGCCACCGAACTAGAACAGCGTGGAGTACCGTCAGGAATGCTCGTCAAGGCCGGCATAGGCGGAATTGCCCGCCATACACCCATCGAGGCCAACCGCCACACGAGAGTGGAACTGTTCTTTTCTGACCCGGACAAGACACCGGAATAGCCCCACGCAGGATGTCATGGGAAAGAGAAACCCGGATATGAAACCGCAGACATGGAGATAAGCCTTTATCATCCGTAAGATACACCCGTTTCAACGTTTCAAGGGCCGGAATAGTCATCCAGTGAATCCTTGCAGGGAGGATTGACAGATGAAACTGTTTTTTATAGGAGAGATGCGTACTTCCGTAGCGCAACAACAAAATAGTTATGAATAGAATGCAAAAAACACCGGCTATTCGTGGAGCGAATCGGGACCATTCGTCAGGCTACCTTTTCAGAATGCACCCTATGCCTAAATAGAGCATTCGGAATAACCCGGACAAAAGTACCTGCAAAGACCTTCGCCTCCCGGACGAAGGTCTTTTTATTAAATATCAACTAATTAAAATAATAGCCATGACGACAGTAAAAGTAAAATTTCGTGCCTCCACCGTCCCGACGAGGGAAGGCACAGTGTTCTATCAAGTGATTCACAACCGCGTGCCACGGCAAATCAACACCGGTTACAAGCTCTTTCCCCCGGAATGGGACAGGCTGCACGCCGGAGTGCTCCTGCCGCCGGATACCGGGCATAGCCGGCACGCCTACCTTGTAGCGTTACGAAGCCGGATTACGGAAGATACGGCACGGTTGAAAAGTATCGTTTCCCGGTTGGAACGTGCAGGGCACAGCTATACCTCCGACGACGTGGTGAAAATCTACCTTACCCCTTCACAGGCCGGAGGTTTTATCTCTTTCGCAGAAGAACTGGTCAGGCAGCTAAGACAAATAGGCAAGAACCGCACAGCCGAGCGGTATGCCACCGTCCTGAACAGTTTCAAACGCTTTCTCGGGGAAGACGACGTGCTTCTGGACGAGGTGGATTCTAACTTGATGGTCAGGTATGAAACTTTCCTGAAAGCAAGGGGGATCTGCCCTAACTCGTCCTCTTATTACATGCGCGGATTGCGGGCCGTCTACAACCGGGCGGTCGAGAAGGAGCTGACCGTGCAGCGCAATCCGTTCAGGCACGTCTATACCGGTATCGACAAGACCGTCAAGCGTGCCGTTCCGTTGAAAATCATCCGCCAGCTACGTGAGCTTGACCTGGCACTATCCCCTGCGACGGATTTCGCCCGGGATATATTCCTCTTCTCCTTTTACACACGGGGAATGTCGTTCATCGACATGGCGTTCCTGAAGAAAAAGGATTTGCAGAACGGCATTTTGACCTACCGCAGGCACAAGACCAACCAGCAGCTCTTCATCAAATGGGAAAAGCCCATGCAGGAGATTATCGACAAGTACGACACCTCGAAGACACCTTACCTGCTGCCGATCATCAAGGACACGGACGCGGACGAATGGCGGCAATACAAGAATGCCTCCCACCTGGTCAATGACAAACTGAAAAAACTGGGAGAGCAGTTGGGACTGCCCGTTCCGCTGACGAGCTATGTTGCCCGACACGCATGGGCCAGCATAGCCAAAAGCAAGAACATACCTGTTTCCACCATCAGCGAGGCGATGGGGCACGACTCCGAAAACACCACCCGTATCTACCTCGCCTCTTTGGACACCTCGGTAGTGGACAAAGCGAACAGTCTTATCTTAAAATCCTTGTAAAAAGACAGGAACACACTTCATGCCGTAAACCGACCTTTTTTTTCTTCCTACAAAGGCTTGGTTTACGGTAATTTTTATCTCCGTACCCCGCCGGTTCCAGCCGCACATTATTCTTGTTTGATATAGATGATAATCGGGCGATATCTTCCCAAGAGAAAGAAGACTGTTGAGCAAAAGCACAATTCTCTCCGAGAGAGATGTATGGATGGTGCAAAATTACGCATTTTATTGTATATAAGGCTATAAAACGGCAGATTTTTTTTCAGTTGTTTTCATTTTATTCGGACTTTACTCGTCAAATGTTGAGCAAGTCCAGTCCATGAATAAACTGTTTCCCCTCTGTCTGACAGTCTATTACACTCAATAGCGTATTCCCGATACTTCTCTCTCGGAGAGAAGTGGCGAAAAATGTAAGGTAAATAAAGCATAATCGATATGACAAAGAAACTGTTTCTATTGATATGGATTCTTTACGGCGGTTGCCTGTCAGCGCAGACCGTGCATGAGGCGCGGGATTCCGTGAAGATCTATTTCCGGCAGGGGAAGATAGACCTCGTGCCGGAACTCCGCGACAACCAAAAGGCATTGGACCGCATCGCGGACAGTCTGAAAAACACCTACGCGGATTCCATCTACCGGCTGCGACGCATCGAGGTCGTGGGCGGAGCCTCCCCCGAGGGAAGCGTCAGAATCAACCGGTGGCTGTCCGAGAAGCGCGCGGGCGTGCTGTTCGACTACCTCTCCCGCTACGGCTCGCTGCCCGACACCCTGAAAACGAACACGTTTCTCGGGCGGGACTGGGACGGCCTGATCCGTCTGGTCGTGAACGACCCGGACGTGCCTTACAGGGAGGAGACGCTGGCCCTGCTGCGTGAGATCGCCGACGAGGCACGTGGAAGCTCCCCCACGAAAGACGACCATCTGGGACGCATCCAGAGGCTGCGTGGCGGCGCCCCGTATTGGTACATGTACAAGCACCATTTCCCCGAACTCCGCGCCTCACGGCTCTACCTGTGGTACGAGAAGGTGTGGAACCCGGTAGCCCCCATACCGCAGCCCAAGACGGAAATCCTCATTCCGCCGGTGGACACCGTGATTATCCACGATACGATATACATCCACGTGCCGTGCCCCGAGAAGCCCTTCTACATGGACGTGCGGACGAACATGCTTTATGACGCACTATTGATACCCAACATCGGGTTGGAATTCTATCTCGGCAAGGGCTGGTCCGTCGTCGCCGACTGGATGTATGGCTGGTGGAAGACAGACCGCCGCCACTGGTACTGGCGTGCCTACGGCGGCGACATCGCCGTGCGCAAATGGTTCGGCAGGACGGCCAAGGAAAAACCGCTTACCGGTCACCACCTCGGCGTTTACGGGCAGATATTCACCTACGACTTCGAGACCGGAGGACGCGGCTACATGGGCGGCAAGCCCAGCGGCACGCTCTGGGACAAGATGAATTACGCCGCGGGCGTGGAATACGGCTACTCGCTCCCCATTGCCCGGAGGCTGAACATCGACTTCACCATCGGCATAGGTTACTGGGGCGGTACCTATCACGAATACAAGCCCGTGGACGACTGCTACGTGTGGCAGTCCACCAAGCAGCGCCACTGGTTCGGCCCGACGAAAGCCGAGGTGTCGCTCGTGTGGCTCATCGGACGGGGCAATTATAACAAGGAGAAAGGAGGCAAGCGATGAAAAGGAAAACGATTTATACAGGCTTGGCCATGCTATACCTTATGACGTTAAGCGTGCTTTTCTCTTCCTGCGAGCATAAGGATTTGTGCTACCAGCACCCGCACGTGAAGACCCTCCGGGTAGAGTTCGACTGGCGGGACGCTCCCGACGCCTTCCCAAAGGGCATGTGCGTCTATTTCTACCCGACAGAGGGCGGTGGCGGACAACGCTTCGACTTCAAGGGGACGACCGGCGGCGAGGTGGAACTCCGAACGGGCACCTACCGGGTAATGTGCTACAATAACGACACCGAGGCGGTGCTGTTCCACGGCATGGACGGCTTCGACACCCACGGGGGCTACACCCGTGAGGGGAACGTGCTGGAGCCCATCTACGGGAACGGGGCGAACTACGCGCCGCGTGCCGAGGGTACGGAGGACGAGCGGGTGGTCATCACGCCCGACATGATGTGGGGATGCACGGCCACCGAGGTGGAAGTCACCGACACGGGTATCAGCTACGTCTGTGTCCCGGAGAGCGAAAGAGATGTATGGGAGGGCAAACCGGCGGTGAGTACCGAGCAGGTCATCACGCTCTATCCCCACGAGCTGGTATGCACCTACACCTACGAGGTGCGCAACGTGAAGAACCTGAAACACGCCACGCAGATGTGCGGCTCCCTCTCGGGCATGGCACCCTCCCTGCTGTTCGGCGACGAATCGCTCGGCACGGAATGCGTCACGATACCTTTCGAGTCCGTATCGGACGGCGTCTCCACCATCACGGGCAAGTTCTACACTTTCGGCCACCACGAGGAGAACACCGCCCCGCACCGCATGACGTTCTACGTGGTCATGGACGACGGCAAGAAGTACGCCTACGGCACGGACACGGGCGAACGGTTCAACGTGACCGGACAGGTGCATGATGCGCCGGACAAGCGGCACGTGCATATCATCATCGACGGTCTCGACCTGCCGCAGCCCATCGAGAACGGCAGCGGTTTCGATGTCTCGGTGGACGACTGGGAGGTAGTGGAAGAAGATATCGTCATGTAATGAACAATACAGTCAACATTATTACAAACCATTTAATTTACAGTATGAAGAAAATGAAAAGATTCTTTTTCGGAGCGTTCGGATTGCTGGCACTGGCATCCTGCTCCAACGACGAGTTGACAAGCGTCAACCGTGACGGCGATGAGATCGCCTTCAGCGTGGTGACAAACTCCGCTACCCGTGCGGCGGACGTTTATTGTAACAACAACAAGCCATCCGGCTTTGAAGTGTGGGCAACATACGATGGCGCTACCTACATCGACGGGGACCAGATTACCTACAATGAAAACAACAGTAAGTGGGTGAACACAAGTGGTACCCGTTACTGGCCTGACGGTGAGGTCTCATTCTTCGCGCACGTGAATGCCGGTGACGCATTCAACTGGAGCGACGGCGCACCGCAAATCGAGAACTTTACGGTTGTAATAGACGTGGCTAACCAGCAAGACCTGCTCTATGCTGTGAAAACTGCGAGCAAAGGCACAGACGGCAAGGCAGAACTCAATTTCCGCCATGCCCTGTCGCAAATCGTGTTCCAGGCCAAGAACACGAATCCGAACCTCTACGTGGAAATCAGCGGGGTTTCCGTTTGCAAGTTAGGTAATCAAAACACGTTTACCTATCCTTCACAAAATACGGACGACAACATTGTAAATCATGCCGGAACGACAGGTTCAATCACAACATACAATGACTCTTGGGGAAGGTGGAATGAACTGGCGGGTGGTTCTGAATCTTATTCAGTAGAGTTTACTTCGGTAGCAGTTCCCGGAGATAGCGAGATTAAATCTCTTACCAGCACAAACGAGAATGGCAAAGAATTTAGCAGCAACGCCATGCTTCTCCTGCCGCAGACGACTACTGCATGGGTTGTGAATGGTGACGAAGCCGAAGGTAAACCGGCCGATCAGAACGGAACCTATTTCCTCGTGAAATGCCGAATCTACAATGTCGCCGGTGAAACAGTTGATAGAGAAAAAGATGTCTTGCTGTGGGGTAACACAGAAGATGGTACCGGAAAAGATGCTGCCATCCCCGTTGCACTGAACTGGGAGCAGGGCAAGAAGTACATCTACACCTTCGTGTTCGGTGAGGGCAATGGCGGTTACGACCCCGATCCGGACAACCCCGATCCGGAACCGACCCCGGTTCTCGTGCCTATCACGTTTGAGGTGACAGTCGATGACTTCGTACCGGTTACGGAAGAGGAAGTCATGATGGACAAGCCAAACGCATAAGCCCGGTCTTCGGATGTGAGACACAACGGGAATCGCGTACCTGAAAAAATCCTCGAATAACAAGTACGGATAAAAAGTGGTGTCTGCGAAGTGTCAGACACCACTTCTCATCCATAAGCCTATCCGAATACGCATTGCACGGTGCACGGACTACACGGTTACAGGCCGGACGGGGTTGAATGTTCCCTTTCCGGCCACAAATGGCACGGGACACGTGTCGATTGAACGAAGAAAAAAAACAAATATACAAAGATATGACAACACGATTGAAATCTGCGTGTAAGGCCGGCATACTCGTGGCAGCGTGCGTGAGCCTTGCGATATGCTCCTCCTGCTCCGACGAGGACATGATGAACAGCTCCGGGCAGTCGGACAAGTTGAGTTTCGGCGTTTCCCTCTCCAACGAATGGAAAACAGCCGTTGGAACCCGTTCCACGGAATCCCGGCAGACCCGATACGAGACATTCAGGTTTGGCGACAGCGACCTGTGGATCATATCCTCCGAAGAGGACAGTATCTGCAACGCCTGTTTAGGAGGCCAACCGAATACAAGGGCGGCCGAAGTCGGAGGTGACAACTTTTATCAGTCATTCGGTGTGTACGGCTATGTTTTCGAGAGTAGCGGCACTTGGGAGGACAATCAGACTTCGGCACAGCTTTACATGAACGGGAAGGTGACACAAGGAACAGATGTCTGGACTACCGCCTCCACACATTTCTGGCCCGGTTCCCGATATAGCATGAAGTTTTTCGCATACGCGCCCTACGATATCCCGACGACTACTACGGTGAGCACTCCCGGCAAACAACCGTCGATAACCTACGAGGTTCCGGAAAATGCCACGGAGCAGGTAGACCTATTATTGGCAGACGAGGTGGAGACTGTGCCCGCAACCGACGGCAGCGGGGCTGAATATGTCGAAACCGTTGCCGGCAATTATGACAAACCCGCCAAACTGCATTTCTACCATGCGCTGACCGCTATCAAGGTGAAAGCCGTAGGCGACGGGCTTAAGGGTACCATTAAAAAGGTGGAGCTGAAAGGCGTCAAAGGTACGGGAACGCATCTGTTCGGTTCCGATTCGTGGACATTGACCGGTGATGATGTTAACTTCTCGCAGACATTGGACAAATCGGTAGGAGCCGATACGGAGGGGACGATGATTATCGACGGTGAGACCACGTTCATGATGATTCCCCAGACGCTGGGCGAGAATGCCGCCTTGCAGATCACGTTCAGCGACGGCACCGTCCTTACCGGCTCGTTGTCAGGTAAAGAATGGCCTATGGGCAAGACAGTCGTTTACCGTATATCGAGGACAGAGATTGTCGAAGAACCCTATTTCACCGTCACGCTTGTAAACACGCAGGTATCTTATTCTGGCGGCACGTGTCAATATGAAGTTAAGAGTTATATCAGACGTATTGTCAACGGAGCGGAGACCATTGAGGCCGCTCCATGGGAAATAACCGGATATCAGGAGGAAGGAAGCGAAGATTGGCAAGATGGTGCACCTGCGTGGCTGTTAATGTCAAATACCGGTGGCAATGGTGTGTCGTCCGTTGCAAGCAGCGAAACCCGAAGTGCGGTTGTAACCGCACAATCGGAGAGAGTGGCCAACCCGCAGAACGACGCCCTGAAAAATGCGGAAGAGCTGACCGGCGTCTACGACCTTTCGACCCGGGGGAATGCGGTGGCGGCAAGCACTGCGAACTGCTATATCGTCAATGCCGCCGGCACGTACAGCCTGCCTTTGGTCTACGGCAACGCCATAAAGGACGGGCAGACGAATGAACAGGCATACAAGACGGATAATGAGGGCAATAGTATATTGAGCACTTTCATCAACCATCTCGGCCGTGAAATCTCCTCTCCGTACATCTATGAAAATGACGACGAAAACGGTGACAGACTTTCACCTGATAAAGCCACGCTTATCTGGCAGGACGTACAGAATCTGGTGACCGATGTGCAACTGTCTTCTGACAAGAAGAGTCTGACTTTCACCGTAGGGAAAAGCGCCATCCGGCAGGGCAATGCCGTGGTCGCCATACGTGACGCTCAAGGCCTGATCATGTGGAGTTGGCACATCTGGGTGACGGACTACAACCCGTATGCGGAAGCGACATCGGGGCAGCATTTCTTTACCCGTTATTTAGGATGGTGTTACAACGATTCCCACATTTACGACCAGAGGAAAGTGAAGCTGCATTTCAAGCAGACGGGAACGGATAAGACCGCCGAATTGGAAATAACACAGACCGAATATATCATCGAGGATGGAAACAATCCTTATTATCAGTTTGGTCGCAAAGACCCCCAGTTGCCGGCCACCACGGCCAAATCATCCGCGACGGACAAGACGTGGTATGATGCGGAAGGCATGGAATATGAAAGTGTATCATATCAATCATGGACAGAGGGTAATTTGACGATCCAAAACGGTATAGTGAATCCGAATGTGTTCTGTAGCAATAGCACAATGGATTTTAAATACCTAAATCTTTGGGATACAGACAATGATAAATCATACGGCGAAACAGATGTAGCTTCATTGGTCACATCGGTCAAGACTATTTATGATCCTTCACCGGCCGGGTACAAGGTTCCTGCAATTGGATTACTCTCAAATAATTATACTTCTATCTCCAAATCACTTTATAAAAGTGGTTATCGGCATTCAGGTACAGGATACCTGGATTGTGTAGGTTCCGAATTCGATGTATTCTCTTGTACAAATAGCGCTGTCGGACATGTATTTGAAATATGTAATTCTTCCACAGCCCACAAGTGTGATGGAGGCCATGGCGGGGCAATATGTCCGGTGAGTGAATAATGGCTGTCATATCGCCTACAACCAGCAAAAGATGAATAGTAGATCTGAATATAGAGACAGTTTAATTCTGCATCGGAAATGAGCAGTCCTGATAACGGGTCTCCTGCCTGTAACCGCAAGCTGGGAGCCCGACCGGAAACGGTGGAGAAATACCGGGAGGCGGTGGAGTTATACGGCTCCACCGCTCTCTCTTCCCGTGAGATATGCGTCCGGTGCGGCGTTTCTCTGAAGGGTTTCCAATGCCATATAGGGCGATACCACCGCCATCTTATATTGGCACGCTACGGTATCAATCGCAGCCCGGAAGAGGCTGCGGACATCAGGCTGGAGCAACTACGCGGTCAACTGCCCGCTACCCGTGCCAAATACAGGAAGGCCATCGAGGCGTGCGACAGCATGGATTATATCGACCTCAACGTCTCGCAGATCGCCCGTGAGTTCGGGCTGGACGGCACGAACCTCGGCCGTCAGCTGCGCACGCACTATCCCGGTGTGATAGAGCGACGCGAGAAGGTGCGTGAACGGCTGGGCATAAGCGACAACCTGCCGCGCGGCACTCGCCGGGGCTGCAATGAGCAATACGCCGGGGCTGTGGCGCTCCTGCGCTCGGACCGCTACATCACGGTGCAGGAGGCCGCCGAACGGTGCAACGTTTCATACAGCGGGCTGGAGCAGCATCTGCTGTTTTACCATAAGGAACTTGTGGGGAAACGCATCCGGATCCGCAGACAGGCGGTCAGGCAACAGCGCAAAGGCAAAATAACGGGACGCGGCACCCCTCACGCCCCGAAACCGGAAACGGTGGCGCGGTATGCCGAAGCCCTGCACCTGTACCGCACCACGCCCATGTCCGCCCGCAGGATTGCGGCGGAAACGAAAGTCTCCAGCAAAGGGTTCTACGAATACCTGCAAAAGTGGCACATGGATCTGGTATGCCAGCGCAAGGGAATCCCCTACGAGGAAGGCCGACACGTGGACTGGTCGAAAGTCAGGAAATACAATCCCGCCACCAAGGCCAAATATGCCGCAGCCATTGACAGGCTGAAAGAGAGCGGTCTGCCTACGGCAAAAGTCGCCGCCGAGTTCGGCCTGCATCCGGAATGCTTCCGGCAATACCTGAAAGAACACGAGCCGGAACTGTATGCCAATCTGGGAATGGCGCGGACTGAAAGCGGCAGGATGGTGTCGCGCAGGAGCATGGAGAAATACGCCGAAGCCGTCCGCCTGTACGGAACGACTGCCGAGAGCCTGAAATCGCTGGCAAGGCGTTTCGGGTTGAACGACTGCTCGTTGGGACAGTTCATCAGAAGACACTTCCCCGAATTGACAGAGCAACATCAAAAGTTGGTACAGCAAGAAAACAGCGAAACAGGCATATAGCCAACCCTTGAATATCCGATATCGTGACCACGATGGAAAAATCCGCAAAATCCGCAATGCCTATGTCTTTTTCATCGTCCCTGCTGCTTATGAGGTAAACATTTTGAGAACCACTTATGTTTATCTCTCCGTAAGCGGTTGAGCAAATACATCTTGTGCATTTGATTTTTCGCAAGAGAGAGCCCTCTGCTTGAGTTATGTATATATACTTGGGGTGAGACTTATCGGTCCGTCAAAGGTTCAGATTGCGTGTACAGTTTGTCTACGGACAGTCCTGGGATTGTCCATAGACATTCCCGGGACTGTCGGGAGAGTGTCGTGGCTTTGTCGGCATCCAACCCATCTGTCAGGAAGGAGCTCGGTGAGTTTTTTCCCTGACTTGGGAGTAAGATAATAGGGAAGTCTGCTGATTACGTCATTCAGCCACTCACGTGGATTGACTCCACATTCCTTACAGGAACCGAGTAACGAGCAGATGACAGCCGTGTTTTCAGCCGCTTGCCGATTTCCACAGAACAGCATATTCTTTCTGGTCAAAACCATAGGTCTTAGTGCGTTCTCCGCCCTGTTATCCAAAAGTTTTGATAACAGGGCTTATCCAAACTTTTTAGTTATCCAAACTCCCTCTGCTATCTGTTTTTAAATCAAGCTTTAACATTTCAAGAGTTTGGATAACTGATGGAGAATTCAGTCCACATTAATACCAAACATGGCAGCCAGTGAACGATTGTCCGGCATAGTCCATTTCTTTTTCATTGTCTGCGTTACATTGTTTTCAAGGGATTTTATTGCTTTCCTCTTCTGCTCATCGGTAACATCTTGATATACCATTGTTGATGTCAAACTGGCATGTCCCATCAGTTCCTTGATTTCCACGATATTTATCCCATTTTCACGCCAGTGACATGCGGCTGTGTGGCGCCAAAGATGCGCATGCATAGGATTGGGTACTTCATTGCAAGTGAGTCTTGCTTTGTCAGCATGAAGTTTCATCCTTTTGCTTACAGCAGGCTGGGTCAGCTTACACCGCTGCCCATGGACAATTGAGTAAAAGAGATAATCCTCCTGATTAGGAGTTTTTCCATGGAAGAGTTTCATGTAGCGTTCGTACCATTTTATTATGCCCGATTGAAGATATACGGAACGTATTTTACTCCCTTTGCCATGGAGGATAGCATATGGATCTTTGACATCAGTCCGAAGGTCTTTTACTTTCAAAGAGAGGATTTCATCGATTCGCCCGGCAACTCCATAACACATCAGCATAAGGAAGAGATCCCTGACCCCAAGTTTTGTTGTTGTATCGGGAGCTGCAAATAGAGCCCTTACGGCATTTCTTGTCATCCCCATTATATGAACCTTCCCTTCTCTCATTCTCTTAACATGCTCTTTTGCGTTAAGATATAATCCGGCAAAGGCCACATCTCTACCACCTATATATTTAAGCATGCATTTCATAGCCCCCATCCTGCCATTGCAGCTTGCAGGCTTTAGATTTCTGTTGTCTCTAAGCCATAGGAGCCAGTTGTTGAGAACCTCGGGTGTGAAGCACTCTATGCTTAACGTAAATGGGGTATATCCTTTTTCTTCCAGATAGGATACATACAAGGAGAGTGATGTCCTATAAGCTCTTTCAGTATGGGAACTACATCCCCGCATTCTTGGAACATAGATGTTTATCCAGTCACTTATATATTCCGCAAGGTGTCTGGACTGAAGACTTATCCCTACACAAGATTTTTGCTTCTTTTTCATGATTCATAATTGATTAGGTTCATTTTCCGGATTGGAGGGAAGAAGGTCATCAAAGGCATCCCCACAGTTCTTTCTCAGTTTGTCTGTAAGCATAGGTGTCAAATGAAAATAACCGAAGGTGCTCTGTATGTTCTTGTGTCCCATGCTTCTGGAGAGGAAGAGTAGCTTTCCGCTGAACTCAAAGCCATGTTTTTCCCACTGTGAGATATTTGTGGTGGCATAATGATGACGGAAGTCATAAGGACGTGCTGATTCCTGGCTTATACGCGGCCACAGATTTCTGAAGTGGTAGCCTTCCCATGCCGCCCTATGGGGTTTGTCACTTGTTGACGGAAAGAGATAAATTCTCTCAGAGAGCACATTTCCAATCGCTTGATCATATTGACGAAGCAACTTCAACATGCTTTCGTGCAAAACCACACGGTGCTTGTCTATACCCTTGGATTTCTCAATGTTTACCACTCCGGTCTGGAAGTCGACATCAGCTCTCTTGAGTTCGCGAGCCTCACAAGTTCTCATTCCTGTACTGAAAAGAAGACGAAAGAACACTGGAAGTTCAAGCATATTGATAAGTCGGGGTAAGGTCCGTTTACTCTTGTAATATTCATACCAGAATATATCGCATTCTCTGAAGAAACGCGATAATTCGTCTTTCGAGAAGAAGTGTGGTACCAGTTCAACCGGCACATTTGCGTAGCATCGTAATATGGTTACACCTGTTTTACCACGGTCACGAAGATAGGATACAAAATTCCATATGGGAGTAGTGCGGTATCGGCAGGAGTTCCCCTTTTCAGTGGAACGTGGCTTGCACCACTCCATCATCACTTGCGTCAGTTCTGTGGATGTGGGATAATGAGAGTGGATATAATTGTCGAAGTAGTGCAGATTCTCATAATATGTATTGCTCCAGCTGTTTTCTGCTTTCTTCCTGGCGATAAAATTCTCCATATCCAGAGCCAGGAAGGATTTAAACGGTCTTTCCATACACAGATATAATTAGATTGAAAAATAATTTGGAGGCATAGGGTAATCCTCAATGGATAAAGCACAAGCCCTCAGATGATCAATGTCGGAGTCTGCATAGTGTTTGAGTGATTCCGGAGATCTATGACCTACGATTGAAGACACGACCTCACATGCTGTACTTTGCCCCAAAAGAGTGGTTACAAGGTTGTGCCTCATTAACCGTAACCCTCCGACCGTATTTTGTCGGACACCTGCTATCTTAAAAATCTTGGATAAAATCCCGGCAACCGTACCCAAAGATCTGTCTGTTGATCTCTGCTGGCGGAGAATAGGTCCTTCTAATTCGGCATTGGCCCTTTCCATCGTCAGATAATCGAAAAGTTCATTACCGATGTGGACATTCATTGGAAGAGACAAAGGTTCTCCGGTCTTTGATTGAATCAGGCTTACAGCCTCATTTCTCCAATCAACATTTCCAGTAGTCAGCGATATGATATCAGTTCCACGCAGTCCCCAGAAGAAAAGAATCCAACCAACAAGTCTGTCTCTATGAGTAAGTTTGTTTCCCTCGTCCAGAAGGACTGCTCGGATTTTTTCAAATTCTTCCTTCTCAAGATAAGGATAAGGTTTCTCACCTGACTTAATATGCGGAAGCCAATTGATGATTTTCGTGACATTGGTCTTGACATATTCTTCCTGATGATAAGTCTTGATAAATTCAAAAGCACGTTTCAAAAGGGAACAGAAATCTTTTCCGCGTTTCTGCTTTTCTCCATCATGGAAGAACGCCAACACACTTGACTCAGAAATATCATTTAAAGAGAAAATATCAGAATCTTGGAGATAGGACAGAAAACCTATAAGCGCACGTGTTCTGATATATATTGATTTATCACTGATGAACTGATGGCTCAACTGTTCTTCTTTATGGAAGCGAACAAGTGCCTGGTACTCTTCTGTAAGTTGGGTTTCAAGTGGTTTCCTGGGGAAAAGACACCCATGAACTTTACGATCCGGCAACTTCCCTTCTGTATGGAAGCGTTTCACGTTGCCCAGATAAACCATGAAGGCTTTGAATTGGGGCTCGTTTGGTTTATAACCTCTTTGTTGAACTTCATTCCAGAAGATTTCCTCATAACTTTCAGCTGTTGGCCCAAAAGTTAATACAAGGTTGATACATCGTCTTGTTAGCCAGAAAGCATCCTTCTGATAGTTGTTCTTCTTCAAATGCTCAATTAGACTTTGAGCATTGCTTTTCAAATAAGATATGTCCATAAGCTGATATATTAGGGGTTAATATCAGCCCATAAGTTATAAATATTATCCAGACTTTTATTTCTTTATCTGCACATTATCAAATTATTACAGCATAGAGTTTGGATAACTAAAAAGTTTGGATAAGCCCTGTTGTTATCTATAAAAATTCTTCCATCGTACAGATAATGCCTCATTCTTGGTATGAGAGGATAAGCGTAGGCTATGGCCTTTCCCATCAGACTGCGCTTGAGCACTTTGGGGTATGTGTTCTGAAGCCAGAGCTCGAAGGCGTCAAGTAGCGGACCGGCCAGACGCTGTCGTAGCACTGCACGTTCCTCATAGGAGAGTTGCCGCTCATCAGCCATATACTCCACGTTATACAGGCCTTGTATAAATTTAAGTCCTTGCATGGCATATTCCCGGTTCTCTTCTCGGCATGACTCTATATGGCGTCTGATATGTGCCAGACATCCGCACAGGCACACGTCCTTCCGGTTCTCAAAAGCGTCATAAGCGGAGTAGCCGTCACACTGGAGGTATCCTTTGAACGTTTTCAAAAGATCGACCGCCACCTTTTGAGAACGCGATCCGTTGTCATAATGGAAGAAGAGCAAGCGCGGCACCGCCGCTCGGACTATCCAGATATACTCCTTCGCCGCCTTGTGTCTGTCATGATTTATGACCGGGAGAGTGGTTTCATCCACCTGTATGTAGTCCGAGGAGAGGACTTTCTTTTTGAGTTCAAGGTAAAGAGGTCTTAAAAGTTCACAGACCGGCTTGAACCAGCCATCCAACGTGTTTCTCGACAGTTTCACTCCCAGATGTTCCAGTTGCTTGACCTGCCGGTAAAACGGAACGTGATACTCGTATTTCTGTAAGAGTATCTCCGCGAGCATGGAAGCCCCGGGCATACCTTTATATATGGGCATCAACGGCAAAGGAGCGGTGACTACCATCCGCTTCCCGTTTTCAATGGCCTCCGTCTCGTCTTTGATTGCATACGTGGGGCGTACCGTGTCTTTTACATAGAGGTACCCGGGTTTCATCTCAAGGGTTCTGGTGTGTTCCTCGCCGATCTTGACGTATTTGTCCAGGTCGAGGTCTTCCGGCTCAATGACAACCGTCACGACCGGAAGGTCGTCCATGATGATCCGGTTGCGACGTAGAGTTTTACCAGCGACTTGGGGTTTGGGGGTGATGATCTGTGCCGCATGGTTTCTGGCCGCTTCGATTTCCGCCTCTATCTGTCCCAAGTCGCCGTAATCAAAAGGGAGCATGGGGTCCCCGTTGTTTATAGGATTGCATTTCTCACTCATCTTTCCGAACACTTTCCTTTTCAACCATGCAAGGGTAGCGTTCAGCTCAACTATCGTGGCGCGGAGCTCCTCTATGGTCTTTGCCTGGGACGCAATGACCTCACTTTGCTTCCGGTTCGTCTCCATCAGCAAGGCAAGCTGTTCCTGCATGGGGTCCGTCATCCGCTTCTGCGTATCTTCTTTCGTTGTCATTCAATATCCTGTTTGATTGTATAAAGGTAGTGAAAAACAACCAGAAAAGCAAGCCGGCAAGCTATTTATTTACAGATATTTGCCAGTGCCTTTTCAGATCGGAGAGCCGTCTTTGCCTTCCCTTTCGTTTGTCCTCGTTGATGCCTTCCACCATGATGACAAGATCACTCCAGGTCATGGGGTACGAGTGGGTTTCAGGATCATAAGCGGGGATTTTAAAAGTTCCTTCCTCAAGCAGCTTCTCGTACATCACCAGACCTCCCGTTTCCGCGTGCAGAAACTTAATACGGTTTTTCAGCCGATTAATAAATATGTACACATCTCCATTCCGGACATCCCCATTCATCTTTTCCCGGATCAGACCGCTCAAGCTGAACATGCCTTTACGCATGTCGGTACTGCCGGGGCATAAAAAGTAACGCATGGAGTCGTTCAGGCAAAACATGTTCCACACAGTTTAGTGAGCAGGCTCAAAGCGGCTTTACAACCACCCGTACCCTTAAATTTCATTTTAATCCCGTTGGGAAGTTCCAGGAATATCTCCGAGTTGTCAGTACATTTACCGGAAGCCTTCTCTATCTTTTGCGGGCACAAGGCAGGTTTGGACTGGAACGTTGGTGCAGACACATTGTTGTTGTCTATACTTATCGGAACAAAACCATCCATACCGGCTGTTGGGACACTTCCCGCTTTAAGCTCCTCGTCCGAGATATTGAAACGGGAACGCCAGTCGTAGAATTGGGAACGGTTATAGCCTTCATTAGAGCAAAAATCCTTTACCGTTAAGTTGCTTTGGCGTTGTCGAAGAAGAATATGGAAAAACTCTTCCCTTGTCATATATTTTGCCATATATCCTTTTTGCACACAAAGATAAGGGGGGGGGGAAAGGATATTATGACAAGATGTATTTGCTCAACTGCTTACATCTCTCCTTGCATTTTATTTTCAAAAGGGAAATAAGCACATGCGCAAAGGTACATGACACTTTCACGCGGGAATAAGGGCGTGAAGAGCGACATGATGATTCACAAGCCGACAGCCGTGAGGGCTTGGTCTATATCCCTCATGATGTCGTCCGGTTCCTCCAAACCTACGCTGAAGCGGATGAAACCTCGCCGGAAACGCTCCGGATAGAGCAGTATCCGCTCATCGTAGCTCGGCTGCGGAAACACGAGGCTTTCGTCATGGCCGAGAGACACGGCAAAAGAAACGATCTTCAACTTGGCGCAGAACTGTTCTGTAGTCTTGTCATCCGCATCCACCCCGAAAGAGATCACACCGCCGAATCCGCCGGGCATCTGCCGTTTCGCCAGCTCGTGACCGCTGTTGCTCTCCAATCCCGGATATGACACAAAGGTTACGCCGTGGCGGGTTTCAAGCCAGCGGGCGATCTGCAACGAGGTGTCGTTGATGCGCTTCATGCGCAAGGGGTAGGTCACGGAACCGCGGAATATCTGCCATGCGTTGAACGGGCTTATGACTGCGCCGACATTCACCTGCGCCTCGTAGCGGATGCGGTCCATGGTTTCCAGGTCGTTTGATATTATGGCTCCGCCCTGTGCGTCACCGTGTCCGTTGATGAACTTTGTCAGAGCCTCCACTACGAAGTCCGCGCCGAGATCAAGGGGCTTTTGGTTAAGCGGAGAGGCGAAAGTGTTGTCCACCGAGAGCAATGCTCCGCAGGCATGGGCTATTTCGGCCACGGCTGCGATGTCGGTTACGCCCACGGTGGGATTGTCGGGCGTTTCTATATGCACAAGCCTTGTGCCCGGACTTATGGCACGCCGCACCTCGTCAAGGTCGGTCATGTCGGCCATGATTGTCCGCACTCCGAACTTGCGGTTGAACAATTCGTGAAACATACGGTAGACCGCCATATAGCTCACGCGCGGATACACCACCTTGTCGCCTGTCTTCAATAGCGTCCAGAACAACGCGTGCAGCGCGCCTACGCCACTGGCCAGCACCACGGCGTCCTTCGCCCCGTGCAGGGCGGCGACTTTCTCTTCAAGCCAGTGCTGGTTGGGGTTGCCGTTGCGTGCGTACATCAGCAGGTCGGTGGACGAGTAGTTCACTTTTGAGAGGTCGTCAGGTAATTTGAAACTGTTCGCCATGTGCAGGGGGCGGCGTATGGCGCCCGTCTCCGCATCGTAGTCGGTGCCGGTGTGCACCGACTGCGTGTTGATGCCGCAACCCTTGTATTTGTTCTCTTTCTGTGCCATATATCTTGTCTTTTTATAAATCAATCACCATGTTCCTTGGACGGTCATTACCCCGTCAGCTTTCCGTGTACAGGACGTCGAATGTGTTGAATTTCATTGTCAGCGCATCGAAAACCAGCAATTTGTTCGTTAATAAGTTGCCGACATTCGTTACGATCTTTATTACTTCAGTAGCCATCAGGGAGCCGACGACTCCCAGGACTGTGTTCAGCACGCCGGTATGGGCGCACGACGTGGCCTCTTCGCGAAAGCCGTCTCCGAATATGTCGCGATAACTGGCTGTTCCCGGTTTATATGTGAACAACTGACCGGAGAACCGCATGACAGCACCGAATACGAGACACTTATGCTCTCTGACGCACACATCACTGACCAGTAGCCTGGAACAACCGCTATCAGTGCAGTCAACGATAATGTCATAATTCTTCACAATATCGTGGGCATTCTCCTCCGATATCATCGCATCCATGATTTTCACTTCAATCAGCGGATTGATATCAATTAGTTTCTCTCGGGCTGAAACGATCTTTTTCTTCCCTAAATCGGTGGTGGCGTGTATTATCTGACGTTGCAGGTTGCTGACATCCACGGTGTCCGCATCGACAATTCCTATATGGCCTATGCCGGCAGCGGCAAGATACAATGCCACAGGGCTGCCAAGACCGCCGGCACCGACAATCAATACCCTGGCTTCACTCATGGCGACTTGACCGTAGAGGTCTATTTCACATAAGGATATGTGTCCTTTGTATCTCTCTTGGTCAATCCGCAGCAGTTTTTCTGAAATTTTTGCCATATCGCATATTATTTATCTGGAGTGATGTCGGCAGCCATCACCAGTTATACCGGGATTCTCCAACAAGCATTTTGTCAGATTCCACGGGCGATCCAATCGTCGTCAATAAATCGCCGACAACTCCGCCGTTCACGCCGATGGCCAATGCCTCGAGCTGCTGCTCCCGGTTGAGACGGTTGCGACCGCCGGCAAAACGTATTTGCACTTTAGGATGCGCCATGCGGAAAATCGACAAAGTATCAAGAATTTCGTCCGCCGGAATAGGCTCCGCCTGTTCCAATGGCGTTCCCTTTATAGGGCAGAGGATATTCACGGGGATTGAGTGGGGATGAACGCTGCGCAGTGCCACTGCAAGCTCGGCACGCTGTCTCATGGTCTCGCCCATACCTATGATTCCTCCGGAACAGATCTCGAAACCGATCTCCCGTGCTGCGTTTATCGTTTTGATTTTGTCATCAATGGTATGCGTGGTGCATAATTGCCCGAAAAAAGAAGGAGCTGCTTCAAGATTGCAGTGATAGCGACGCACTCCCGAGTCCCACAGTTTTTGCAGTTCTTTGCGATTCAGAAGCCCGAGTGATGCGCAAGTGTAAATGCCCACCTCTTCTTTCACTTTCCCAAGCATGTGGCATATCATGTCCAAAGACGCACCTTTCATGGCTCTGCCTGACGTGACCAACGAGAATCTTTTCACCCCGTTTGCCTTGTTGTGGCGGGCAGCCTCCAAGCATTCTTTCTCGGTGATAAGGGCGTTGACCGTGCATTTTGTGCTATAATGTGCGGACTGGGCGCACCATTTGCAGTTTTCCGGGCAATTTCCGGAACGCGCGTTAACGATGGAACATGAGTCGAAATTCACGTCCACCAGTTTGGACGTTATCTCCTTGGCGGCCTCGCGAAGAAGAGGGTCGCCTGCATAGTCACACAGCTTCATGACCTCTTCATCCGTAAGGTCGCACCCTGACAATATCTTGTTTTTGAATAGCTCGATCATCTTGATTTCAATGTTTTATATTTAATGCCTGCCATGTCCCGGATAATGTCAGTCGTTTCCAATGCCATGCTGCATTTCTGACGGCATCCGTCGCCACCTGCAGGCAATATGTCCGTTATTCGGTTCAAAATTCGATGCAAAATTACGGATCTGGAATTATATTCCAAACTTCCTTGGATATTTTAGAATAAACGATTAATTTTGCATCGAAAGAGTAGTAGATTCTTCCTAAAATATGTTTCAATTACCCAATCGATAGAATATGACACTTGACGAGACTGATATCAGGATACTTCGTGAGCTCCAGCTCAACAGCAGGCTCTCCAACAAGGAGTTGTCGGCTCGAATCCATTTGTCCACCACTCCGACATTCGAGCGGCACCGCCGGCTGGAACGCTCCGGAATAATACAGGGATACACGACAATAATAAACGCCGAGCAAATCAACCGGGGTTTTACCGTTTTTTGTCTGGTCGGCTTCAAGCAGATAAACCAGACTTACGCCGATAGGTTCCGCAACGAGGTCCAGTTGTGGCCGGAAGTGAACGAGTGCTATAACATCAGCGGCGATTCCGATTTCCTGATGAAGGTGTGTGTCCGTGGAATGGCAGAGTATCAGGAATTCCTGTTGAATAAAGTCGGCGTTCTGGACTATGTGGGTACCATAAAGAGCATATTTGTAATGGGCACGTTCAAGCACGAGTTCGGTGTCATACTTTAGGGTAGTCTTTACAGCCGGATAGGGAATGTCCAACTTCCGCCTATTTTTATGCTTTCGGCTCAAAACAGGATGAATTTATCCGATTTTCGGCTCACGTTGAGCCGAAATCAGCGATTTATTTCATACTTTTGAGCCGAATGATGTGCTCCGCATTTCGCTACGGCTGAATCATACCGGTGTTGCGGTCAACCGGCATGATTCAAGGGACTACTATACTCGTTTCGCTTCCGTCGCCGTCGCAACGGAATGTGCCGTTGCCTGCGGCAGATAACGCCCGGGCACAGATAATACAACGCTTGCTTTCGTAAAGACGCTTGCATGGGCGTTTTTTTATCTGCCCATGCAAGCGTGCGTCCTGTCCTTTCGCAACTGCAGGTTTCTTTCTCCTCCCTCTTATAGTCTCCCCATCTGCCGGTTCCCCTGTCTTTTCTACCCGAGCCATACTCCGTTTCCGACGGTACACTCCCTTGTTGCCCCGACCTACGCCACAGGTTCGTTTCGTGTGCAAAGGTACGGCGGACGAACGCTGTTCAAGTACCGCTGTCGCTACCTGAAACGAAATTTGACGACAGCTTTCCGCAATCACAGATTGCGGCATTTCATAAAATTTCATTCCCGGTTCCTTGCCCGTTGTTCTTGCATCCCCCGTTTGGAATGCACATGAAACAACCCCTTCAGGCGAAGTCGAAAGGCTTCAAGAAGAGGGGAAATAAAAAATCAATAAATCAAAAGACAATGAAGTACGATTTTATCAAGCAAGGCAACCTCCTTTATTGGCATGATCCGGACAACGGTTTGTCCGATGGTGCTTACCAAGTGATTTCCGCACCGGAAAAGGTAGAAGACGACAGTGTGATTCTGATTGCGTCCGGCTCTTCGGAGGCAGAGGTTTCCGCATCGGAATTATCACCGATACGCACAGGTAGAAACCGCAAAGAAGATTTTCAGAGCTGGAAAGGCATTTTGATTCTGAAACTGCTCTGCGCCAACATCACCGCAGGCCGTTTCAATTGGCGTAAATACTGTACACCGCAACCTTACTGCGGTCGTGAAATATGTGTAACACCGTTGCACTGCTCCTACGGGCAGATAGGCTATACCGTCCATTTCCCCTATACCGATATGCCGCAAGTGGAATACGACTGGGAAATGAACAAATTGACCATCGGCAAAGAGAATTGGGAAAGCTATTTACAGAATTAAATCCAAAAATATGGCACAGAATTTTTATACCAAATGGCAAAACGCTCTCCTTGCAGATGCAGGAGGCTATGTCTCAAAGGAATACCGCAGCTTCCAAACGGCGTTGGTGCGTGAGATATCCAAGTATGCCACAGCCGTCGGCGCAAAAGTAGTGTCCAATTTGAAAGGGCATTATGATACTTCCTGCTTTGTCGAGCGCAACGGCAGGTTCGTTTACATCAGCCATTCTTCCGGTCTGTCCCGAATGGGTGGCGGTGTAAGGATAGAACTCGGTTCGTTCCTGATACGGACAGCCCGACACGCGAAGGATTACACCGGAGGATGTAATCAATATTGCGACCTGTCCAACTTGCAGTCCAAAATTGACGGTTTATTGAACTGGCAATAAACAGTCTGTATGGACATGGTAGAACCAGAACATCGAAATTCAGGAAAGCGAATTAAACCGATTTGCTTTCCTGAATTTCTTTCCTGCAAGTCCACTGGAAACGACAACTTGTGAAAAAAGCTCTGCCTTTTCTTTTTTTGCCGGAAATAATTCTGTCGCTCTCGCCTGTTATCATGCTTCCTTTCGTCGTATCACCTTTTGTAAGTTCGAGCCTCGAAAAGCTGTTTTCGTCCCGAACATGCTGATTCGTGATGGCAACTTTGAAATATTGTAGTACATGTAAGTCGGTCTTATCCGATGTTTCCATACATTTCTATAAAGAATAAAATTCTACTGGCTGCCGTTTTTGAGGACACAATCCGTGTTGTTCTTCTGCTATTCGGTTGAAAAGCAGCAGTGTATTCTAAATTTAATGAACATCTTGTCTGATTATTCTAATAATATGTTATTTTGCCAGTGCGAAACAACAAGAAATAGACCGAAAACAGATAATTCGTCAAATGAAAAAGCATATAATTATGGAAAGAAAGAATCTACACTTCGAGACCTTACAGCTTCATGTAGGACAGGAACAGCCCGACCCGGCAACGGACGCCCGCGCAGTGCCCATCTATCAGACTACCTCTTATGTATTCCGCAACTCCGCCCATGCCGCGGCACGTTTCGGTTTGAAGGATGCGGGCAACATCTACGGCCGTCTCACCAACAGTACCCAGGGCGTGCTCGAGGAACGCGTGGCGGCCCTTGAAGGCGGTGTGGCCGGACTGGCCGTAGCTTCGGGAGCCGCAGCCATCACCTACGCCATCGAAAACATCACACGGGCGGGCGACCACATCGTGGCGGCCAAGACCCTGTACGGTGGCAGTTACAACCTGCTGGCGCACACGCTTCCCGCTTACGGCATTACCACCACCTTTGTCGATCCCGCCGACCTGAACAACTTCGAGAAAGCCATTCAGGAAAATACCAGGGTCGTGTTCTTTGAGACGTTGGGAAACCCCAATTCCAACATTATCGACATCGAGGCTGTTGCGGAAATCGCCCACCGCCACAAGATTCCCGTGATTATCGACAACACGTTCGGCACTCCCTATCTGATCCGCCCCATCGAGCACGGCGCGGACATCGTGGTCCATTCCGCCACCAAGTTTATCGGCGGGCACGGCACATCGCTCGGCGGTGTCATCGTGGACTCGGGCAAGTTCGACTGGGCCGGCTCCGGCAAATTCCCGCAACTGACCGAGCCGGACGCCAGTTATCACGGGGTGCGCTTTACCGATGCGGCAGGCCCCGCAGCCTACATCACCCGGATACGCGCCGTGTTGTTGCGCGACACCGGCGCTACCATCAGCCCGTTCAACGCTTTTATCTTGTTGCAGGGACTCGAAACGCTGTCACTCCGTCTGGAACGGCACGTGGAAAATGCGCTTAAAGTAGTCCGCTTCCTTCACGACCATCCGAAAGTGAAACGTGTGAACCACCCGTCGCTCCCGTCTCATCCGGACCACAACCTTTACAATCGTTACTTCCCGAAAGGAGCAGGCTCGATCTTCACGTTCGAGATAAACGGCGGTCAGCAAGAGGCGCACCGCTTTATCGACAGTCTGGAGATTTTCTCGCTCCTGGCTAATGTGGCGGATGTGAAGTCGCTCGTCATCCATCCGGCAAGCACGACCCACTCGCAGTTGAGTGAGCGTGAACTGTCCGAGCAGGACATCACTCCGGGCACAATCCGTCTCTCGGTCGGTACGGAACACATCGACGACCTGCTGGCGGATCTCTCGCAGGCTTTCGACAAAGTATAAACCGATAAATTTGGCAACACTATGGGCAAAATATATCGATCCTATACGGAACTTATCGGCCACACGCCGCTCCTTGAAGTCCGGAACATTGAGAAAGACAAACAATTGGATGTGCGGCTGCTGGTCAAGTTGGAAGCCTTCAACCCCGGAGGCAGCGTCAAAGACCGCGTGGCTCTTGCCATGATTGAAGCGGCGGAACGCAGCGGGCAGCTTTCCGAAGGTGGCACCATCATAGAGCCGACCAGCGGAAACACCGGAATCGGACTGGCATGGGTAGCCACAGTTAAAGGGTATCGCTTGATTCTGACCATGCCCGACACCATGAGCGTAGAGCGGCGCAACCTGCTCCGCGCTTTGGGAGCCACCTTAGTACTCACCCCGGGTAGCGAAGGGATGCCGGGAGCCATTCGCAAGGCGAAAGAGATACTGGCGATAACGCCCGGAGCCATCACCCTGCAACAGTTCGAGAATCCGGCCAATCCCGAGGCACACCGACTCACCACCGCCGAGGAAATCTGGCAGGATACGGGCGGGAAAGTGGACATCTTCGTCGCGGGAGTAGGTACGGGCGGAACGGTCAGCGGCACCGGAAAGGGGCTGAAGTCCCACAACCCGCAGCTTCAGGCCGTCGCTGTCGAACCGGACGCTTCGCCGGTATTGTCCGGCGGGCAGGCCGGGCCTCACAAGATCCAAGGTATCGGTGCCGGATTCGTGCCGCTCAACTTCGACCGCGATGTGGCGGATTTCATTATCCGGGTAAAGAACGAAGATGCGATGGCAGCTTCGCGCCTGTTGGCTGCCCGGGAAGGTATACTGGCGGGTATTTCGTCGGGAGCGGCCTTGCACGCCGCATTGCTGCTGGCCAGTCGCCCTGAAAACAAAGGCAAAACCATTGTGGCCCTGCTTCCCGATACCGGTGAACGGTATCTGTCTACCGAGCTGTACCAGGTCGATTGAATCGCTTATGCCGTTGAATCATGAGGCTGTGTCCGTCTTCATTAGTCGGGCGCAGCCTCGTTTTTTCCTGTCCTTTCCTGTCATTGTCGGGAAGGAAACGACGGAGAGAATCGAATGCGACGATTGCCGCACGTTGTCCGAAGAGGGGCGGGAAAGATGTTCCGCCCACCCGAAGTTTAAGTTAATTGATGAACTTTTAGAGGGACATAGTTGCTTATTATCCGAAAAATATTGTAATTTTGCGGTTGGAAATGGTTCCGGACGGTTCGCCGCTCCGGATGAAAAGGGAACCCGGTGAGAATCCGGGACAGTACCCGCTGCTGTGAGTCCCCATAAGGCTGCCGCAACCTGCCACTGGTGCAACACTGGGAAGGCGCGACGACTGGGACGAGTCAGAAGACCTGCCATGACCGGAAAGGATTTACACCCGCGGGATGAAATCGGGTTGCGATCAGATACGGAATACCTCGCGTCATTCCCTTATTTGAAGACATATATCATCCCGTTCGTGTAAACCTATGCGAACGGGATTTTTGTGTTTTAATAATATGTTTTACATTAAATTAAGTGACCTATGAAAAGAGAATTACGCTTTTTGGCAGGTGCTTTCCTGTTGACGGCAACCGCCTTGTTCACCGCCTGTAGTCAAGACGATGACTTTTTTACCTCGTATGAAGAGAGTGCGATTCAAACCCGCGCTGGTTCTAACTCCGATGGCTCTTATACCATTACATTTGACGACTTTTCCTCTTCCATGATGGCTGGTCCGACATCACAAGGGACGAATTGTCTTATTCCTGCTGGCAGCAGTGCTACTGAATCCGAAATAACTGAAATTGTAGACAATGCTCCTGATGACTACTTTTTCTTTTCCATTTTTAACACCCTTAAAGGAAATCAGCAGTGGTCTCGTGGCGGTGTTGCTTTATCAAAATGGAATTACTGCTCCAATCCGACAAATATCACGAATGTATCAAAACCAGAAGGAACGACCTCTTTAAGTACTGATTGGTGGTATTCGTGGTATAATCAATGTAGCGTATATAATTTGGCTTCGACAGACGGCGCAAATCAAAATGCTGGTCACAGTGGCTCCAATTTCGGTGTTGTATATGGATATAATGACACATGGATGGAAGAAATCGGTGAGTCAGAGTTTTATTTTGACCGTCCTCGAAAATTCGTGGAATTTTGGTATGCTAACACCTCATATACCTATGGGGTAATTCTAAACGGCAATTCGTTTGCGTCCTCCTTGAGAGACAATAATGGATGGTTTAAGGTGACGATGTATTTATACGATATCGATGGAAACCTTCTTACAACTCAAGAAAAATATCTCGCAGATTATCGCACTGGTCACACAACAGTGGCTCCTGTAACAACATGGACACAATGGAATGTAAACGTGGATAATGTAATGTCTGTGAAGTTTGATTTCACGGGGTCTGATACAGGTACTTATGGCCTGAATACTCCTGCATATCTATGTATTGACGATTTGAAAATAAAATAATACTCCAATTGAGCGGACGTGATGAATATCTACCACGTCCGCTCAATTTATTTTATAATCTCTATGTCAATCAGAAATCACATCTTCTTTTACTTCATGATTCTGTTCGCATTGTGCTGTTGTAACAAGGATGACGTAATAGAAGATAAACACCAAAAACCGGAAATCATTCTTGACAATGAAACCGGTGTATATACCGTCAAAAAGGACTGCGAATTGACGATATCTCCTCAATTCAAAAATTTAGGAGATGGAATTATTACATGGACTTTGGGTAAAAAAATAGTTTGCAGAACCGAATCATTTTCCACTCAATGGAATGAGTTGGGCGAATTTTATATTACGATAGCCGCTCAAAACCAATATGGCAGAGTTCAAGAAGAAATCCGTGTAGATGTAATTGAGAAAACACCGCCTGTCGTAGAACTGAAAATTCCATCAGAAGGATTAAAAGTACTAATCGATCAAGAATTTGTTTTTTCTCCAGTCTACCAATATGACACATTAGAGGAGTTCAAGGTGGAGTGGATGATTAACGGTAAAAAAGTTAGTAATGAAAAAACTTATACTTGGGAACCGACAAGTTTAGGTTTTTACGACTTTATAATCGAAGCCGGAAACATTGACGGAATAACCAGAAAAGAATTCAAAGTAGAAGTCGTTGAGACAATGCCTTATAAAGTGGATTTCCCTAAACCATATTATATGGCAGAAACAAATACTCGTTATACCTTCAAAGACCGTCCCGTGTTCTTGATTCCTAATTTGTCCTATTTTGAAGTGCCCTCTTTCGAATGGCAGGTTGATGGAGAGAAAGTAGACAACACGGAATCTTTCTTTAAATTTACTCCAGTCAAAAGCGGAATATATACTGTCTCAGTTATTGTAACGGATGGAATGACCGACAATTCCGTCAAAGCAGACGTGACGATCGACTGTGTTTCCGCTTCGGAAGGGGACCGGTATCGTCCTGCGAACGGTTCAAGTAGAGCCGAACAAAACAAGATTTACGAATATCTGCCTGCACCTGGACAGTTTATAGGAGAGCCCAAAGATTTTACAGGAAACGAAAACACTTTTGCCGATGCGATTCAATGGGCAACTGCACGGTTGAATGAAAAAAATTATGTATCCTTAGGTGGATTCGGCGGCTATATCATTGTAGGATTTGACCATAGTATTGCCGCTCGGGGGTTAGAATACGATTTTGCTATTCAAGGAAATGCCTTTGGCGGAGCGGATGCATCCGGTCAAAGTAACGAACCAGGTATTGTTTGGGTGATGCAGGATGTCAATGGGAATGGACTTCCTGATGATGAATGGTATGAATTGCGGGGAAGCGAAACAGGGAAAAGCGGTACGATCCAAAACTATTGGGTGACCTATTACAAACCTGCCCCGAAACGAGATGTACAGTGGGTCGATTCCGAGGGGAAATCTGGATATGTAGCCTATAATATTTATCACACCCAGGATTATTATTATCCGAATTGGATGATGAACAAAGAAAGCTACACCTTGTACGGAACCCGATTGAATGCACGAAACACAATGGATTCCGGTACAGGGTATTGGAGTAATAATCCGTACGATTGGGGATATGCCGACAATATAGGAACTGACAACTTGGCAGGTGCGGACGGTTACACGGGAGCCGGACAAAGAAACGGATTCAAAATCTCCAATGCCATGTTCTCTGACTTATCACCGATAAAGTTGGAATATATTGACTTCATAAAAGTCCAATGCGGAGTGAATGCTTCAAGCGGTCGGTTAGGAGAAATATCTACCGAAGTGTTTAATTTTCAAGACTTATCCATAAATCCATAAACAAATAAACTATTTATTATGACTGCAAAACGATATCGATTCTTGATCATTATGAGTATGCTGATTTCTTTTTCGGCATGTTCTGATGATAAAGCCCCCATTGATGCAAATGAAAATTTCATTTCGTCATTTGCCTTATCCGTAAAAACGCCAGTGGAGAAGGTAATGTATGTTGGTGAAATCATCGGGGAGCAAATAACTGTAACTGTTCCTTATAACGTTGATTTGACAGGAGCAACAGCCATTGTAGCCTATACTGCCAGTGCCAAGATTATGCCCAATCCGGCTACCATTCAAGATTGGGATTCAGAACAAGTGTTTGTCGTGACGTCCTACAACGGAGACCCAAGGGAATATACATATAAAATTATCCGTTCCGAAATCACCCAGAAAGAAGATGTCGTTCTGAAATCGATGTCGGATTTGACTCATTTTTATGAGTCCGGTATTTCTGTAATTGAAGGAAATTTGACGATAGGTACAAACTTAAGTGAAAATAATAAAATAACATCTCTGGATGGAGTCGGAAATTTAAAGGAAGTAAAAGGTGTTATTTATTTGAACGATAACATTGCGACAAGCGATTTTGCCGGATTTAATTCTCTTACAAATGCCGGAGGCTTATGTTTTGGGAGCATAACCGAATTTTCAAAAGCATCCGTTGAGATGTTAACTTTTGCAAATTTGGAACACTTAGACGGGGACTTAATTATCAAAAATGATAACATAAGCTATATCGATTTCCCGAAGTTATTGGATGTAAAGGGAACATTTGACGTGAAATCGAACGCCATAAAAAGCATAAAGTTTCCTCTTCTTTCGGAAGTCGGAGCGAAATTAACGATTTCCACACCTACGGAATATAAAGACGATATGTCGTGGGGAGAAATTGAGAAGATCGAATTCCCCGAACTTATTCAGGTAGGTGATACATTGGGGATTTATTTCCTATCCACGTTGAAAGAGGTCTCATTTCCCAAATTGAAAGAAACAGGCTCTATTCAAATGCCGAATGTGGCTCTTGCACTTGAAAAAATATCTTTCCCATCTGTGGAAATCGTAAATGGGGGCGTGAATTTCTCCAGCGTTCGTGGTACGAGCACTTATGGAGGTACAATCAATACCGCCCTTAAAGGTATTGACGGGTTCGAGAAAACAGAAGAAATCAAAGGCGTCTACAGCGTTTTAAATTTCGGCGGATTGGAGTCATTGCCGAAACTTGGCTCTTTAAAGAAAGCAGGAGGGTTCGTTTTGGGCTCATACATAAAAAGTATTGTAGGAACCTTGGATTATAGAAATGTTGAATTTGTTACATATAATGGGATATTACCTTCTCTTGTAATACCTTCAAATTGTGATGAATGTCTGACTCAAGACGATATATCTAATGTAGATGTAACACTAAATAACCCTAACACGAAAGTAAATTATAAAAGAGTACACGATTTCTCTTTAAAGAGCGGGATTAAAAATGTTACACTTTCATCTTTAGAGCAAGTATTGGGAAATTTTAATTACGATGGATCAGCTACTCAAATATCATTTTCAGTGCCTAATCTGACATCAGTCGAAGGCTATATGCACGTCAAAATTACTGCAATGGCCAAAAACTTGAACTTTCCTTTGTTAGAAAAGGTCGGAGGGCAATTATGGCTTGACGGTTTATATAATAGCCCTACTTTTAAGAACGATTTCTCATCCTTGAAAACGGTCGGATGCAACGCGACTCCTGCATATGCTGAAACCGAACCAGAATCTTCATATGATTATAAAATTCCCCGGGGAGCCATGCACATTAAAAGTACAACCAAAACTTTCGATTTCCCTGTGTTGGAAAGAGTTGGAGGAAGAGGTCTTACCATAAATGGCTCCAAGCCCGTAAAAGCACCAAATTTGAAACAAGTTGATGGAACATTATGTGTTTATGCTTCATCATTGGATGATGCCGGCTATTCTGCTCTTGAAAAATTAGGCGGACTGTATTTTGTTAATAACACAAAAATGACCGATTTCTCATTTTATGCAAAGTTCATCACGAATGGTCAGATAAACTCAGAGAATTGGGAAGTAATTGACTGCGGCTATAATCCCACTTTCGAGGATATGAAAGCCGGCCGCTATACCCAGCAGTAACACTCATTATTTAAGGGAATAGGGTGTCCGCCCTGCGGCGGGCACTCTTTCCCGTTTATAACAAGCCTATGAAACATCTGATACGACATATCGTCTTGCTGTGCGGGCTGCCGCTGCTGGTAGCGGGCTGCATGAAGTGGGACTACGGCGACACGGAGGACTTCACCTCGCCGGGCGAGGGCCTGTTCATCACCAACGAAGGCAACTTCCAGTACGGCAACGCCTCGCTGTCGTACTACGACCCCGAGACGAAGACGGTGGAGAACGAAGTCTTCCGTCGCGCCAACGGCTTCAAGTTGGGCGACGTGGCGCAGTCGATGACGATCCGCGACGGCATCGGCTGGGTCGTGGTGAACAACTCGCACGTCATCTTCGCCATCGACATCAATACCTTCAAGGAGGTGGGACGCATCGAAAACCTGACCTCGCCGCGCTACATCCACTTCCTCTCGGACGAGAAGGCCTACGTGACGCAGATCTGGGACAACCGCATCTTCATCGTCAACCCGAAGACTTATGAAATCACCGGACATATCCAGGTTCCGGACATGACGATGGAGAGCGGCTCCACGGAGCAGATGGTGCAGTACGGCAAGTACGTCTACGTCAACTGCTGGTCCTACCAGAACCGCATCATCAGGATCGACACCGAGGCGGACCAGGTCGTCGATGAACTGAAAGTCGGCATCCAGCCCACCTCGCTGGTGATGGACTGCAACAACAAGCTGTGGACGATCACCGACGGCGGCTACGAGGGTTCTCCCTACGGCTACGAGGTCCCCTCGCTCTACCGTATCGACCCGGAGACGTTCACCGTGGAGAAGCAGTTCAAGTTCAAGCTGGGCGACTGGCCCTCGGAGGTGCAGCTCAACGGCGCGGGCGACAGGCTCTACTGGATCAACAAGTCCATCTGGTCGATGGACGTGGACGCCAGTCGTGTACCGGTGCGTCCGTTCCTCGAATACAGCGGCACGATTTACTACGGCCTGACGGTCGATCCCGTGCGCGGCGACGTCTACGTGGCCGACGCCATCGACTACCAGCAGCAGGGCATCGTCTACCGCTACTCCTCCGAAGGGAAGCTGATTGATGAATTTTATGTCGGGATTATCCCCGGCGCATTCTGTTGGAAGTGATGGGCAGGATACGGCACTTATACCATCTCGTCTTCGTCACAAAAGGGCGTAGGATGACCATCCCGACGGCTGGCAAAGCGGTGATGCTCGACCGCATGAAGCGGATTTTTGCGGGGAAGGGCTGCCGCGTACACGCCGCCAATGCCTTTCTCAACCACGTGCATATACTCGTCGAGATTCCGAAGTGCGACGATTTCAGCCGAATCGTGAACAAGGTGAAGAGCTCCACGGGAATGGTGTACCAGAAATCCCCGGAATACGCCTCGTTCAACGGCTGGGCCGGCGGTTTCGACTCGTTCAGCGTGTCGTTCGGCGACCTTGAACGGGTCAGGCGGCTCATCGAGCGGCAGCAGGTTATTCATCTGGAACTCTCGTTCGAGGAGGAATACGCCCGGCTGCTGGAGGAGAACGGCTTCGACCCGTGCCGGACGTCCATACCGGTATCCTCCCCGGAATACCCCGACGGGAACTGTAATACTTAAAATGGAAAGCCTATGACCTATACGAAATACATACCCTTTTTGCTGCTGCTCGCCTGCCCGTCCGTGTTGCCGGCGCAGGGAATCACGCAGCGCATCCACCAGATCGGCGAGGTCACGGTGTGGGGCAGACGCCCGATGAAGGAGATCGGCGTGCAGCAGACGAAGTTCGACTCTCTCGCGCTGAAGGAGAACATCGCGCTGTCGATGGCCGACATCCTGACGTTCAACTCGTCGGTGTTCGTCAAGAGCTACGGCCGCGCCACGCTCTCCACCGTGGCCTTTCGCGGGACCTCCCCGAGCCACACGCAGGTGACGTGGAACGGTATGCGCATCAACAACCCCATGCTGGGTATGACCGATTTCTCGACCATCCCGTCCTACTTCATCGACCAGGCGTCGCTGCTGCACGGCACCTCCTCGGTGAACGAGACGGGCAGTGGTCTGGGCGGCCTTGTCAGGCTCGGCACCGCGCCCCATGCCGGCGAGGGATTCAACGCCCAGTACGTGCAGGGCATCGGATCGTTCCGCACCTTCGACGAGTTCGCCCGCTTCACCTATGGCAGCGACCGCTGGCACGTCTCGACCCGCGCGGTCTACTCCTCGTCGCCCAACGACTACAAGTACACCAACCACGACAAGAAGATAAACATCTACGATGACGACCGCAACATCGTCGGGCAGTATTACCCGAAAGAGCGGAACCGCAGCGGCTCGTTCAAGGACCTGCATCTCTTGCAGGAGGTGTACTACGACACGCGCAAAGGCGACCGGCTGGGTCTGAACGCCTGGTATATCAACTCCAACCGCGAGCTTCCGATGCTCACGACCGACTACGGCGACGCCTCCGACTTCGAGAACCGCCAGCGCGAACAGACCTTCCGGGGCGTCCTCTCGTGGGATCACCTCCGGGAGAGGTGGAAGCTCGGCGTGAAAGGCGGCTACATCCACACGTGGATGGCCTACGACTACCGCCGCGAGGTGGCGCCGGACAACTGGGCATCGATGACCCGCTCCCGCAGCCGGGTGAACACGTTCTACGGGCAGGCGGAGGGCGAATACTCGCCGAACAAGAGATGGTTCTTCACCGCCAACATGTCGGCCTACCAGCATCTGGTGCGCAGCGAGGACAAGAACATCATCCTTCAGGACGGGAACAAGGCCGTCGTCGGGTACGACAAGGGGCGTGTCGAGTTCTCCGGCTCGCTGTCCGCCAAGTGGCAGCCGGTAGAACCGCTGGGACTGTCGCTCGTCTTGCGCGAGGAGATGTCGGGCGACAAGTGGGCGCCGCTCATCCCGGCGTTCTTCATCGACGGGCTGCTCTCGCGCAAGGGCAACGTGATGGTCAAAGCCTCCGTCTCGCGCAACTACCGCTTCCCGACGCTGAACGACCTCTACTTCCTGCCGGGCGGCAACCCCGACCTGAAGAACGAGCACGGCTTCACCTACGATGCCGGAGTGAGTTTCGACGTGGGCAAAGAGAAGGTCTACAAGCTGGGCGGCAGCGCCTCGTGGTTCGACTCCTACATCGAGGACTGGATCATCTGGCTGCCCACGACCAAGGGCTTCTTCTCGCCGCGCAACGTGAAGAAGGTACACGCCTACGGCATCGAGCTGAAAGCGAACCTCGCCGTGCAGCCCGCCAAGGACTGGCTCATCGACCTGAACGGGTCCTATTCGTGGACACCCTCCATCAACGAAGGGGAGAAGATGTCGCCCGCCGACCAGTCGGTGGGCAAGCAGCTGCCCTACGTGCCGAAGCACTCCGCCTCGCTGACCGGACGGTTGTCGTGGCGGACTTGGGCGTTCCTTTACAAATGGGCGTTCTACTCGGAACGTTACACCATGTCGAGCAACGACTATACGCTGACAGGACACCTGCCCGAGTATTTCATGAGCAACGTCTCCTTGGAGAAAAACCTCTTTTTCAAACCGGTGGACGTGCAGTTGAAATTCGCTGTCAACAACCTTTTCAATGAAGATTACCTCTCGGTGCTCTCGCGCCCCATGCCCGGCATCAACTTCGAGTTCTTCATCGGCATTACCCCGAAGTTCGGGAAAAATAAGAAAAAGTCCGAAAATACAAATATGTAACTATATGAAAGCATTAAAGAATTTAAGCCTGCTGTTGCTACTTGTATTGGCATTCACAGGCTGCCACAACAAAAGTTCAAAACTCGCCGATTTCAACCGAACGGTCTATACACCTGAATACGCTTCGGGGTTTGACATAAAAGGTGCAGACGGCAAAAAGAGCGTATTGGTTACCGTCACGAACCCCTGGCAGGGAGCCGACAGCATTACCACCCGGCTGTTCATCGCCCGTGACGGCGAACCCGCTCCCGAAGATTTCACCGGTCAGGTGCTCGCAGGGGAGGCCGAGCGCATTGTCTGCATGTCTTCGACCCATATCGCCATGCTCGACGTGATCGGTGATGCGGGACGAGTGGTCGGGGTATCCGGAATCGACTATATCTCCAATCCCGACATTCAGGCACGACGTGACAGTATCGGCGACGTGGGCTACGAGGGGAACATCAACTACGAGCTGCTGCTCTCGCTCGACCCCGATATCGTGTTGCTCTACGGCGTGAACGGGGCAAGCTCGATGGAGGGCAAGCTCAAAGAGCTGGATATCCCGTTCATGTATGTCGGCGATTACCTCGAAGAATCGCCGTTAGGCAAGGCCGAATGGCTGGTAGCGCTTTCGGAAGTCGTCGGAAAACGGGCGGAGGGCGAAAAAGTATTCGCGGAAATTCCCGTCAGATACAACGCCCTGAAAAAGAAGGTGGCGGACAATGTTCTCGACGCCCCGTCGGTGATGCTCAACACGCCTTACAGCGACAGCTGGTTCATGCCTTCTACGGAAAGCTATGTCGCCAGGCTGGTCAAAGATGCTGGAGGCGATTACATCTACAAGAAGAACACGGGAAACGCTTCCACGCCCATCGACTTGGAGGAAGCCTACCTGCTGGCCTCGCAAGCCGACATGTGGCTGAATGTCGGCATGGCAAATACGCTCGATGAACTGAAGGCCGCATGCCCGAAGTTCTCCGATACCCGTTGTTTTCGCAACGGACAGGTCTATAACAACAATGCCCGCGCGAATGCCTCCGGCGGCAACGACTACTACGAGTCGGCCGTGGTGAATCCCGACCTCGTGCTGCGAGACCTCATGAAGATATTCCACCCCGAACTGGTCGCAGAAGATTTCGTTTATTACAAGCAATTGAAATAGATGCACTCGCGTTCCGTCCTATTGTTCACGGCACTGACCGTCCTCACTGTCTTTCTGTTCCTGCTGGATTTGGCTGTGGGAGCTGTTCCCATACCGCTCGGCGATGTATGGGCGGCCCTGACGGGCGGCGACTGTCCGCGGGCGACGGCGAAAATCGTTCTGAATATCCGGCTTATCAAGGCTGTAGTAGCCCTGCTGGCCGGGGCCGCATTGTCGGTCAGCGGCCTCCAGATGCAGACCCTTTTCTGCAATCCCCTTGCCGGTCCATACGTGCTCGGCATCAGTTCGGGGGCCAGCCTCGGCGTGGCACTCGTGGTACTTGCGGGCGTCGGTTCGTCGATAGGTATCGCCGGGGCGGCTTGGCTCGGAGCAGCACTCGTATTGGTCGTCATCGCCGCAGTCGGACACCGGATCAAGGATATCATGGTGATTCTGATTCTCGGCATGATGTTCTCGTCGGGGGTCGGCGCGGTCGTACAGATATTGCAATACATCAGCAAAGAGGAATCCCTGAAAGCCTTTGTCATCTGGACAATGGGATCGCTCGGCGACGTGACCTTCAACCAGCTTGCGGTGCTCGTCCCGTCGATTGTCGCCGGACTGTTGTTGGCAGTGGTTACGATCAAGCCGCTCAACCTGCTCCTTTTCGGCGAGGAGTATGCCGTGACGATGGGACTGAACATCCGCCGTTCGCGCGGGCTGCTGTTCCTCTCCACGACGCTGCTTGCCGGTACGGCGACCGCCTTTTGCGGTCCGATAGGTTTCATCGGACTGGCCATGCCGCACGTCACGCGGATGCTGTTCCGCAACAGCGACCACCGGGTGCTCGTGCCGGGAACCGTTCTTTCGGGTGCGGCGGTGCTGCTTCTTTGCGACCTCGTTTCCAAAATGTTCACCCTGCCTATAAACGCCATCACAGCACTGCTGGGAATACCCATCGTGGTGTGGGTGGTCTTGCGCAACAAATCCGTC
>Ga0129309_1000226_pt1 | contig 50092 bp, 44 predicted proteins | sample L1105metagenome_FD_94439 | JGI IMG/M metagenome (GOLD analysis project Ga0129309, IMG submission 94439) | Ring-tailed lemur group fecal microbial communities from Wisconsin, USA - L1105 metagenome | ecosystem: Host-associated > Mammals > Digestive system > Large intestine > Fecal | place: USA...
GCCCTTACCTTCCGCTCCATCTCCATCCCCATCATTCTGGTGGGCGCCATCGAACTGGCAATTTTCATCAACCAGGGCATCCCCTATTTCACCGGGACCCTGACCCCCTTTGTGGCGCCTACCATCATCGGCTGTGTCCAACTGGGCGCCACGGTGGACTACGCCATCCTGATGACCACCCGCTTCCGGGAGGAGCTTCAGGCCGGAAAGGACCACAGACAGGCCATTCTGGACGCGGCGGCGGCTTCGGACGCCTCGATCATCACCAGCGCCGCGGTGCTGTTCTGCGCCACCCTGGGTGTGAGCCTCACCTCCAAAATCGAGATCATCGGCAGCCTGTGTCAGATGCTGGCCCGGGGCTCCGTCATCTCCGCCCTGTGTATCCTGTTCCTGCTGCCTGCTCTGCTGGTCACCTTTGAGCCGCTGATCGCCAAAACCAGCCGTAGATGGCACAAGCCTGAGCAAGCGAAACAGCCTGCCATTCAGTAAGAAAAAGGAGCTGTGTTCCATGAAACGAATTAAAAATCCTTCCATTCGCCGCACCGGCGCGCTGGCGCTGGCCCTGCTCATGACGGCCGGGCTGGCCCTTCCCGCCGCCGCAGCGGAGATTGCCCCCACTTGCAGCGAAACCTATTACGCCACCTTGGATTACTACGGCGGACTGACCAACAGCAGTGTGGTCAAGACGTACCGCACCAACGGCAGCACGACGATCACCGACTACGGCGCGTATGACCAGGTCACCAATCTGACCGACAGCGGCCAGCCCACCGTCGCCGATGGTACCGTGACGTTCGAGACAAGCGATAACAAATTCTGCTTTGAAGGGACCACCACCCGGCCCTATGAGGAGTTCCCCTGGACGGTGGGCCTGTCCTACACCCTCAACGGTGTGCCCACCCAGGCGGAGGACCTGGCCGGCAAGACGGGCGTGGTAGAGATCACCATGGACGCTGTACCCAACGCAGCCGCATCGGAGTACAGCCGGAATAACCTGGTGCTTACCGCCATGTCCATCTTCAACGGCGACGATATCCTGTCCCTGGAGGCCCCCGGCGCTCAGGTGCAGCTCATCGGCAACCTGTACTGCGTACTATACATGGTTATGCCCGGCGAGGAGCAGCATTTCACCATCCGGGTGGGTTCCGACGACTTTACCTACTCCGGCATGACCTTCCTGGCCGTTCCCGCTACCCTCCAGCAGCTGGACCAGATCACCGACCTGCGGGACGCCAAGGAGAAAATGGAGGACTCCTATGATGCCATCCAGGACAGCATGGATGTGATCCTGAACTCCCTGGACGGCATGAGCGGCAGCCTGAATGCCACCGCCAGCGGTCTGGATCAGCTGAACCAGGCCCGGGGCACCATCTCAAACGGCAAGGGCAAGGTGTACAGCAGCCTGGATACGGCTCTGGACGCCGCCGGTCCTCTGGTGGACTCCATCGCCCCTATGGCCGGCCATCTGGCTACCGCCCAGCAGGCCCTCACCGACACCACCGCCCTGCTCAACGACATGAGCGCCAATGTCACCGGCCTGAAGCCCGAGGTAGAGAACACGCGGAAGATCCTGAAAAGTCTCCAGTCCGACTTGGACGAGCTCCAGGAACTGATGGACGATCTGGACGATGAGGTGGGGGCCGACAGCCTGCGCCGAGTGTCCAAGGATCTGGCGAAAGATTTCGACCTGTTGGGCAAGAGCGTCAACAATTTGGACAGCGGCCTGTCCGACCTCCAGAGCGACCTGAAAAATCTGAAGAAGCAGGCAGCCATTCTGGACAACAGTGACGCCACCAAAATCACCATCGGTGGGAAGGACTTGGCCACCATCGAAAAGACCATCCCCCAGGTCAAGGCTCTCCACAGCCAGTATGAGGCCTCCGGCGTCTCTTCCGCGCTGAGCTTCCAGGATTTCGCGTCCCTGTACCTGATTTATACCAACAGCGACCAGCTCCAGCTGGCTTTCCCGGATTTCAGCGCCTTTCTCACTGCCTACCTCACCGGGGCGTTCCAGCTCGACCTGACGGACGCCAAGTATCAGACGGCGGTGGACAACGCCAAGTCTATGGATCAGCTGTGGTCCATGTCTCAGCAGCCCGGCTTTGACACCCAGCTGGCCCAACTGAAAAAAGTGGACGCCGCCCTGGGCCAGTACGGCATCACCGTCAACCAGATGAAGAGCGCGCTGAACTCCGGCAGCGACTTGGTGGGCGACCTGTCCGGTCTGTGCACCGCCCTGAACGGCAGCCACCTCAGCGGCGACCTGGAGACCCTGGCTGACCTGATGAGGAAGGCCTGCGACGTGGCGGAAGACCACGGCGGCGCCCTGTCCTCTGCGGCAGGGACCCTGAAGGATGCCGCCGAGCTGGGTACCCGAGTCAGCGCCAACCTGGACACCGCCTTGGACCAGGTCCAGTCCCTCACCAACATCATGAACACCTACGAGCCCGAGGCCCAGAAGGCCCTGTCCGATGCCCAGACCTTTGCAGACTCCGCCTCCACCAGCATCTCCGCTCTGGTGGACGCCGCCAAGACCACCGAGGCTCTGGCCAAGCAGAGCGGTCAGGAGCTGGACGCGGGCACCAAGCAGGCTCTGGCCGGTCTGTCCGCCGCCCTGCGCCAGTCCACCAAGGGCCTGGGCCAGACGGATACCATTCGAAATGCCAAGAATACCATCGACGCCCTCATCACGGACGAGTGGGACAGCCACACCGGCGGGGACAACAACGTGCTTCTGATGGATGCCGCCGCCCAGCCCCAATCCCTCACCGACAGCCGCAACCAGAACATTGCCAGTATCCAGTATGTCATGCGCAGCCAGGAGATCAAGGTCCAGGAGAACGACGACAGCAGTACAGATACAGCCAAAAAGGCCGACAACGGTACCGTATGGAGCCGCATCGCTGCCATGTTCCGGGATTTCTGGCAGATGCTGACGGGAATCTTCAAGCACTAAAGAGAGCATAAAAAGAGACCGGCGCTGAGCAATCAGCGCCGACCTCTTTTTCGTGGTATTTACGCGCGGATGGCCCAGCGCATTTTGGTGGAGCGGGCCCGGGGGTTCTGGAAGCATTCCTCCGCCGAGGGGCGGATGACGTCGCTGGCGGCGTCGCTGTAAACGCCCTCCCGGAGGTACTGCTTAAAGGCTTTTTTCACCAGCCGGTCCTCGCCGGAGTGGAAGGTGAGCACTGCCACCCGGCCGCCGGGCTTCAATACTCCGGGCAGCTTCTCCAGAAAGGAGTACAGTACCTCAAACTCGCTGTTTACGTCGATGCGCAGCGCCTGGAAGGAGCGCTGGCAGGACTTTTTGACCGTCTCTTTGCGCTCAGAAGCGGGGAGGAAGGAGAGGGCATCCTCAATGACCGCGGCAAATTCCTTCGTGGTGTCGATAGAGCCGCCTTTTTTAAAGACCTCCATGACCTTCTTGGCAATCTGGTCGGCGTAGGGCTCGTCGGAGTTTTCTACCAGCATGGCGGCCAGCTCCTCCCGGTCCAGTTCCCGCAGGCGCTGGGCGGCGGTGACCCCAGCGGTGGGGTCCAGTCGCAGGTCCAGAGGGCCGTCGTGCTTGAAGGTGAAGCCCCGCTCCGGGTTGTCGATCTGCATGGAGGACACCCCCAGGTCGGCCAGCACGAAGTCGAACTTCTCACCCGGGGCCACCTGGTCCAGGTCGGCGAAGTTCATACGGCGGATAGTCAGAATCTCGGGGCCGTAACCCGCCTCTGCAAGCCGCTGCCGGGTCTTCTCCGACTCCACGGGGTCCACGTCGGTGGCGTACATGTGGCCCTGGCCCTGAAGCTGTTCCAGCATCTTGCGGGTGTGGCCGCCGTAGCCCAGGGTGGCGTCCAGGCCGATTTGCCCCGGCTGGATCTGTAAAAAGTCCAGAATCTCATTGACCATGATAGAAATGTGCATCCCGGCGGGGGTCTTGCCGCTTTGGATGATCTTCTGCACGTCGTCCTGGTACTTCTCCGGATTCAGCTCTTTGTATTTCTCTTTAAAATTCCGGGGGTGGGTGCCTTTATAGCGGACACGGCGCTTGTGTTCCTGCTCCATGGAAATCAGCTCCTATCTTGAGTTGCTATCATATCATAATTTGGAGGAAAAGAGAAGGGCCGCCCGCAGAAATGCGGACGGCCCAAACCATATTCTCTTAGATCTCGTACCACTTGATCTCGTTGGCGTCCATGTCCAGAGTGAAGCTGGAGCCGTCGCCGCGGTAGACGGTGGTGGACTGAGGCTCGTAGGTGTTGTTGACCACGCAGTACTTGCCGTTAGCCACGAAGGCGTGGACTTCCACGTTATAGTTGGTGGAGAACCACTTGTTCAGGTTGTCCTCCTGGTGGGCGGACCACAGGATGGAGCGGTACAGCACCCGGCTGTTCTCGAAGGAGTAGGGCAGACCGGAGACGTACACGCAGCGGCCCTTGCCAAAGCCGTTGACGGCCATCTGGACCTCTTTCTCCTTCTGGACCAGAATCTCGGTCCCCTCCAGGGCATAGATGGACTTTTTACCCTCGCCGAAGTCCACGCCGCCGGCGCAGTCGGACAGGATGAAGTGGTCCCGGTGCTCGTCCCAGTTGTACTTGTCGTAGTTCAGGGTGAAGCCGGTCTCCTTCTCCACACCCAGAGCAGTGGCCAGCTGGAGGTAGTGGCCCTGGTACTGGTGGCCGGAGGGCTCGCCCACGCCGATGAAGCCGCCGCCGTTCCAGATGAAGCCCCGGATGGCGGAGGTGATCTCGGGGTCCTCCCAGACGGCGCCGCCGGTGTGGGCGGTGTCGCCGTCGCCCACGTTCAGAATGACGTCGATGTCCTTCAGAATGCTGGGATCGGCCTTGATGTCGTCAAAGCTGATGAACTTCACGTCGAAGGGGGCGCCGGACAGGGCCTCGATGACGCCGGCGTAGGAGTAGTTCTGCTTTTGGTACAGGGCGTGGTGGACCATGTGGCAGCCCCAGGAGCGGCACTTGCCCCAGCTGTTCAGCACGGCCACCCGGCCCACGCAGTAGGGGGTGGTACCCTTGATGTTGGCATAAAGCTCGCGGAACTCATTGCAGACGCTCTCCACATAGTCGATGAACGCGGGGAACTGGCAGGCCAGCTTCAGATAGCCGCCGTAGCCGATGCGGTCGATGGGTTTTCTCAAAATGGCCCGGCGGGCGGTGACCCAGTTCTCCTTGGCCTCCCGGACGGGATCGCCGCCCTCGTGGAAGGTGTCGGGGAAGAAGTAGGGCAGGAACCGGCCCTCAGTGTACTTGACACCGGGGATATCGGAGATCAGGCGCAGGGTGGAGCCGTTGCCCACGGAGCCCACCACGGCGTCCAGACCGATGGTCTTGAACTCGTCCATGAAGGGCTCGGTGCCGATGAAGTGGTCGCCCAGGAACATCATGGCCTCCTTGCCCAGCTCGTGGGTGATGTCCACCATTTCCTTGGCCAGCTTGGCCACCTCCCGGCGCTGGAAAGCCATGAAGTCTTTGAACTCCTTGGAGGGGACGCGGTACTGGTTGTTGTAGTAGCCCTGGTCGATGATGTACTCGGGGCGGAACTTGTAGCCCACCTCACGCTCAAACTGCTCCAGAATGTAGGGGGAGACGGAGGCGGAGTAGCCGTACCAGTCCACGTACTTCTCCCGCTTCAGCTCGTCGAACATGAGGGTGAACTGGTGGAAGAAGGTGGTGTAGCGGATGACATTGACGTAGGGATGCTCGGCAATAAACTTGCGCAGCCGCTCCATGGTGAACTTGTGGGTCTTGGGCTGGCGGACGTCGAAGGTGATCTGGTGCTCGAAGTCCTTCCAGTCGTTGGTCACGGCGTTGTACATATGAACGGGGTCCCAGATGAGGTAGGCCAGGAAGCTGACAGTGTACTCATGGAAGGGGACGGCATTCTTGATGTTCACATTGCCGTCGACATAGTCCCAGTTCTCGGTGGGGACCACCTCGCCGGTGGTGCGGTCGATCACTTCCCACCAGCGCTTGATGTCGTCCCGGGTGTTGACCTCCATCAGCTCGGGGCTGATGCCACGCATCAGGGGGATGGACAGCTCAGCGCCCTCGGCGGTGTAGAAGGCGGTCATGATATAGCACTGCTGGACCTCGTCGGGATTCTGTTTGGCCCAGGCGTTGTCCTTACGGGTGGTGTAGTAGGTGGAGTAGACCTTGGCGTCTACGCTCTTCAGCTCCTCGGGGTAGTCGGTGCCGTCGCAGTCACGGATGGCGTCGGCGCCCCAGCGCTTCAAAATCTCCAGGGTCTCGGGAACCACGTCCACATCGGTGGGGATGGTGACGCGGCCGCGGTTATTCACTTCGCTCATTGGCGTTTCTCCTTCCATTATTTTATGGGGGATTTCGGGTCTTCAAAGGGCTTGTTGTAGAGCGCCAGGGTGAGCAGAATCAATACAAGCCCCACAAGCATAATACCCAAGCCTTTGAGCTGGCCGGTCATAGACCAGCCTAAGATCAGCAGGATCATGCCAATGATAAAGCTGCACGCCATCAGGGTTATGCGCAGCGCCACATGTTCTTTCCAAAATTTCATACCCGCTCACCTCAGCCTTTCAGTCCGCCCACGGTCATGCCCTGGGTCAGCTTTTTCTGCACGCAGATATAGAGAATTAGGGTGGGCAGCATCACCAGCACCAGTCCGGCATAAAGCTGGCCGAAGTCGGTCTTGGCCTGGCTGGTCTGCATCAGATTCAGAAGACCTACCGGCAGGGTCTTAGCGCCCTTGGAGGAGCTCATCAGCGTCATGGAGATGATGTACTCGTTCCAGAAGGAAAGGAAGTTAAACAGGATGATGGTGATGATCGAGGGCTTGGCCATGGGGAAGATGATCTGGATCATGGTCCGGCCGTAACCAGCACCGTCGATGTAGGCCGCCTCCTCAAAGGCGTGGGGCAAGGTGGCAAAATAGCCGGAGAGGAGATAGATGGTGAAGGGCAGGGCGGTAGCGGCGTAAACCACAGCCAGCACAAAGAGATTATTGAGCAGGAAGGTGGAGCCGAAAGCGCTCTTCAGCCAGGCGTCGCCGTCCTTCAGCATCAGAAAAATGGGGACCACGATGTAGTTGACGTTGATGAACAGTCCGGCCATAAAGCAGATGTTCAAAAACTTGCTGCCGCGGAAGCGGAACCGGGACAGGCAGTAGGCGGCGGGAAGGGCCACCACCAGCAGCAGACACAATGCAAGCGCGGTGACGATGGCGGAGTTGAGCATATAGCTACCCATGTTGGCCGCGTTCCAGGCGTTGACGAAGTTTTCAAAATGCAACCCGTTGGGCAGGACCCAGGGGTTGCCGTAGAACTGGGAGTTTTCCTTCAGCGAGGCCAGGAACACCCAGCCAACGGGAACGATGATGACCACAACCAGAGTGATGAGGGCCACGTAGACAAACAGCTTGTAGAGCGTATCTCCGGTGAAGTCTTTATTTCGTTTTTTCATATCCGGGCCTCCTTACATTTGCAGTACGTCCCGCTTGGTGACCATGTTCACCGCGCCGGACAATAGGAAGGAGAACAGGAAGAGTACCACACCGGCGGCCATGGAATAGCCGTACAGGCCGGCGTCCTTTTGATTGTACATGAAGCTCAGCCCCACATCAGCCATGCCCTTTGCCACCATAGCCTTAACGAATAGAAAGGACATGTTGATGGTGGAGATGATGAAGAAGGTCAGGGTGGTGCGGATGTTGGTCCAGATCAGGGGAAGGGTGATCTGGAAGAACTGGGTCAGGCGGCCCGCGCCGTCCAGAGCGGAGCTCTCATACAGGCTCTCGGATACCGCGGACATGGAGGCCATGTACATGACCATGTAATAGCCGATGGCCTGCCACACCATGGCGATGATGATACTGACGATGACCATGGGCTGATCCTTCCACAGGATCATCACCGTTTCGCCTGAGAGCATGGAAAGGATGTTGTTCAGCATACCGTTCTCGGGCTTGTAGATGGCGGAGAAGATACCCGCAATGACCACCACGGACAGAATATTGGGGATATAGAAGACGATGCGGAAAAAGTTCTGACCCTTGATCTTCTCGCGGGTCAGGATGCCGGCAAACACTAGGGCGAAGAAAAACGTGACAACGGTGACAACTACGGTAAGTAGAATGGTGTTCTGCATGGAAGAAATAAACTTGGCGTCGTTGAACAGCGCTTTGAAGTTCTGGAAACCCACAAAGGTTTCGGTGGGAGAGTAGGCGCCTCGTTCAAACAGGGACATACGGAACACATTAAGAGTAGGCAGGATCATGAAAATCGTAAATAAAATGGTTGCTGGCGCCACGCAGAGAGCAATAAAACGGTTACGGCCTGCATGCTGTTTCACATACCCATCTCCTTTCTCTGAAAGAGCCGCTGGAACCGGTGGCTGTCATGAAAGCGGCGGTGAATAGGTCACTACTCACCGCCGCCTACTATGCGTACTGGGATGAAATCAAAGTTTACAGCAGATTGTCGCGCATCTGATCGCTGGCGGTCTTGATATCGCTGATCCACTGATCGGCCGTGATATTGCCGGAAACCAGACCGTTGATGGGGTCCAGGAAGACCTCACGGACGGTGCCCAAACCGGCCACAGAGCCGTAAGCGGCGAAGTTGCCCATAGCGGCCTTGGCGCCGTTGTCATAGATGGAGTAGAACATCTGATTGTCGCCCTCCAGCTTGTCGGCGATGTTCAGCACGGGCTGAATGGCGCCGCCCTTGGCAAAAATCTCACAGGCAGCGTCGCTGTACAGGAACGCCACGAACTGCTTGGCGGCATCCACATTCTCAGCGCCGGCGGGAATCCAGGCCTGCTCGAACCAAGTGTAGCTGTAACCGTCGCCGCCGGCCTCAACAGCGGGCAGAGCGGTCATGCCCCACTCAAAGCCGTCGGCGCGGGGGGAATCGGCCATCTCGCCGACGATCCAGGTGCCGTTGGGCATAAACAGGGCCTTGTTGTCCAGAACCAGCTGTTGATTCTGCTTGAAGTCCTGGTCATTCGCCTGAGCGGGGGTCACAGAATTGGTGTAGGAGGCCAGCTTTTCGATAATCTCAAAGCACTTCTGCGCCTCGGGGGTGTCCCAGATGCCCTCTTCATAATGGGTAGCCTTGTCGAAGAACTCGGGGCCGCCCACGGAGTACATCAGAGCGTACAGGAAAGTATCGAAGTAACCGGTGGTGGGATAAGTAAAGAGAGAGATGCCCTCAGCGGCGGCCTTGTCGCCCAGCTCCCACATCTCGTCCCAGGTGGTGGGAACGGTCCAATTCTTCTCCGCGAAGAGGCCGGCGTTGTAGAACAGGCCGCAGGGGGAGTAGAACATGGGGGCCAGATAGGTCTTGCCGTCGTTATAGGGGTTGGTGATGGAGTTGTCGGTGAAGCCGCCGGCGATCTTGTCGCCCACCTTGCCGCTCTCGCCGGGGATGGTCATGGACAGCACATCGGAGATGTCGGTAATCTGGTGGTCCTTCACGAACTGGTCGGTCAGACCCTTGTCGCGGCCGGTGGCCAGGTGGATCACGTCGGGGAACTCGCCGCCCTGCATGGCGGGGCCGATGACATCCTCCAGGTTCTTGTCGGTGGTCAGCTCTACCTTAATACCGGTAGCGGCAGTGAAGGCGTCGCAGACCTCCTGCCACATATCGGGGTAAGCGTCCATGTAGCCGGAAGCCAGAGCGGCCACGTGGATGGTGGTCTCGCCGGCGGGGGCGCTGCCGCTGGCGGAACCAGAAGTGCTGGTGTTGCCGCCGCAGCCAGTCAGCATAGACAGGGACAGGGCTGCCGCAAGAGCTAAACTAAAAATCTTTTTCATACTTCCTCCTAACCTCTTTCGCAAATATGCAAGATAGGTTTATTTTCCGGGGGCCGCTTGTACCCCGGCCTTACAACTAAAAGTATACGCGTCTTGAAAAAATAGGCAATTCTTATCTTGCTTAACTTTTTATATAAATTGCCATTTTGTGTTTTAATATAAAAAGTCGAAAGGTGTCGATTGCTTTTTGGGTAGAATTTATAATTTCCGATGATGGGTAGCTGGCATTAATACTGCACTGTGACAAAGTGACAGATTCCATATGAAATTATTTGTCGGAAGTTGCACAATTTGCTTTAAGCCTGTATAATAGAAAAAAACCGGAAGTCCAAAATGTTTTCGTGAAATTGCGAAGAGCGGGAGTGAGATTTTGTGAGTACGCAACAGTATGCACTGTCCCAGGTGCCGGCCCCGCCGGCTGATTTTTCCAACATCCGCCTGCGGTACATCACAGCCACCCAATACAGCCAGGAGTGGAACTCCACCATGCATACCCATTCCTGTGCGGAGCTGTTTTTCATTACCGGCGGCCATGGCTATATCCACACCCAGCAGGAACGCTTTCCGGTAGCGGTCAACGATTTGATGGTCATTAACACCAATGTGCTCCACACCGAAACCAGCGGCGCCGCCAGCCCGCTGGAGTATATCGTCTTGGGGGTGGAGGGACTGGAGACCCTGACCGGGATCGAGGGCTATGCTCTGCTCCACCTCTACACAGAGCGGGAGGAGCTGATGTCTTACCTGCATCTGATGCTCCGGGAACTCCAGGAACGCCGGCCGGGGTGCGGACTGGTGTGTCAGAATTTGCTGGAGATTATTGTGATGCGTCTGCTGCGGCGGGAGGATATCTCCCTGTCCGCCGCCCCCACGGCGCTCAAGTCCAGCCGGGAGTGCGACATCGTGCGCCGGTACATCGACAACCATTTTAAGGAGAATCTGAACCTGGACCAGCTGGCCGCCCTGGCTCACATCAATAAATACTATCTGGTCCATGCGTTCAAGCGGGAGTACGGCGTCTCGCCCATCAACTACCTTATCTCCCGGCGTATTCTGGAGAGTAAGTACCTGTTGGACGATACCAACCACTCCCTGTCTCAAATTTCACACATGCTGGGGTTTTCCTCCCCCAGTTATTTTTCCCAGAGCTTCCGGCGTACGGAGGGGGTCAGCCCCCTGGAGTACCGCCGCAGCCAGCGGAATGGAGAGGAGAGGTAATGATGGGGTATGAAGCCACTCGCCCACGGCGGGAGCTGACTGTGGACGCCCTTGTCACGGTCCACTACTTTGAGTATTCCAGCACCTACTACTTTGAAGGGGAGCGCCACGATTTCTGGGAGCTTTTATACGTCGATAAAGGCGAGGTGGACGTGGAGGAGGGGGAACGCCGCTTCCGGCTGAAGCGGGGGGAAATCCATTTCCATCCCCCGGGGGTGTTCCACGCCCTGCGGGCCACCGGCCAGTCGGCCCCCAATCTGGTGGTGGTCAGCTTCTGCTGCCGGGGAGAGTCCATGGACCTCTTACAGGACCGGGTACTCACCCTGGGCGGAGCGGAGCGTGCCCTGCTGGGCCGCATGGTGGACCAGGCCGCCGCGGCCTTCCAGACGCCTCTGGACGACCCCACCACCACCTCCCTGGCCCGGCGGCCTGAGGCCCCCTTCGGGTCGGAGGAGCTGCTGGTGTTGGCCCTGGAGGAACTGCTGGTCCGGCTGGTCCGCCGGACCAAGGCGGAGGAGCGGGCGGAGTCCGGCCCCCTCCGGGGCCGGATGGAGGACGAGGCCGCTCAGCGGGTGGCCGAATATTTGGAGGCGAACCTGTCCCGCCGCCTGACCCTGGAGGAGGTCTGCCGGGCCAATCTGGTGGGCCGCAGCCGGCTCCAGAAGGCCTTCCGGGCAGAGACCGGGGGCGGCGTCATGGAGTACTTCGCCCACCGAAAGATCGAGGCGGCCAAGGAGATGATCCGCTCCGGCGGCCGGAATTTCACCGAGATCTCCGGGGCGCTGGGCTACCAGTCCATCTACTATTTCTCCCGCCACTTTAAAAAAGATACCGGTATGACTCCAAGCGAATACGCCGCCAGCGTCAAGGCCACCTCTGGGAAAAACCGGGTGGAGTGAGGACGATTCTGCAAATGGATACGATTGTACAAATATTGTGTCATACTGTCTATTTTCAGCAGGACGGCCTCTGATTAGAATAGGGAGCGAAGTCAAAAAGGACTTGCAGACGAGAACAAAATCCATTAAAATATCGAAGGATCAAATTAGAATTTATTAGAAAAAGGAGTGGCGTTTATGTCTATTCTGGTCAGCGGCGGCGCCGGCTATATTGGCAGTCACACTTGCATTGAGCTTATCCAGGCGGGTTACGATATTGTGGTCGCGGACAACCTGGTCAATTCCAGCGAGGAGTCCATCCACCGGGTGGAGCAGATTGTGGGCAAGAAGATCCCCTTTGTCAAGGCCGAGCTGTGCGACCCCGCCCAGACGGAGCGGCTTTTTGCCGATTATCCCGACATTGACGCCGTTATTCATTTCGCCGGTCTGAAGGCGGTGGGCGAGAGTGTTAAGAAGCCCCTGGAGTACTACACCAACAACCTGGTCAACACCCTGGTCCTGCTGAATGCCATGCGGGCCCACAATGTGAAGAACTTCGTCTTTTCCTCCTCAGCCACTGTGTACGGGGACCCCGCCTCCGTGCCCATCCGGGAGGATTTCCCCACCGGCGGAACCACCAACCCCTATGGCACCACCAAGCTCTTCCTGGAGCGGGTCCTGATGGACATCTGCGCCGCCGACAAGGAGTTGAACGTGGCCCTGCTGCGGTACTTCAACCCCATCGGCGCCCACGAGTCCGGCCTCATCGGTGAGGACCCAAACGGCATCCCCAACAACCTGGTGCCCTACATCGCCCAGGTGGCCGTGGGCAAGCTGGAGAAGCTTCACGTCTTCGGCGACGACTACCCCACTCCAGACGGCACCGGCGTCCGCGATTACATCCACGTGGTGGACCTGGCCCGGGGCCATGTGGCCGCGCTGAAAAAGCTGGACACCAAGTGTGGCCTCTTTGTCTGCAATCTGGGTACCGGCAAGGGTTACAGCGTGCTGGATGTGCTCCACGCCTATGAGAAGGCCTGCGGCAAGACCCTGCCCTATGTGGTGGACCCCCGCCGCCCCGGCGATATCGCCCAGTGCTACGCCGACCCCGCCAAGGCCCGGGACGAGTTGGGCTGGGAGGCTAAGTACGGCATCGAAGAGATGTGCGCCACCTCCTGGAAGTGGCAGAGCATGAACCCCAACGGATATCACAACTGATCTAGGGAGGAAACAGAAACATGAACAAACCTGTTCTTGTGGTCATGGCCGCCGGTATGGGCAGCCGGTACGGCGGTCTGAAGCAGGTGGACCCCGTGGGCAATCACGGCCAGCTCATCATTGACTATTCCATCTATGACGCCAAGCACGCCGGATTTGAGACCGTGGTTTTCGTCATTAAGAAGGCCATTGAGGAGACCTTCAAGGGGGCCATCGGCAACCGCCTGTCCAAGGTCATGGACGTGAAGTACGTCTATCAGGAGCTGGACGACCTGCCGGAGGGGTATTCCGTTCCCGCCGAGCGCGTGAAGCCTTGGGGCACCTGCCACGCCATCCTGGCCGCCCGCAAGGTGGTGGATGGGCCTTTCGCCGTCATTAACGCCGACGACTACTACGGCCCCGAGGCCTTCAAAGAAATTTACGACTACCTGCTGACGCATCCCGACAGCCCCGATACTTACGAGTTCGCCATGGTGGGCTATCTGCTGGGCAACACTGTTACCGAGCACGGCCATGTGGCCCGGGGCATCTGCGTGGAGGACGAGGGCAACTACCTCCAGAGCGTCACCGAGCGCACCCACATCGAGAAGGTGGGCGACGACGCCCGCTTCACCGAGGACGACGGTAAGACCTGGACCCCCGTGTCCGGCGGGACCATCGTGTCCATGAACCTGTGGGGCTTCACCAAGAGCTTCCTGGCCGAGGCCGGGGACCGCTTCCCAGCCTTCCTGGACAGCGCCCTGAAGACCAATCCCCTGAAGGGGGAGTATTTCCTGCCCAGCGTGGTCAGCGCGCTCATCGACGAGGGCAAGGCCAGGGTCAAGGTGCTGCGCAGCCACGACAAGTGGTACGGCGTCACCTACCACGAGGATAAGCCCGTAGTGGTGGCCGCCATTGCTGCGAAAACTGCCGATGGGACCTACCCCGACAACCTGTGGGAGGTGTAATCGTGGAAGCTGCCCAGCAGATCCTCCAGGAGGTCCTGGCCGCCTTTGACTTTGGCGCGCCGGTGGTGGGCGCCGTCCGGTACGGCAAAGGCCATATCAACGATACCTTCTGCGTCCATACGCAGCCCGAGGACCGGGCCTGCCGCCGGTTCATCCTCCAGCGGATGAGCGCCGCCGCGTTCAAGCACCCGGAAGAGCTGATGCAGAACATTATCGGCGTTACCGACTACTTGGGCCGGGAGATCGACCGGGTGGGCGGCGACCGCAGCCGGGAGACCATGACAGTGGTCCGCCCCCAAAACGGCGAGCCCTTCTACACCGACTCAGAGGGCGGCGCCTGGCGGGTATACACCTTTGTGGAGCAGACCATCTGCTATCAGAGCGCCGAGACCCCGGAGCTCTTCGCCGCCTCCGGCCGGACCTTCGGTAAGTTCCAGCGTCTGCTGAAGGACTACCCGGCCGCCACCCTGTTTGAGACCATTCCCCACTTCCACGACACCGAGGACCGGCTTCGTAAGCTGAAGGCCGCCGTCGCCGTCGACGCCATGGGCCGTGTGAAGGACTGTCAGCTGGAGATCGACTTCGTCATGGCCCGGGAGGCCGACTGCTCCGTGGCCCTCCAGGCCCTGCGGGACGGCAAGCTGCCTCTCCGGGTCACCCACAATGACACCAAGCTGAACAACGTACTCATTGACGACCAGACCGGCGAGGGCGTGTGCGTCATCGACCTGGATACCGTGATGCCGGGCCTGTCCATCAACGACTTCGGCGATTCCATCCGCTTCGGCGCCAACCACGCCGCCGAGGACGAGCAGGACCTGTCCAAAGTGAGCTTCGACCTGGACCTGTACGAGGTCTACACCAAGGCCTTCCTGGAGGGGGCCGGCGGAATCCTGACCCAGGCCGAGGTGGAGTACCTGCCCTGGGGCGCCAAGCTGATGACATTGGAGTGCGGTATCCGCTTTCTGACCGACTATCTGGAGGGCGACCACTACTTTGCCATTCACCGCCCCGACCAGAACCTGGACCGTTGCCGGACCCAGTTCAAGCTGGTCTCCGACATGGAACACAACTGGGACGCCATGGCCGAGATCATCAAGAAGTACCAGTAAATACAGCAAGGGGCGCGCCGTCAGTCAGGCACGCCCCTTTTATCACAAAACGAGACGCCGTCCAAAAAAACTTGGACGGCGTCTGCGTTTAGAAGATGATTTATCCGATGCCGCCGTCTACCACGGCGCCCAGGATCAGGACCACCAGCGTGACCCCGCAGAACACATACTTGGCCATGGGATAGAACCAGCCGCCCAGGGGTTTGGTGCGGGCCAGATTGACCTGTTCCAAAACGTAGTCCTTGCCGCAGACCCAGAAGAACATGACGGCGGCCAACAGAGCGCCCAGAGGGCAGATGTAGATGGAGCACACATCCATCCAGTTGGAGACGATGGGGGCGATGACCAATCCCACGCCGATGCCGATGGCGCCGATGATGGCCACGGCCACGGGGCGCTTCAGGTGGAACAGCTCCTGGAGGGTGGCGGTGGGGGCCTCAAACAGGTTAATGAGGGAGGTCAGAGCGGCAAAGACCACCGCCAGGAAGAACACAATGAGGATGAGCCCGCCGCCGGGGATGTCCCGCAGCACATTGGGCAGGAAAATGAACATCAGACCGGGGCCGCTCTTGTCCAGCTGCTGACCAGCTACCGCCATGGCGGGAATGATGACCAGGGCGGCTAGCACGGCGGCCACTGTGTCAAACAGAGCTACCATCCGGGCGTCGGCGGGGACGTCGGAGTCCTCGCTGAGGTAGGAGCCGTAGATCAAAGTGCCGTTGCCTGCGATGGACAGGGAGAAGAAGGCCTGGCCCAGAGCGTAGACCCACACCATGGGGTCCAGCAGGCCCTCTGGCTTGAGAACGAAGATGTACTGGTATCCGGCGGCGGAGCCGGGAAGGGTGACCAGATAGACGGCCAGTCCCACGAACAGCAGGAAGAACAGGGGGGTCATGATCTTATTGGCCTTTTCAATGCCCCGGCCCACGCCGAAAGCCATGATAGCGATGGTGACGGCCATGCCCACCAGCTGCCAGGGCATGTTGCCGGCAGCGGTGGCGTCAAAGTGGGCACCGAAGGCGTCCAGTCCCTCCATGGCGGACAGGGTGCCGGTGAGGGCCTCGGCGGTGTACTTGAAGATCCAGCCGGTGACCACAGAGTAGCCGATAGCCAGAGCCAGGGAGCCCAGCACCGGGATCAGGCCCAGCAGCTTGCCCGGCTTTTCCGTGCCGAAGCGCATCTTTGTCGCTGCGCCGAAGGCGTGGATAGGGCCGGACCGGGTGGCCCGGCCGAAGGACATCTCGCCGATGACGCCGGTGGAGCCGATGATGACCACGAAGATCAGGTAAGGAATCAGGAAGGTGGCGCCGCCGTATTTGGATACCCGAGCGGGGAAGAGCCAGATATTGCCCATGCCCACCGCCGAGCCGATGCAGGCCAGAATGAAGCCCCATTTGGAGCCCCAGGAGTCTCGTTTGGTACTGTGTGTCAAAGGATCACATCCCTTTCGCTTGCTGCGGCCTGAGCCGCCTTTCTCCAAGCATACCACATTATCTGGGAAAAGCAAAGAGAGATTTGAAAATTGACGATTCACAGGAAACGCGGAATATGGGCTTTTGCTTGCAATCCGGGAAAACCTATTGTACAATAATAAGAACGCATTTGATGAAGAACGAGCAGAGGACGGTGACGATCCATGAGTATGACGGTCATTCGGGCCGTGGACCCCAGGAGCCCGGCCAGCCGGGCGGGGGTCCGGGTGGGGGAGACATTGACCCACATCAACGACCACCCGATCGTGGACGTGCTGGACTATAAATTTTACAGCTACGATCCTAGGCTGGAGCTGACCCTGAAAGAGCCGGACGGCTCCGTGCGGACCCTACGCATCCGCAAGATGGAAGGCGAGGACCTTGGTCTGGAGTTCGAGACCTATCTGATGGACCGGGCCCGGTCCTGCGCCAACAACTGCATTTTCTGCTTTGTGGACCAGATGCCACCCGGCATGCGGAAGAGCCTGTACTTCAAGGATGACGACGCCCGGCTGTCCTTCCTCATGGGCAACTATCTGACTCTGACCAACCTGTCCCAGCGGGAGATCCAGCGGATCATTGACCTGCGCATCTCGCCCATCAACGTGTCCGTCCACACCACAGACCCGGTGCTCCGGGCGGAGATGCTGAAAAACAAGCGGGCGGGGGAGGCCATCGACACCATGCGCCGCTTCGCCCAGGCCAACATCACCATGAACTGCCAGATCGTCTCCTGCCCCGGCATCAACGACGGTCCGGCTCTGGACAAGACCCTGAACGACCTGGCAGAGATGTTCCCGGCGGTGAACAGCATCTCGGTGGTCCCCGTGGGGGTGACCAAGTTCCGGGAGGGACTGTACCCCCTGAAACCCTACACCCGGGAGCAGGCCGCCGCCCTCATCGACCAAGTGGAGGCATTCGCCGCCCGGCACCTGGAGAAACAGGGCACCCGGCTGGTCTGGTGTTCCGACGAGTTCTATCTCCTGGCCGGGCGGGAACTACCCGACGAGGCGTTCTTTGAGGAATTTACCCAGCTGGACAACGGTGTGGGCATGCTGCGGCTGCTCACCGAGGAGTTCCGCCGGGGCCTAAACCTGATGGAGCCCGAGGAGATGGAGGGGGCGGTCCCCTTTTCCATCGCCACCGGCGTGTCTGCCGCCCCATTTTTGGGCCAATTAGTTGACATGGCCCGAACAAAATGTGGTAAAATACAAGGAGAAGTGTACCCCATCGTCAATCGCTTCTTCGGAGAGACCATCACTGTGGCCGGATTGGTCACCGGGGGCGACCTCATCGACCAGCTCCGGGGCAAAAAGCTGGGGGAGCGGCTACTCATCCCCGCCAACATGCTCCGGTCCGGCGAGCGGGTCTTTTTGGATGACGTGTCCCTGGACGACGTGGAGCGGGAGCTGAACGTTACCGTCATCCCCGTGGCCCAGGACGGGTATGAGCTGCTGGACGCCATGTGCGGCATCCAGACCCAGCCGCCCGCCTCCATGCCGAACCTGCCGGAGGACGAATATTACCGATATAACCCCGGAGTGCGGGGATAATACGCTGTATGCAATTGAAAGAAGTGAGAGGGATACTATGAAGCCTTTAGTAGCGATCGTGGGACGGCCCAACGTGGGCAAGTCCATGCTCTTTAATAAACTGTGCGGCCAGCGGCTGTCCATTGTGGAGGACACCCCTGGTGTCACCCGGGACCGGCTGTACGCCCAGTGCGAGTGGAGAAACCGTGTCTTTGACATTGTGGACACCGGCGGCATTGAGCCGGGTACGGACGACCAGATCCTGTCCTTTATGCGGGAGCAGGCTGAAATTGCCATTTCCACCGCCACCGTCATCGTCTTTGTCTGTGATGTCAAGACGGGCATGACCGCCGCCGACCAGGACGTGGCAAACATGCTGCTCCGTTCCCAGAAGCCCGTGGTGCTGGCGGTGAACAAGGCCGACCAGGTGGGACGGGAGAATCCCGACGTCTACGAGTTCTATAACTTAGGGTTGGGCGACCCTATCGCGGTCTCCGCCGTCCACGGCCACGGCACGGGCGACCTGCTGGACGCCTGCTTCCAGTATTTCCCCGAGGAGGAAGAGGAGGAGGAAGAGGACGACGTCATCAAGGTGGCCCTGATCGGCAAGCCCAACGTGGGTAAGTCCTCCCTGGTCAACCGCATCCTGGGGGAGGAGCGGGTCATTGTCTCCAATGTGGCGGGGACTACCCGGGACGCGGTGGACAGCTCCTTCGAGAACGAAAAGGGCAAGTACTTGTTTATCGACACCGCCGGGATGCGCAAGAAGTCCAAGGTGGACGACCGGATCGAGAAGTTTTCCGTCCTCCGCGCCACCATGGCCATCGAGCGGGCCGACGTGTGCCTTATCATGATCGACGCCAATGAGGGTGTCACCGAGCAGGACACCAAGGTGGCCGGTCTGGCTCACGAGGCGGGCAAGGCATGCATCATCGTGGTCAACAAGTGGGACGCCATCGAGAAGGACGGCAAGACCATGGACAAGATGCGCCAGGACGTAATGCGGGACCTGAGTTATATGACCTACGCGCCCATTGTGTTCATCTCCGCCTTGACGGGCCAGCGTGTGGACCGGCTGTTCGACCTCATCAACTATGTCAACAACCAGGCCGCTACCCGCATCTCCACGGGTATGCTGAACAACGTGCTGGCCGACGCCACCGCCCGGGTCCAGCCCCCCACGGACAAGGGCCGCCGCTTGAAGATCTACTATATCACCCAGACCGGTATCCGTCCTCCCCACTTCGTCTGCTTCTGCAACGACGCCCGTCTGTTCCACTTCTCCTACCAGCGGTATCTGGAGAACCAGATCCGGTCCACCTTCGGCCTGGAGGGAACCCCTGTCCGCATGACCATCCGGCAGAAGGGTGACAAGGAGGGGTAAGCATGGAACGGCTGTATGACTGTCTGTTTTGGCTGGAACAGGACCTGGGCAGCGTAGGCGCACTGGTCCGACTCGTAGCAGGTTATGCACTCCTGGTGGCTGTCGTTGCCTATTTCTGCGGCTGTTTCAACGGCGCGGTCATTGTTTCCAAATACATCCTCAGGGATGATTTGCGCAACCACGGCAGCGGTAACGCCGGACTGACCAACTTCTACCGCACCTTCGGCGGGTTTCTGACCCTGGTGGTCATCCTGTTGGACGTGGTGAAAGCAGTGTTGGCGGTACTGGCGGGGGCATGGCTGTTTGGCACCGTGCTAAGCCACGGTGCTGAGCCCTGGGTGGTCCTTGGAAAGTACTGGGCGGGCCTGTGGTGTCTGCTGGGCCATATGTTCCCCTGTATGTTCCACTTCAAGGGGGGGAAAGGTATCTTGTCCGGCGGCGCCATCGCCATTATGATCGACTGGCGCATCGCCCTGGTGGTGTGGGGCGGCTTTCTCATTTTGGCCGTGCTCACCAAGTACGTCTCTCTGGGCTCCTGCTGGGCCGGGGCGTCCTTCCCCTTCGCCACATGGTTCGTCTTCCGTGATGTGGCTGTGACGGTTCTGGCCGTGGTCATTGGCGGTATGATTTTGTACATGCACCGGGCGAACATCCATCGCCTGCTCACCGGCACGGAAAATAAATTCAGCCTGCATAAGAAAAAATAATAGCAAACAATCGTTTTGCGTCAAAGTTCTTTCGATTCCTTTCTTTCAAGAAAGGAATCCACAACTAACATCAAGGAGGCCCTGACCATGAAAATCACGGTACTGGGAAGCGGCGGCTGGGGAACGGCCCTGGCGCTGCTGCTGCTGGAAAACGGCAACGATGTCACCCTCTGGTCCTATCACGAAGCGGAGTCCGAGATTTTGAGAAAGACCCATGAGAACCCGATGCTCAAGGGTGTGCCCCTGCCTGAGAAGTTGAAATTTACCACCGATATGGCCGCTGTCAAGGGCTGCGGCCTGGTGGTGATGGCCACCCCCTCCTTTGCCGTGCGGTCCACCGCCGCACAGCTGCGCGATCTGGTGGACCCCGGCACGATCCTGGTGTCCGTGTCCAAGGGCATCGAGAAAGACAGCTCTCTGCGCCTGAGCCAGGTGATTGAGGAAGAGATGGCCGGCAAGTGCCCCGTGGTGGTGCTGTCCGGGCCGTCCCACGCCGAGGAGGTGGGCCGCGGTATCCCTACCGGCGTTGTGGCCGCCGCCGACGACCTGGCCATCGCTCAAAAGGTCCAGGACCTGTTTATGAACCAGCGTTTCCGGGTATACACCAGCGACGATAAGGTAGGCACCGAGATCTGCGCCGCCCTGAAGAACATCATTGCCCTGTGCGCCGGCTGCTGCGACGGCATGGGCTGCGGGGACAACACCAAGGCGCTGCTCATGACCCGGGGGCTGGCTGAGATGGCCCGGTTGGGCGTGGCGCTGGGCGGTCGGAAGGAGACCTTCACCGGTCTGGCCGGCGTAGGCGACCTGATCGTGACCTGCTGCTCCATGCACTCCCGGAACCGCCGCTGCGGCATCCTCATCGGCCAGGGCAAGCCCATCCAGGAGGCGATTCAGGAAATCGGCGCCGTGGTGGAGGGCTACTACGCTGCCGCCAACGCCCGGGCACTGGCCCAGAAGGCTGGGGTGGAGATGCCCATTGCTCAGGCCGCCTATGAGGTGCTGTACGAGGGGCGGGATGTCCACAGTGTGGTGTACGACCTGATGAGCCGTGCCAAGCGCTCCGAGTTGGACGAGAGCTGGAGCTGAACCAATTTTCAGAAATAGAAAAACGGTACCCACAGATGTGGGTACCGTTTTTCTGTTTGTGCCAGCCTGTGTGAAGATGGGACTGCCCCCAGTCCTTGTGAACGGCTGTGTCCCTGAACGCATAGCATGGGGAAACGGGGCGGAGCGATGCGCCCCAGATAGGAGGCGCAAATATATGGCAAGTATTGGAAGACTCAGCGTGCGGGTCTATGCCACACAGGCGGAGATCCCTATTGAGGGAGCCACTGTGGTGGTGACCTGCCGCAATAAAACGGGCAAATTCGATCTGCTCAGCGTCCAGGCCACCGACAGCAGCGGTATGATCCGAACGGTAGAAGTAGCGACGCCGGGAGCCTGTGAGAGCACTACGCCGGTGGAGACTGGGCGGGAGCAGTCCTTCGCTCAGTGCAGCGTGTGGGCGGAACACTCGGGCTACGCTATGCTCCAGGTCAACGGTATCCAGATATTCCCCGGGGTGGAGACGGTGCAGGAGATGGAGCTGATCCCCCTGGCAGAGGGGCAGGACAGCCTTCAGCGGCGGGATCTTCGCGTGATCACGCCCCAGAATCTGTGAGGTGAAGGTATGCCGCCCATAGTCATTCCCTATGTTCCGCGCACCATCACCGTCCATATGGGAGCACCCAGCCAGCCAGCCGAAAATGTGACGGTAAATTTCCCCGACTATGTGAAAAATGTGGCCTCCAGCGAGATATTTCCTACCTGGGAGCCCGCCGCCATCCGGGCCAATGTGTTGGCGATCATCTCCTTTGCCCTGAACCGGGTGTACACTGAGTTCTACCCCAGCCGGGGCTACGATTTTCAAATCACCGCCACCACCGCTTACGACCAGAAGTTCATCCGGGGCCGCAACATTTTTGAAAATATCAGCCAGGTGGTGGATGAAATCTTTAACGACTATATCCGCCGCCAGGGCTTTGTGGAGCCTTTGTCCGCGAAGTTCTGCAACGGAACGACTACCACCTGCGACGGTCTGTCCCAGTGGGGCAGCCAGGCCATGGCCCAGGCGGGGAGCAACTCCATGGAGATCCTGCGCAACTATTACGGGGACGACATCGAACTGGTGGTGGACGCCCCCATCCAGGATATCCAGCAGAGCTATCCGGGCACGCCGCTGCGCCTGGGCTCCGTGGGGCGGGATGTGGCGGTGGTCCAGGTCATGCTCAACCGCATCTCCCAGAACTACCCCGCTATCCCCAAGATTCGGCCGGTGGTGGGCAATTTCGATGCGGATACCGAGGCCGCTGTCAAGGCATTCCAGCGTATCTTCAACCTGACCCCTGATGGGGTGGTGGGGAAGGGCACCTGGTATAAGATGGTCTACCTCTATGTGGGCGTCACCAACCTGTCCGAGCTGGTGAGCCAGGGGCAGACCTTCTTCGAGATCCAGTTCCAGTTTCCAGGTACCCTCCGGGAGGGAGACAGCGGAACCGACGTTCAGGTTCTTCAGTATATGCTGGCCCTGCTGGCGGAATTCGACAACGCTCTTCACCCAGAGGCGGTGGACGGAATTTTTGGCCCCAACACGACCCGGGCGGTCCGGACCTACCAGAGCCTGGTTGGCCTGCCGGCGGACGGAATCGTGGGGCCGGTCACCTGGAACTCCATGTACCGCCACTTTGCCGCGGCCGACCAGTTCCTGCGCCGGGATATGGCCCGATTCCCGCGGATCGCCACCCAGGTGATCCCGGCCTCGGTCAACGAGGTCAGCTCCGCGGGCGTGGGCTATGAGAACACCCCAAGAGTGGGGCAGTATCCCGGATTTGAAGTGAAGTTAGGGCAGTCGGACCGGCGGGAGGGGGTAGAGGTATGAATCGTGAGGATTTAGAGCGGGAGATGCTGGCCCAGCCGGTGCGGAGCTTACAGTACATGCTTCGGCGGCTGTCGCTGGTCCATCCGTTTTTACCGGAGATCGTGGCCGACGGCATCTTTGGAGAGCTGACCCTGGAGGCGGTGATGATCTTTCAGCGGGAGTTTGGACTGCCGGTGACGGGGGTGGTGGACCGGGATACCTGGAACGCCATCCGGGACCTCTGGTACAAGGCGGAGGAGCAGTTGGCCTCTCCCAAGGCAGCCAGGCTGTTTCCGGGGGAGCAGGTCCGTGTGGAGCCGGGGACGAATCGGGAGTTCATGATCGTTCCCCAGACCATGCTTCAGGTGCTGTCAAGGCAGTTCGGCGGTATCACGCCCGCCGTGGCCGACGGCATCTATGGCCCGGAATCGGTGGAGAATGCCAAGTGGCTCCAGCGGGCGGGCGGCCTGCCCCAGACGGGGATCATGGACCACCTGACCTGGGATGTGCTGGCGAGGCTGTACGAACTCTTCGTGGTCAAGGACCTGGAACGGGAGAGCCAGGAGTTTACAGAGGGGTGGGGCTGAAGGCCCTTGCAAATAAAACGCGGCCCTGGTCCATTTTGGACTGGGCCGCGTTGGTTTCGTTTTAAGGCTTGCACCGCTGGCAGGGTTCATAGCCGTTGGAGACGGCCTCCTGCCGGGAAGAGAACTCCACCCGGTTTTCCGCCTTGACGTTCTTGGCGGAGGCGCAGTCGGGCAGATGGAATTTCATGGTGCCGGAGTTGCCCACGTATCCCGGCTCAGCGGGCTGAGTGGGGTTGGTGGCGGCGGCGGCCTTTTCGGTGCGGAAGGTGACGGCATTCCCGTCGCTCTCGGCCACAATGGTTCCCTGCATGTCGGTGCGATAGACTTCCACGTCGGCGTCCCGCAGGCGGCTGAGCACCGTGTCCGAGGGGTGACCGTACTTGTTGTCCTTGCCCACCGAGATGACGGCGTACTCGGGCATGACTTCACGGAGAAAACGGTAGCCGGTGGAGGTGTCGCTGCCGTGGTGGCCGGCCTTCAGCACGTCGGCGTCCAAATTAGCGCCGGAGTCCAACAAATCGGCCTCAGCGGTGGTCTCCATATCTCCCGTGAAGAGAAAGGAAGTATCGCCGTAATCCACACGCAGGACGATGGAGGTGTTATTAGGGTCGTCGTACTCCTTTACCGGGCCCAGAATCTCTACTTGGGCAGAACCCAGGGAAAAACGGTCGCCGGGCTTGGGGACGGTGAGAGACTTGTCCTGCTGGTCCAGGTATTTCACCATGTTTCCAAAGATTTTGGAGTTGTAGTCGGTAACAGGGGAGAAGGCGGTGTCTACCGCGGCGTAGTTCAGGGCGCCAGACAGACCGCCAATGTGGTCCTCGTGGGCGTGCGTAGCCACCATGTAGTCCAGATGGTCCGCCCCCTGGTTTTCCAGGTAGGCGTAGATCAGATCGGAGTCGTCGGCGTTGCCGCCGTCAATGAGCATATAGTGGCCGTCGCACGCCACCAGGGCGGCGTCGGCTTGGCCCACGTCGATATAGTGAACGGCAAAGGAACTGCCGGCCGAAGGAGAAACGGAGGCAGACTGGCCGCAGGAGCCGGCGCTCAGCAGCAGGGCCAGCAGGGTCAGCAGAAAACAGGATTTACGGATCAATTTCATGCAGGAAGCTCCAATCGTTGGCAGGGGATATGCCTGGCTTATTTTGTCAGCGTCTGCTGGATGTTTTGGGCGGCGCGCTTCAGATCCAGAACGATCTGTGTTTGCTGGCGGGCAATACTGGAGGCCATTCCGGTTAAACTGATGGTACCGAACAGTTTGCCGCTGCCGCTGAAGATGGGAACGGCAATGGCGGATACGCCCTCAAACAGTTCTTCTTTTTCGTAAGAATAGCGGGTGGCTCGAATCTCCGCCAGATTTTCGCGGAGCAGCTCGGCGGAGGTGATGGTGGTGGAGGTCATGGGGACAAGCTTGGTCCGGGAAAGATACCCCTCTAAAAATTTTTGGTCGGTGAAAGCCAACATCAGTTTTCCAGAGGCCATGGTATAGAGCGGGGCCTCGTCTGAGGCGCGGTGGATTACAAACACACAGTTGGTGGGCTCTGTGTTGTACACCATGCGAATGACGTTGTTTTCCACGACGAAAAGGGTGCCATTTGCTTGAAAGAGGTTGCTGAGCCGCTGCATGTACTGTTTGGCGGAATCAATATACAGATTCAGAACGGTGCCGGGGGCCAATTCCGCCTTGGTGAAGAGAGCTCGACCGAGGAGATATTTACCGGAGTTGTTTTGACAGACAAAGTCGTTGTTGTGTAAGGTATTTAAAATACCGTGTACAGTGGCCTTATTGAGTGCGAGCCGTTCACTGATATCACCCAGAGAGAGGGCGGTATCTACGCTGGTAAAACAATTCAGAATATCAATGGCCCGCTGTACGGACTGGATGCTTTTGCCGGAGTTGCTATGAGACACCATGATCGGTCCCTCCGATTTCGTTGATGTTTAAAACATAGTATAGCAGAATTTTGCTCGACTTTCTAGTCTGGGACGGGCTTTTTTGTCTGGGCACAGAAGCAAGACAATTTTAAACGTGACAATTATTTGACATTATCAAATGAATTGGAAATGTAAGAAACAGACAAAATAGACAAAAATAAGCCAAATATTACTTAATAAATAGATAAAACAATAATTTTATAGATATTAGTTCTGATTTCCACGAAAAAGAATACTTACTTGACTTTTTCACGAAAAGGATTAATAATAATATCAAACGATGGTTTGATATTATCCAATAGAAAGCCGTCGCTTCATGTACACCAGCGCATTCAAATTAACAAGGAGGCTGCAAGCACATGGAAGGCAATCAAACGCACAAGACGTACACCCTGAAAGAAAAAATGAGTTCTCTCGGCCCCGGCATCCTCATCGTGGGATCTTTTATCGGTCCCGGCACCGTTACCAGCGCAACCCGCGCGGGCGCAAATTACGGCTATGCTCTGTTTTGGTGTGTGATCTTCTCCGTGATCGCCGTTATGGTGATGCAGGAGATGTCGGCGCGGCTGGGCATCGTTACTCAGACCGGTCTGGCGGAAAACCTGGTCCAGGATTTTAAAGATCGTCCTCTGCTGAAGAATTTCCTTGTGGCTCTGGTGGCTATCGCAATCACTGCAGGCGGTTTTGCTTACATGAGCGGCGACTTGACCGGTACTGCCATCGGCCTGTCTGCGCTCACCGGCATTTCCACGAAAATCATCGCGCCTCTGTGGGGCGTCTGTATCCTGATCCTGGTCAACCTGGCTGGTGACGCCCTGAAGTATCTGGAGAAGCTGCTGGGTATCTGTGTCACCATCATGGCGATTGTGTTCCTGGTCACCATGTTTGTGGTGAAGCCTGACCTGGGAGAGCTGTTCCGCGGCATCGTTCCCACCGTTCCAAAGGGCGCCATGCTGACCTGCGTCTCCCTGATCGGCACCACTGTCGTTCCCTACAACATGTTTCTCCATGCTGCCAGCGCCAGCAGGACCTGGAAAGATCCTGACGACATTCCTCTGTGCCGCTTCGGTACCAATGTGGCTATGATCATCGGCGGTACTGTCACCGGCGCGATTTTGATCACTTCCGGTACCGTTATGCGCGGCATGACGGTTAATAACGCCATGGATATGGCGGTCCAGCTGGAGCCCACCCTGGGCAGTCTGGCACAGCCTTTTATGGCTATCGGACTGGTTGCCGCCGGCATCTCATCCGCTGTCTGTACTCCTCTGGGCGTGTCCTATGTGCTGGCCGGCCTTTTCGGCTGGAGGACCGATAAATCCGATAAGCGGTATGCCATTACCAACGCGGCCGTTTTGATTACCGGTATCGTCATTGCGGCAGTCGGCTTCAATCCAATCGCCCTCATCATGACGGCTCAGGCGGTCAACGGCGTGTTCCTCCCCATCATTGTGGGCGTCGTGGTTTGGCTTGCCAGCCGCAACGGCATCATGGGCCGGTACAAGAACAACAAGGTCCAGAATTTCATTGGCCTGTGCGTGTTCGGCATTTCTCTCGTCATCGGCATCAGCAGCATTGTCTCTCTGTTCTAAGTTAGTTTCCAAAGATACTCTCAATCTTTTCTTCAAATAAGGAGCGGTTACCATGAAAGACAGCAAACCTACCATCTATGATCCGAACTTTCTGCCCACCAATATTTACAGCGGTGTGCCCACTTTTTTAAATCTGCCTGTCATCGAAAATCAGGATGACCTGAATCAGGTAGATGTGGCCGTTATGGGCGTGCCTTGGGAAGGCGGCTGTACCATTGGCGGCTACTCCTCTTGTACGGAGGGCCCCAAGTCCATCCGTTCCGCCTCTATCCGCTACACCGGCTATCTGCCCGAGTTCGACGTCGATTCCTTCGAGTACCTAAAGGCTGGCGACTACGGTGATATCCCCGTCCAGAACGGCAACTATGAGTTCACCTTCCAGGAAATCCGCAAGAAGTTTGGTGAAATCGTGGACGCCGGCGCGATTCCCATCGTTCTGGGCGGCGACCACTCCATCGCCTATCCCACCATCAGCGAGCTGGCCAAGCGCCATCCCAAGAAGGTTGGCGTCCTCCATTTCGACGCCCATCTGGACAACTACTCCGCCTTCGGTGAGGATCCCTACTCCCGCTGTTCTCCTTTTTACAGCCTGTATAACGATCCCAACATGGACCCCACCAAGATCGTACATATCGGCATCCGTGGTCCCCGCAACCACCACGAGGAGAGAAACAACGCCAAAAAGTATGGGGCTACTGTGATCCCCGCCATGGAAATCAAGAAGGAGGGGTGGGAGGCGTCCATCAAGAAGGCCCTGGAAGTGGCCTCCAAGGACACCGAGGTCCTGTACGTCACCATCTGCTCCGACTGTCTGGATGCGTCCTGTATGCCTCAGGGTCCCCAGGATATGGGCGGGCTGACCTCCTTTGAACTGATGATGATGGTCCACGAGTGCGGCCTGGCCGGCGCCAGCGCCCTGGATTTTGTGGAGATCTACCCTGAGACCAACAGCCTTCAGACCGCGTCCCACGTGGGCTGCTGGATGGCTCTGTACTTCCTGAACGGTGTGGCCGAAAAGCGATCCCGCGGCTGATATGGGAGTGATGCAGACGCTGCTTGAACTGGCTCGGTTCAGCAGCAGCGATCCGGAGCGGGAAGGGGTAACGCGTCTTCCTTTCTCCGCAGAGCAGATAGAGGCTGCCCGCTGTTTACAGAGACGTATGGAAGCTCTGGGCATGGAAACGGCAGTGGACCCCTGCGGGACCGTTTCCGGTGTGCTGCGGGGAACGTCCGAGGAGACGCTGGTCATGGGCTCTCACTATGACAGCGTCCCCAACGGCGGCCGGTTTGACGGCGTCGCCGGCGTGGCCGTGGCCCTGGATGTGGTGGAGCGGCTGCGGAATCGTGGTGAGCTCCCCTTTTATACCCTTCAGGTATTGGCCCTCAATGATGAGGAAGGCGTGCGATTCAGCGAGGGTTTCCTGTCCAGCCGGACTGTGTGTGGCCTGCTTGAGAAAACAGACTATGATCGGATCACTGACCGGGCCACTGGTGTGCCGGTGCGCGAATTTTTAGAAAACGCGGCCTTTCAGGACGCAGCGATCCGTCTGCCCGACAATACCCGGGCCTATCTGGAGTTCCATGTGGAGCAGGGGCCGGTCCTGGACCGGAAAAAGCTGCCATTAGCCGTTGTGGACCGTATCGTCGGCGTTTATCACTGTTTTTATACCTTTGCCGGCATCCAGAACCACGCCGGCTCCACTCCCATGGAGGGACGGAAGGACCCCGTGCCTGCATTTGGAGAGATGGCGGCCCGTCTGCCGGAGATCGGCCGGGCCCATCCCAACGGTGTGGCCACCATCGGCTATGCGGAGTTGGAGCCCAATGTTCCCAATGTGATTCCGCGGTCAGTCCGATTCAGCGTCGATCTGCGCCACGGAGATGCGGCGGAGTTTGCCGCCCTCCAGCGTGAAACGGATCAGCTGGCGGAGGAGATCGCCCGCCGGTATGGTCTGGAGATGATGAAGGAGACCAGCACCGATGCACAGCCGGTCTCCATGGACAGTACTCTGCGGAAGCGGCTGGCCCAGTGCATCCGGGTATGTGGGCTGCCGGAATACCACATGGACAGCGGCGCTGGGCATGACGCCCAGATTTTCGCCCTGAAGGTTCCTTCCGTGATGCTGTTTGCCGCTAGTGTCAACGGAGCAAGCCACTGTAAGGAGGAATTGACCCGGGAAGAGCACCTGAAAAACGCAGTGGAAGTGCTGTATCAATTTGTAAAGGAGCCATTCTGATGGAAAAAGAAAAACAGACCGATCCCGAACTGGATTTGGAGCCAGTCGATATGTATGTTCTGTTTGCCCGCCTGTTTGCCGACATCGCCCGCGAGGTGGATGCCGTCTATGGCGAGGAGGGCATCAAGGTCGTCCGTGAGGGCGTCCGGAAGTTTGGCGAGCGGCGGGGTAAGGATATCGCCCGCCGGGCTGCCGCCCTGGGCCATGAGAACGACGCACAGCACTACCTGTCCTGCTATGATATGGGCCGCAGCGAGTATTTCCACAGCGACAACATCATCAAGGATGACAGCGTGGAGCAGGTATTCGACCACTGTGTGTTCGCGGAGACCTGGGAGCAGGATGGGGATCAGAAGTACGGTATCCACTACTGTGAGATGATCGACCCCGCCATCGCTGCCGGCTACAATTCCTGCTTTGTGTGCCAGCATGACAAGCACTTTTTCAAGGATGGGCATTGTCACTTCCTGTTTGAAATGAAGAAGGAGGAAGAGTAACCGGTCCTGTGAATGGAGCGGTGAGTTCTCTGGATGAGAAATCCCGGCCCGCGTATCACGCGGGCCGGGATTTCTTCTTTGAATCATGATTTTGGGATACTCAAAACCGGAGCATGTCCTCGGACATCACTTTTACTCGGTGGTATAGTTATCGAAGTAGCCCTGGATATAGACAATGGGGGTGCCCTTGTCGCCGGAACCGGAGGTCAGGTCACACAGAGAACCAATCAAATCGGTGAGGCGGCGGGGCGTGGTGCCCTCAGAGGCCATCTTGCCCACCAGATCGCCGTCCTTCTTGTGAATCTGATCCTTAATAGCCTCCTTCAGAGCCTCGCCGGACAGATCGGCGAAATCGTTGTCGGCCAGGTACTTCAGCTTCAGCTCGTTGGGGGTGCCCTCCAGGCCGGAGGTATAGGCGGGGGAGACGACAGGATCGGCCAGCTCCCAGATCTTGCCTACGGGGTCCTTGAAGGCACCGTCGCCGTAAACCATGACCTCCACATGCTTGCCGGTCTTGTCCAGCAGCTTCTGCTGGATGGCTTCCACCAGCCCCTGACAGTCCCGGGGGAACAGCTTGACGGTGTCCTCGGTGGCCTTGTTGGAGCCCAGCAGGCCGTAGTTCTCGTTGCAGCCGCTGCCGTTGATAGGGGCGGTCAGGATCTCATCCAGGCCCAGCACCACCTCGGCACCAGCGGCCTTTAGCAGGCGCTTGGTGCGGGCGCGAGTGTGGATGTCGCAGCACAGGATGTTCTTGGTGTAGGACAGAATGGCTCGGGGATCGTTGGCGAAGATGACCTCGCACTCGGCGCCGGACTCCTCAATCAGGGTCTGGTAGTACTCTACATAGTCCACGCCGGTGAAGCGGTGCTTCTCATAGCCGAAGAGCTCGCGGTACTTGGCCAGGTCCAGCACGTCCTTGTAGGGGTCCACGCCCTTTTCGTCCAGGGCGTCCAGAGAGACCAGGTGGTTGCCCACCTCGTCAGAGGGGTAGCTGAGCATCAGGACGATCTTCTTCGCTCCCTTGGCAATGCCCCGCAGGCAGATGGCGAAGCGGTTGCGGCTGAGGATGGGGAAGATAACACCCACGGTGCCGCCGCCCAGCTTGGCACGGACGTCATCCGCAATGTTATCGACCGAGGCATAGTTGCCCTGGGCCCGGGCCACAATGGCCTCAGTCATGGCGACCACGTCGCGGTCACGGATGGAAAATCCGTCGTCAGCGGCGGCTTCCAGCACGGAGTTGGAAACGATCTCCACCAAATCGTCTCCGCTGCGAATAATAGGGGCGCGAATGCCGCGGGAAACAGTACCGACCATACGGCTCATGTTGGAACACTCCTCGTTTGTATATACATGGTATACATCAATTTAGATGGGAAAGCTTAGAACACACATTCCCAATTAACTAATATAACAAAAAAATGCTGAAATGTAAATCATAGATTAAAAATTTCTGGTCCAAAGAAATAAAATATACGGCTGCGTTCGATTTCGGTTCAAAAGATTCGCTTTTTTTGGAACCTTTTTCGGGCTGTACCGTCTATAATAACCAGACGGGAAGGGAAAATTTCCCGCAATTCAGAAAGGAGCGATGGCAGTGAACAGAAAATTGACCGCGCTGATGGTCGGCGGCGTCCTGGTCTGCGTCCTGGGGACCCAGGCAATGGCTGCGGAGGGGCCCCAGAACGTAGAGGCGGTGCCCATCTCCGCTGTCCTGGACCAGGAGATTCCCTCGGTCCCCGCCAGCGTGCTGTACTACGGAACGGTGAGGACCATCGGGAAAGATGAGGATGGGACCATCGTCCGCCTGCTTTTGGAGTCGGAGCGGTACGGCGCCTATATCATGAACGTCGATGCCCAGACGGTTTGGATCGACAGCGGGAACCGAACGGCTTCCAACCCTGCCGACCTGGAGGAGGGGGAGAGCCTGTACGTTTTCCACAGCGCTGTTTCCACTCGGTCCATGCCGCCCCAGTCCGCTGCCTTTGCCGTGGTGCGAAACATCCCTATGGATGCGGGAACCGCCATGTATCACGAGGTGGAAAGGGTGGACCGGCTTGCGGACGACAGCCTGCGTATCATTACCGACAACGGGAGTCTGCATATTTCGGTTGATGGAAAGACCGAATTGAACCGCTATCAAGACAGTGAGACCGTGACCCTGGACCAGCTTCGGGCTGGGGACCGTATCATGGCCTGGTATGGAGCTGTCCAGGAGACTTATCCCGCCCGGGCCAATGCCGGACACATCCTGGTTCTGCCCCGGCAGGAGGCCGTGCCCCAGGAGGGGGCCCAGCTGACGATGGAGCTGGACGGCAGAGTGCCCAACATGGTGGGACGCTATGAAAACGGTGTGGCCATGGTGCCCTTAGCCGCCGTGGCGCAGGCCCTGGGCTTTGACGTGACCTATACCCCTGGGGAGGACGGGGCCCTGGTCACCGTGGAGAGCGAGACCTTCCGGGTGAATTTGTACATCGGGCAGAAGCTGATCTTCGGCACGACCAAGATCGAGGGCGCCGTGGGTACTACAGGTCCCCAGAACTACGGTAAGGACGCCTACATCGTGGCCCCCGGCACTACCTGGGCCCCCGCCCAGCTGTTCCAGATGCTGGGCAAAACAGTGACTCTGGATGGAACCAATCTGGTTATCAAATAAATAATGAAAAAAGAGCATCCCATGGGCCAAACTGTGGGATGCTCTTTGTGTCTTAACGAAACCGTCTGGCGTAGCCGCACTTGCGGCACAGCTCTTCGGCGGCACGGCCCTGGGAGAAGCCGTCGTAAATAGCCCGGGCGCGGGGAGTGTCCAGAATCTCATCAAGAGAGGTCTCGAACAGATTACCCAGGGGGATATCCCCCTCGTGGTCCAGGCAACAGGGGACGACCGTCCCGTCCCACAGCACCCCGATCTGGTCCCGCAAGCTGTAGCAGAAGCCGCCGCCATCCCCCTCCTGGGCAGAGAGGTCGGGCCACTCGAAGCGCTCGCCCCATTCCAGGTACACCCGATCGGCCAGGGTGGCGCCCTGCCAGCCCTCCTTCCAGGGCTTGGGGAAGGCCTCCGTCAGACGGGCCAGGATGGCCTCGTTTTGGCGGTTGTCTCCCTGAGTGTCCGGACCATCCAGGTTCCATAGACGCAGAGCGCACCGCTTGTCCGCCGCCGCCGTTGCTTTGGCGAAGGAGATGCAGTCGTCCAGGTACTGGTGGAAGTCGCCGTCCCCCTGGTCTCCAGTCAAATTGCCCTCGAAGGAGTGGAGGGAAATACTGATTTTCCGCACGGCGGGGCTGGCGCACAGCAGTGGGCCCTGCTTGGGCAGCAGGGTGCCATTGGTGGTGACCATCACGCGGAACCCAAGCTGCTCCGCGATGCGGAGGATATCCTCCAGCTGGGGGTGAAGCAGGGGCTCTCCCATCAGGTGGAGGTAGAGGTAGTCCGTATAAGGGCGCAGCCGCCCGGCCAGCACCTGGAAGCGGTCCGGTATGAGAAAGCCCTTTTCACGTTTGGTGCCAGGGCAAAAGCTGCAAGCCAAGTTGCACACATTGGTGATCTCAAGATAGGCTTTTTTCAGACGGGGCATAGGTACGGTCCTCCTAGTATCAGCGGGCAGAGCCGCAAATCTGCTCCAGGAGTCCCAGGCAGCCCTCCAGCACGTCGTGCCAGGTGGCGTCAAAGTCTCCCGTGTACCAGGGATCGGCTATCTCGCCTGCGAGGTCGGTGTAGTCCGTCAGAAGGTGGACCTTTCCGGCAAGATTGCCCCCCAGTCGGCGCATGCTGCGCAGGTTGGCGTTGTCCATGCCGATCAGCAGGTCGTATGTTTGAAAATCACGCTTTTGGAGCTGGCGGGCCAGCTTTCCGACGCAGTCGATGCCGTGCTCGGCCAGCTTGCGGCGGGCGGGGGGATAGACCGGATTCCCAATCTCTTCCGAGCTGGTGGCGGCGGAAGCAATCTCAAACTGGTCCTCCAGTCCGGCCTTTTGGACCAGAGCCTTCATGACGAACTCCGCCATGGGGCTTCGGCAGATGTTGCCGTGGCACACAAAAAGTATTTTGGTCATGTGATTCACCCTTACTGCTCCACGAGGGAGCCTGTTCTTTACAGAAGGGACAGTGGGGGGGATAAAAGCGGCCCTTGCGTGTAAAAATAGAAGCTCCCCGAAACCATTCGGTTTCGGGGAGCTTCTTTGGTGCCGGTGACCGGACTCGAACCGGTACGCTGTCGCCAGCGGTGGATTTTGAGTCCACTACGTCTACCAATTCCATCACACCGGCAGATTCAAAAATTATTATACACAAAATGCTGCCAATTGGCAAGAGAAAGTTTCTGTGTTGGAAAGAAAATAGTGATAGGCCCGATTAGGCTTCCTTCGTCTCAGTTGCCCAAAAGGAATAGAGAGAAACCATAAAAACAGGACGTTCTTTTAAACGTCGTGTTTTTGGTAAACTATGCTTATATGGATACAATGACTCCACCCAAAATGTGATTTATACGCCCCCTTTTGGCCTTTATTTTCCGTCTCTGCAGATCGGGTTGCCATCATCGTACAGTTTGTAAGATGTATTAAAGCCACTTATCATTTCAGAGGGGGTTTCCGCTCCGCAGTAGGTGCAGATAGCGTACTGGCTGCCTTTCACGCCGGGCCGCGGGTTGCCACCGCTTTGGCAGCCGTACTCCCGACCGCATTTCTCACATGTTACGATATTTGTTGGCTTTACCATTATAGCCAACCTTCTAACTTTCGTGGATAATCCAGAATTGCAGAATGTGGTTACTGTATTTTTAGGCATAAAAAATCTGTACGGTTATTGCATCAAAATAACCGTACAGATATGGCGGAGAGAGAGGGATTCGAACCCTCGAACGGGTATTAACCGTTACACGATTTCCAATCGTGCGCCTTCGACCAGCTCAGCCATCTCTCCAAGACGGCGTTGTCATCGGGTCTGGCGTGACAACGAAATGTATTATACCAGGTTTTCAAAAAGAGTCAACCCTTTTTTTCAAAAAAACCGAATTTTTTTACGGTGGGCGAAAAAACGGAAAATCAAGGAAAAATACCCCGGGCCCATATCTGGGTCCGGGGTATGAGGCTATTTCTTAGTGTGTTCCAGCATATCCAAAAGAAGGGTCTCGTTTTCACAGGCGGCCTGGGCCAGCTCGGCGGATTTCTGCGTCAGTCGAGCCAGAATCCGGTCATAGTCGGCCATGAGGGCGTCGGCGCGGCGGATGGCCTCGTCCCCGTCGAAATCCTCCACATGGCCGGCGGAGGGCAGCTCCAGCTCCTGGAGGTAGCTCTTTACCTTGGGATCGTAGACCAGTCCCATGGAGGGCACCGCCATCCGGGCGGCAAAAATCAGGGTGTGCAGCCGCATGGCCAGGCACAGCTTGGCTTGGCCCAGCACGGCCATCAGCTCCCGGGGGGTGCAGGGGGTGTCCAGCAGGAAGGAAGGCTCCTGCATGTATTGGCGCACCTGCTGGGCGGTGGTACGGTCCTTGCTGGGCTGCATGAGGAGGAACAGTACCTCCATGCCATGGTCCCGGCGCAGGTGGTCGCACAGGCGGGCCAATTCCTGGCAGAAGTGTTCCGTATCCGGCCACTCCCGGACAGAGACGGCCACAAAGGGGGCGCCGGCGGGCAGACCGGCTTCGGCCAGCAGCTCGCCGCCCCGCTGAGGATCGGCGGGGGAGAGGTGGAACACCGGGTCGGCGGTGACGTGGAGGTCCTTTCGGCTGATCCCCATGTCAGCCAGCTCCCGGGCGGAGCTGTGGTCCCGGAGGGTGACGAGGGAGGCCCGCTCCACCACTTTTTTTACCCGGCGGCGGTTGGCGGGACGGCGGACAGGCCCGATGCCGTTGGCATACAGCATTACCGGCTTACCCAGCCACTGGGCGCAGCGGATGACGGACAGGTAGTACAGCAGAGACCGGGTGGAGGTGGTGTCCTGGAGCAGGCTGCCGCCGCCGGACAGCAGGGCGTCACTGTGGCGCAGGGCGGAGAACACCTTGCCCATCCGGAACCGGGGAATGGCCTCCATACCGTATTGCTTTTGGGTCAGTTCCGGGTCATTGGACAGGACGGTGACGGAAATATCATCGCTGGCACCGTGAATGGCCTGCTGAATAGCCTCCAGGATGGCGTCGTCCCCGGCGTTGGAAAAGCCGTAGTAGCCGCTCATGACCACCCGAAACCGGCGGCGCCGAACCTGTTCGTACATTGCCAGGCAGTCGTTGGCCATCCGGCGGACGGAGTAGTAGTCGAAGATGACCTGGCGGCCGTAGGCGCCCGCCCGCTCCCGTGCCTCAGGGGACAGGGCGAAGGCGGCGGTTACGTCGGCCAGCAGGGTTTTGGGGTCGGACAGGGGCAAACCGCGGCAGCAGAAGTTGCCCGCCTGAGCCTCGGCCAGCTTGTCCGGGCCGAAGAGACCGTGGTAGCCCTCGTTGCCCGCCACGATGACGGGCTTAGCGGCGGACATGGCCTCCAGAGCGGCACGGGACACGCCGACAAAGACCTGTCCCGCGGCCACGATCTCGTTGATGTCGGTGCGGGGACCGGCCATGGTGACACAGGGGCGGCCCAGGGCGGCGTTCACTTCCTTGGCCTTCTCGTTGAGCTCCTGGAAGACGTTGCCGCCGCCGGCGATGAGCAGCTGGATGCCGGGAACGGCCCGGTCCAGGTCGGGAGCGATCTGGATGAGTTGCCGGGCCACCAAAGCCCGGTCGGCGTCCATCCGGCTGACGTAGGACAGAATGGGCTTGGCGGGGTCCAGGCCGAACTCCCGGATGACCTTGTCCCCGGTCACGGCGGGGGAGAACTTCTCCGTGTCGATGCCGTTGATGGTCACCGAGATATGCTCGGGGGGCAGGCCGTACTCCCGGATCAGGTACGACTTGATGTCGTCAGACACCGCAATGGTCCGTTCTCCCCAGTTGGTGAGATAGCGCAGGACGCCGCTGGCGTCAAAGACCCAGTGGGCGGTGGTGACAAAGGGGAACTTCATCTGCTTTTGCAGAGAGCCGCACAGGAAGGCGGGGATGCGGGCGTGGGCGTGGACAATATCAGGCAGCTCCCTGCGGATCACGTCCCGGAGAATGGCCCGGGCCCGGCGCATATCACGGACATTGCGTCGGTGCATGGGGGCGTCGTAGTGCCGGATACCGGCGGCGGTGATCTCCGGGACGTAGACGCCGCCGTTGGATACGATGATGATGTCGTGGCCCTGGTGCTTCAACTCCTTGGCCAGCTCCACGATATGAGTTTCCGCGCCGCCGATGTCCAGGCCCATGGTTGCCATCAGGATCTTCATAGCAGACGCTCCTTTCTTTTTCTACTTCATAAGGTACGCAGATGCCCGCCAAAGGCGGGCATCTGGAAAAATAACGCTCGAAAATCAATCAATGCTGGTGACAACGGCGGTGAATTGGGCATAGGGGGTGTAGAAGTTGCGGGAGGAGTTGACGCCCAGGTCATACACCCGGTTGAGGAGGTAGCGGCCCTCGCTGAGGAGCCCCTCGCCCCGGACGGTGATCAGCAGGTTTACGCCGTCCTCCACGGGGACGGATTCCACGGTACCGTCTTTGAACTCAGCCAGCTTGCTGCTGGGCAGCACCTGGACGTCGATGATCTCGCCCAGGGTGCCGCCGCTGCTGCGGTCCTGGTCGTACATGAGGTCGCCCACCTGAACGGCGTCGCCCACATAGGTGCGCACGCCCTGTGCCAGCACCTGATAAGTGATCTTGGTATTGGTAGTGCTGGTGCTGGTGTGGGCCAGGGTGTTGTTCTTCACATACAGGGCTACGGCCATGACGATGACCACGGCGATGACCAACACGTCGATGACGCTGATCTTGCCGAACAGACGGCCGTTGCGGTCAATGATCTTCATGCCTGTCCCTCCCGTTCCATAGCGATGATGGGGCCGCTGGCCATATAGCCCTCACCCCGGATGTAGGCGGTGCCGCCCACCCGCAGAGAGTAACCGCCGCCCAGGGTGACGGACTCCTCGCTGATGGTGCAGGGGGACTCCACAGTGACCAGCACGTCCTCATAGCCGGGGATGATGGTCTGGACGTACTGCCGGCCCTCGTGGTCCAGCTGCTGGGACACAGCGGGAACCACCTCGGCGGAGACCACCTGGCCCAGCTCGTAATTCTTGATGTTGTCTACCAGCTTGTCACCCTCCTGAATCAGGGAGCCGGTACCCTCCAGCCACTTCTGGAAGCGGACGGTGTACCGGACGGTGGAAGAGTCGGCGGGGGCGCCGCCGGCAGGGGAGGCGGGCTTAAGGTTGGTCCAAAGCAGAATGCCCCCCAGGGCCAGGGCCAGAACCAGGACGATGCCGTCGAACAGATTCAGGCGCAGGCGGAATTTCGAGGTGTTATCCATTTATTTCGCTCCTTTCAGGATGTTGCGGTAAACTTCTTCGGTGTTTCGGGCAAAAATCGGACCGGTGAACCGGCTCTGGAACATCTCCTTGGCCTTTTGCCCCATCTTTCGGCGCTGGTTGGGGTGGTCAATAAGCTGGGCCATGGCCTTTGCCAGGGCCTTGCTGTCCTGGCTGGGGAAGATCAGGCCGTTTTCTCCGTGGGCGACCACCCAGGGGTTGCCGCCGTAGTCGCTGGCGATGGAGGGCAGACCCAGACTCATGCCCTCCAGCAGGGCCATGCTGGTGGCCTCGGTACCGTAGGAGGCGTTGAGCTGGACGTCCAGGATGTTCAGCAGGGCGGCTACGTCGGACCGGAAGCCCAGCATCTGGACCACATCGCCCACCCCCATCTCCACCACAGCCCGGGCCACCTCGTCTTCAAAGGCGCCGGTGCCGGCGATGAGGATGCGGAAGTTGGTGTAGCCCATCTCCTTGAGCCGCTTGGCGGCGTGGATCAGGTATAGGTGGCCCTTGTAGTCCTCAATACGGGCCAGAATGCCGAAGACGATGGTGTTGGGGAAGAGGTCCAGCTGGGCCTTCAGCGCGGCCTGCTCCTGGGCAGAGGTCTCTTCCACCGGAGCCACGCCGTTCATCACCACGGTGATCTTCTTTTTGGAGATGCCGGCCTCGGTCAGGTTGTCCATGGTGGCGGGACTGACGGCGATGATATGGTCGGCGTAGTGCTCGTTGACGAACTTGTTGACCCAGCGGCCGGGGGGGTATTTCAGCTTGGCGGGAACGGGGAAGGCGGAGTGGCGGCTGTACACCACCGGCACATGGCACCGCTTGGCGGCAATGCGGCCGGACAGGGCACCGTGGGTGTGGACCAGGTCGGGCTTTACCGCACGGATCAAAGTCTGGAGGACCTTCACGTCGTCCTTGTGGTAGGAGCGGTCGGCCATGCCGTCCACCTCCAGCACCTGGACGTCCGCCTCCAGCAGGGGCTCCTTCAGCAGGCTGCCCTGGGGAATGGCCACCAGAGTCTCAAATTGGTCCCGGTCGGCGTAGCGCAGGTAGTTGAGGATCACCCGACCGGCGCCGCCGATGTTGGTGTCACTGATGATGTTGAGTACGCGGATCATACAAGAAGTCTCCCTTCGGGCAGTTCGCTGCGTCGGGCGGCGAGAGCGCCCAGGGCCAGATAGGCCCAGAACAGGAACATGACCCGGTAATTATAAAAGGAATAGTCGGTCATGGCCTGGACCAGGAAGCCGCACACGCCGGCGGTGAAGGCGATCTGGAGCAGCTTGCTGGTCCAGTCCTTCTCCCGGCCCAGGGCGGAGCACATCATCCGGAAATAGACGAAGAGGAGGAGCAGGAAGACCACCAGAGCGGAGATGCCCGCGTCGCACACGATCTGCAAAAAAAGGTTGTGGGAGTGAGGGGCCACGATGCCGTTGTAGCTGTAAGCGGGGTAGACCATATTGAAGGCGGCGTCGCCAGGGCCGATGCCGCACAGCCAGTAGTTTTTCAGCATGGCCAGCACGCCCATCCAGATATACACCCGGTAGGAGGTGGAGTTGTCTCCCAGGTTGCCGATGCTGGTGAACCGGGAGATGACCGCGTCGGGCAGGACGAAGTACAGGGCCACCAGGGCGAAGGGGGCCAGCAGGATAAGCCGGGGGTTCAGCAGGACCACGAAGACCGCCCCCGCGAAGAGCAGGCCCAGCCAGGCGCCCCGGGAGAAGGTGAGGATCATGCACACGCACATGACGCCGCAGCAGCAGAAGTAGAAGGCACGGCTCAGCCAGTCTTTGGAGGCCAGCAGCTTGGCGCCTCCCACGGGGATCATCAGAATCAGGTACTGGCCCAGCATGTTGGGGTTGCCCAGGGTGGAGGGCACCCGGAAGCTGATAGAGGAGAACATGTCGCTGTCTACCCAGGCGGCGGACTGATAGCCCCAGCCGAAGAGGTACTGCAGGATGCCGTAGAAGGAGACGGCGGCGCCCATGAACACCACCAGGGCTACCAGGGTGTCCAGCTGCCGCCGTCCGGTAACGGCGTTGCTCAGCACCACGGCGAAGAGGATCAGGACCACGGACAGAATACCGGGCTTCAGACTGCCCCGCAGGTTGACCGAGAAGAAGGTGCCCGCCAGATAGATGGCGGCGTACAGGATGATATAGCGGTGGATGGGGGCCCAGGCCAGGGGGCGGCTCTTGTCCCGAATTAGGTTCAGGGCCAGAGAGCAGCAGCCGATGACGGCTAGGCCCAGAACGGCCATGGTGGGGGCTACGGGAGCCAGCACCACAGGCAGGGCGCACCAGAAGAAACTCTGGAGGAAGACGCTTCCAGCGAAGAGCTTGTCCAGCCGGAGCTTCTCATAAATCCAGCACAGGGCGTTTCGGATCAGGGACCACAGCTTGAAGAAAATACTGCTCTCCGAGGCGGCGGGGCCCCAGCCGAAGGGGTGGAGGAACCACTGGACCACGCCGCTGTTCTGCCACTGCCGGCCGAACCAGCCGCACAGAGCCATCAGCGCCCGCCACAGCAGACTGCCGTCCAATATGTTTTTTACTTGTTCCATGGCTTAACCTCGCTTTCGGTTTTTCACAAGGGAGAAGCTCATTTTGGCCTCCGGGACGCCCAGAGCCAGTGTCAGCAGGAAATAGACCACCAGGCCGGTCAGGGCGCACAGGCCCAGCGATACCAGCTCCCCCAGCTTTCCGGCGGGGAGAAGAGCGGATAACCCCGCCAGCGCCCCGGCGGCGCACAGCCCCATGACCACGGCGGCCAGGAGCATTTTGACGAAGTCCCTGACAAGCCCGGCGTCCAGCACGCCCTCGCCCCGGCGTTCCAGGGGCAGGAGGAGCAGGAGGGCGTACACCGTGGAGGACACCGCCGAGGCGATGGCCAGTCCGGCCACCTTCATCTGATCCACCAGCACCATGCACAGGATGATGTTGACGGCGATGGATACAGCCCCGGCCACCAGGGGCGTCCGGCCGTCCTGCCGGGCGAAGTAGGCCCGGCTGAGGATGTTTTGGACCGCGTAGCCCACCATGCCCAGGGACAGCCACACCAGAGCGGTGGAGGTGATCTCAATGGCGAAGTCATCGAAAGCCTTGCCGCCGTAGATGAAGGAGATCAGGGAGCGGGCCACCACCATCAGTCCCGCCGTCATGGGCAGCACGAAAAACAAGCTGCTGTGGACGGTCTGGCGCAGGGTGTCCCGGAAGGCGTTCTCCCGGCCGCCGGCGGTGAGCCGGGACAGCTTGGGGAAGATGACGTTGGTGATGGACAGGATAAAGGTGCCCGCAATGACCAGGTACAGATTGTTGGAGTACTCCATGGCGGATACCCCGGCGCCGCCGTACAGGCGGGAGCCGAACCGGGAGTTGATGACCAGATTGATGGGCTGCACCCAGGTGGATACCATCACCGGGCCCATGAGGGCGAAGACCTTCCGCATCCCCTCGGATTTGAAATCCAGTCCGGGCTGATAGCGGTAGCCCAGCCGCCGCAGGGGCGGCACCTGGATGACCCCCTGGAGCAGCCAGCCCAGCAGGTAGGCCCCGGCCAGGCCGTAGATACCCAGAGAGGGATTCAAAAACCAGAAGTAGGCGATGATGACCAGATTGGACAGGGTGGACATGAGCGCGGGGGCGGTGAAATGATCCTGGGCCTGGAGTACCCCCACCAGAGAGAAGGCCACCCCGGAGAACAGCACCGTGGGGAACATCACCCGGGTCAGGGATACGGCCAAGGCTGTGGTGGCCGGGTCCTCATAGTCGGCGAAGAGAGCCACCAGGGGCTGGGGGAAGAGCATGCCCAGGACGGTGAGTGCCGCCGTCAGCAGAGCCATAATCGTGATAAAGTTACCCGCGAAGCGGAAGGCCTCCTTCTTGCCCTTTTTCTCCAGGTACTCGCTGAATACCGGGATAAAGCAGGCGGCGATGGCCGAGGCGAACACCGCGTCGAAAAACACTCTGGGGATGCGGCTGGCGGTGAAAAAGGCGTTGGCCTCCATACCCACGCTGTAATGGATGGCCAGCAGCCGGTCCCGGTACAGGCCCAGCACCTTGCCCAGCAGAGTGATGATCATGACCATGCTGATGGTCTTTGTGGCGTTGGTCTGCCGTTCTTCCACGGCGTCCCCTCCTTATAATATAAATATGGATTTCCGGCGGCAGACTCAGCAAGAATGCCGCAATCAGCTTATTGTACACCAAGGATGCCCATTTTTCAACCTTTCGGAGGGGGCATTCATGGTTTGTTCACAGTTGCCGGTTTTTGTCGCTATTTCCATAGATTCCCTGTTGAAATTCTCCTTTTTTAGCATTGAAACGCCATGGACGACCTGATATAATATGGAAGTTCCAAAGGTTTACATATTAAAGGAGTGCCCATGAAAAAATTCGCTGTACCCAATCTTCTGCGCCGGGCCGCAGCCCTGGCTCTGGCCATCGCACTGGCGGTCCCCACCGTCTACGCCGACGCCGGGGAGAAAAAGCTTCAGACCTCCAGTGAGTTGATGGATGGTCTGACCTACCGCAACACCATCACCGTCAACAACGACAGCAGAATCGAGAGCTTTTCCATGGAGCTGGAGGAGGACAGCAAGGTCCAGCCCATTCTGCTCCAGGCCTCGGGTACCATCTACGGCGCCGCCACCATCAACAAAGCGGTGAGCTATGCCCAAGGGCTGGGCTACCACGTGCTGGGTGCCATCAACACCGACTTTTTCTCCCTCTCCTCCGGGGTGCCCATCGGCATCGTCATCGAGGACGGAGTGTATAAGTCCAGCCCGGAGAAGGAATCCGCCATGACCATCACCGACGGGGCCCTCGATCTGGTGGACAGCCCCAAGGTGGCCCTCTCCCTGACCAATCAGCGCACCGGCGACACGGTGGAGCCCCACCATTTAAATAAGTGGCGGAACAGCAGCGGAGGATTGTACCTGCTGAACAGCGATTTTTCCAGCGTCTCCACCCGCACCTCCGGCTCTGGTTGGTTTGTGCGGATGAAGGCGGTGGAGGAGCGGGGAGAACAACCCAAACTCACGGTCAACAGCACTCTGACCCTGGAGGTCACCGAGGTGCTCCGGACGGACCAGCCCACCACCATCGGCCCCGACGAGTACATCCTCACCGCCGACGACGGTTCCGGCTATCTGTCCACCTATCAGTCCTTCCAGGTGGGAGATGAAATCGTCCTGAATACCTCCTGCGAGGATGAGGTCCTGTCTGAGGCCCAGTGGGCCGGAGGCATCGGTGACGTCATGATCCGGGACGGCGCCATCACCGACAGCTCCAAGTGGACCTACGTCAAGGACGGACGGGCCCCCCGGACCGCCCTGGGCGTCAAGAAGGACGGTACCATGGTGGTCTACGCCGTGGATGGCCGCCAGGCGGGCCACTCCATGGGCCTGAGCCAGATGGATCTGGCCGACGAGCTGCTGGCCCAGGGCTGTCAGTGGGCGGTGAACCTGGACGGCGGCGGCTCCACCGCCATCTCCGTATGGATTCCTGGCCAATCCGCTCCCACGGTGCGGAACTTCCCCTCGGACGGGAAGCTGCGCAGCTGCGCCACCTACCTGCTTCTGGTTACCGAAGAGAGCGGGGACGGCAAGCCCGACCGTCTGGCCCTGAAGGAGGACGGCCTCACCGTTCTGGCTGGGACCTCTGTCCCCCTGCCCGAGGCGGCGGTGCTGGACAACGGCCTGAACCTGCTGGACGAGGAGCTGGACGATCTGACCATCACCTCCAAGAATGACCTTGGGGAAATCAAAAATGGCGTCTATCAGGCCGGCAGCCGACCGGGGACCGACACCCTCCGTCTGCGCTCCCGGGACCTGAAGGCGGAGGGCGAGGCTCAGATCCATGTGGTGGATCAGCTGACCTCCCTGACCGTGTCCAAAAAGGGCAGCGCCACCGCCCTGACCAGCCTTACCGTCAAGCCCGGCGAGACGGTCCAGCTGGCTGTCACCGGCAGCTACTGGAACCGCACCGCCCTGCGGGACTGGAGCCCGGTCACCTGGACCATTACCAACGGCATCGGTTCCGTGGATGAAAACGGCCTGTTTACCGCCTCTAAGGAGGGGGGGAGCGGGACCATCACCGCCACCGCCGGAGGCGTGTCCCAGACCATCAACGTGTCCATGACCAATGTCCACAACGACGTGACCGAGGGCCACTGGGCCTATAACGCGGTGGAATACTGCTATGATAAAGGTATCGTGGGCGGTATCTCCGCCACCGAGTATGGCCGGGACTACCCCATCCGCCGGGCCGACTTCATGCTGATGCTGTACGGCGCGGTGGGCAAGCCCCAGGTCAACACGGGCTGTGACTTCACTGACGTAAGCTCCTCGGACTACTACTACACCGCCCTGTCCTGGGGACAGAGCGCCGGGCTGGCCTCCGGCACCGGCGACGGGGCCTATTCTCCCAACGCCAACATCACCCGGGAACAGGCCTTTACCATTCTGCACCAGGCCATGCCGCTTCTGGGCAAGGAGTGCCCTGCCGGCAGCCTCTCGGTGCTGGACCAGTTCACGGATAAGGACCTGATTGCCGACTACGCCAAGGGCCACACCGCCACCCTGGTGGCACAGGGGGTGGTCAGCGGCAAGGGCGACGGCATCGACCCCAGGGGCAATCTGACCCGGGCCGAGATGGCCGTTCTGCTCCATAAGCTCATTACCTACACCCCCATTCTGGACGTGCCCACCGATCCTGTGGAGCCGGAGCAGCCCACCGACCCGGCGGAGCCCGACCTGCCCGATCCCTCCCAGTATATCTTGACCCTGGATCTCAGCGAGGTCGCCCTGGACTCCGGAGAGAGCGTGACCCTGACCGCCGCGCTGGACCCCGAGCTGGAGGGAGCGGAGATCACCTGGAGCAGCAGCGCGCCCTCCTCGGCGGCCGTTACCGCTGACGGTGTGGTCACCAACCTGTTTGCTGGGGTGGGAAACCCGTCAGTCACCATCACCGCCAGCTGGAACGGGCTGACCGCCAGCTGTGTGGTCAGCTGCGGTCAGGCGGATCAGACCGGTACCGTGGTCAATGCGGAGAACGGTTTGAACGTCCGTTCCGGCCCGGGGACGGACAACGCCGTGGTGGGCGGTCTGGCCAACGGCGCCCGTGTGGTGGTGCTGGATGTACAGAACGGCTGGTGCCATGTCCTGTACCTGAATAAGGTCAAACAGGCGGCCATTGGATATGTGTCCGCCGACTATATCCAGCTGTCACAGTGAGAAAAAGCGAGTCCCCGATCTCGGGGACTCGCTTTTTTATGCCTTTATCACCGCATGGAGCAGGGACCAGATGGACCAAACCGAGGCGGCCAGCACAGCCAGTACCAGCAGAGGGATCAGCCAGTTGGTGATCTCATAGGTCCTCCAGGGGAGCAGCTGGAAGCCGACGAAAAAGAACATCCAGAAGCCCCAGAGGAACCAGCCGCCCTTGCTGCCAAAGCGCTGGAAAATCGCCCCGGCAATCAGCCCCAGCACCAGCCCGCCCAGGACAATGACCAGCCACCACCACCAGTCCAGGGCGAAGTCCTCGATAAACAGCCGCTGGGCCCGGTAGGCGGCCTCATCGGCGGTCAAACCGCGCACGGGGACAGCGGGGATGCCGTCCATCACAATAAATTCCCGCCCGGACAGCCGCAGCCAGAAGCCGGGGGCCAAGGACCGCTCCAGCAGGTTCAGCAGGGCGGCCAGGGCCATGGAGAACAGAGCCTGGAAGCCGACGAGCCCCAGGGTCAGTCCCAGGGCGCGATGCCGGGTGCGGCTGTACCGGACGGCCCAGTCGAACTGAAACATGGTGTGACTGAAGGCCACGATCAGCGTCATAATCCCCGCTGCGATGGGCAGGACCACACCGGACAGGAGCAGGGCGCTGCCCTCGTCGGAGAAACGCACCGCCAGGGCGGTGATGATGTGGATGAGCAGGAACACGCCCCCCACCACCCCGCCGCACAGGGCCAGGTCGTCCAGATTGATCCGGATCAGTTTTTTCAGTTGTGTCAGCATTTCATTCACCTCACCACATAGCGGTGGATGGTCCGCCAGATAAAGACTTCACTCACCGCAAAGACGGCCAGGGTGACCAGAACCAGTATCATGGGCAGGCAGCCCCACAGGCCGATGGTATGGCCGCTCCCCAGAAGCAGGAGAACCAGGGCTGCCATGAAGGCCACCATGGCCACCGAAAAGAGAATGACGCCCAGTACTTTGGATCGGGCGGAGGCCAGACCACACATACAGCCAAGGCTCATAATACTCAGAAGCACCAGGGGGTAGAGCCAGGAGGAGCTGGTTCCCAGGGACATCAAAACGGTCCAGTAATCCACCTCTTCCCAGTGGAAGACCACGGGGATGGCGGACATGACGATTTGGAGAGCCCAGCACACCCCGGTATAGACCAGGATGATGGCCTGGAGAGCCCAGAAGTAGTCCTGCCGCCGGCCGCCGAAGGACAGGGCTGTGTTCAGGTTGCTGGTGCACAGGGCGAAGGCGAAGATGAACACCATGATGAGGGCGGTGAAGGGGAAGCTGCCGAAGTAGGTGCGGAAGATATTTTCCGCTCCGTTGGGCACTCCGGTCGTGTAAGCACCCAGGGTGACGGCGGCGGCGAAGCCCAGGACAGCCGCCAGGTTGACCCAGGCGAACTGGAAGAGAAATTTGAAAGACTTGACCATGTTTTTCCCACCCTTTTTATTGCGTGTCTCCGTGGCCGCACAGGGCCACGAATACGTTTTGCAGATTCATGGGGGATACGTCCACGTCGGCATTTTGGGCTTCGGCCAGCTTGATGCGGTCGCCTCGGACCGCTACGGTCTTGTGGCGGCTCATCTGGTGGGTAGACAGCACCTCCAGGCCGTTGCAGACCGCGTCCACCACGTCCTCCCGGCCGGAGATATAGCGAAACTGGTCCACCAGCTCCTCGGTGGGGCGGTTTTCCAAAATACGGCCCTGGTCCAGGATGATGACCTGCTCGAAGACGGAGGCGGCCTCCTCGATGATGTGGGTGGAGACGATGAAGGTGCGGCCGGTCTCGGAAAAATCCTCCAGCAGCAGCTGGTAGAAGCGCTCCCGCATGACCACGTCCAGGCCCGCCGCCGGCTCATCCAGAATGGTAAGAGGGGCCCGGCTGGCCAGGGCGATGAGGATGGTCACCATGGACATCTGGCCCTTGCTGAGCTGGCAGATCTTCTTCTTGGGCTCCAGTTTGAACTCAGAGAGCAGCTTGTCGGCGTATGCCTGATCCCAGTTGGGGTAGTAGATGGCGGCGGTTTTCAGATAGTGCTTCACTTTCAGGTTGTTCTGGCCCGAGAACAGGGTGGCTTGGAGCTCTCGGGAGAAGCACATCTGGTCCAGCACCGCCTGGTTTTCCCACACGCTCTGTCCGCCGTAAGTGACGGAGCCCCGGTCCATGGTGTTCTGGGCGGTGAGGATACCCAGCAGGGTGGTTTTGCCCGCGCCGTTCCGGCCGATGAGACCGTAAATTTTGCCCGGCTCGATGGTCAGGTCCAGATCGTGGAGCACCTCGTTTTTGCCGTAGGACTTGCACACGCCCTGGGCGTTCAGAATAGCAGCGTTCATTTGTGTTCTCCTTCCTTGATGGCCTGGTCTACCATGGCCAGCAGTTCCTCCCCAGTCAGAGCCAGGGAGGCCCCCTCCTTCACGAGAGGCTTGACGAAGCCGTCGTAAAAGGCGGCCTTTCTCTTTTTTTGCACGATCTCACCTGCTCCCGGGGACACGAACATGCCGATGCCCCGTTTTTTATAGAGAATGTCCTCTGCAACCAGCAGATTGATGCCCTTGGCCGCCGTGGCCGGGTTGATATTATAGCCCCGGGCCAGCTCGTTGGTAGAGGGGACCTGTTCCTCCTCCCGGTAGACGCCCCGGAGAATGTCGTCCTCCAGCATCCGGGCAATTTGCAGATAGATCAGAGATTGGTCATTCAGAGTACCACGCATACGATCACCTCCTGGACCTCTTGTTAATTGGTTAATTACTTGTGTAACTAACCATAACACTAAAGAACTATGCTGTCAAGAGGGGTCCGCAAAAAGTTTTGACCGTGCCGCCGGATGCTTGGAAGAATAAGTTTTCGGAAAAAACCATATGCAATTCCCGCAATTTGTGTTATGATGATAAATAGGATTTTTATGGGATGCCCCATTATGGAGGGGCGGAGAGGAGCAGACGGCATGAGAAAAAAGTGGCTTCGGCTGATCGTACCGGCAGGGATGCTGCTGTTGTTGTCCGGCTGTCTCTTCCGGACCCCCGACGATCTGTACCGGCTGCCGGAGCGTTCAGCGGGCTATGATCAGCTGAACGCCGTCATTCGGACGGTGCGTTCTGAGCTGGAGAGTGAGTACGGCACCAGCATCGACAACGCGGTCATTGTCTCCGGCGAGAATACGGCCACCATCCAGCTTCAGGACTTGGACGGCGACGGGGAGCGGGAGAGCGCCATCACCTTTTTGCGGGTCCCCGGCATCGAGAAGGCCATCAAAATTTATATCTTCAACCAGGTAGATGGGCAGTATCAGGTGACCGGCATGGTAGAGGGGGACGGCGCCACCATCCATTCGGTGGACTATGTGGACCTGAACGGCTCTGGACGGAAGGAAATCGTGGTCAACTGGCAGATCAGTACCGGTGTGTATCAGGTGGGCGCCTATACACTGGACGAGTTGGCCGCTCCTACGATCAAACAGACCAATGACACCGCCGCAGTCCCCCAGGCACAAAAGAAGCCGGATCTGATGGCCACCGAGCTGCTCCTGACTGGGTGCAGCGGCTATCGGCTCATGGACATTGACCAGGACTCCCGGACCGAGATCGCCGTGGCCGTCCTGGATTCCGGCGGCGTGGACAGCTATGTGGAGATATACAGCTGGCAGGAGGCGGACTTCACCAAAACCCAGGCACCTTTGTCCGCAGGGGTGGTCACCCTGTCCCGCATGCTGCCGGACTATCTGGCCGGGGAGTACTATACTCCGGCGCTCTATGTGACCTGTGCCCTGGCCGATGGCAGCAAGACTGTCGATGTGCTGGCCATGCGGAATGATCAACTGGTCAACCTGGCGCTGGCCACCGGGAAATCCGATGACCCGGCGGTGAGTCCAAACATCCTACAGAGCTATCTGGGGGTGGGGCCCACCGATATTAACGGCGACATGGTAGTGGAACTGCCCTCCCCAAGCCCTCTGCCCTCCTATGGAGATTCTTCAGCCGCCAATTTCTGGCTCATCGACTGGAGTCAGTATGACAAGAATGGTAGCTGCAATCCGGTGATGACCACCTATCATAATGTATCCGATTCCTGGTATTTGGTCATCCCCGATCAGTGGAAGAATCAGATCACGATTTCCCGCAACGATTCTCTCAGCGGACAGCGGGAAGTGGTCTTCTCCTGGTGGCCGGCTGGGGGCCAGGAGCCGGTGCCTTTCCTGAGCATCTACCGCCTGACGGGAAACAACCGGACGGCCCATGCCAACTGGGATGGGCGGTTTATCCTGCGGGAGGAGCGGGATATTATTTACGCCGCACAGTTCTATGACTGCGGGTGGGACTGCGGGCTGAACCAGACGGAGCTGTTGGACAGCTTCCGGACCATCCAGCCCAGCTGGAACAGCGACTAAAAGAAACGGAGGATCTGACCATGAGAAAGGTATTGGTGCTGGAGGATGAGGAGAATATCCGCAGC
>Ga0129309_1000231_pt1 | contig 49566 bp, 43 predicted proteins | sample L1105metagenome_FD_94439 | JGI IMG/M metagenome (GOLD analysis project Ga0129309, IMG submission 94439) | Ring-tailed lemur group fecal microbial communities from Wisconsin, USA - L1105 metagenome | ecosystem: Host-associated > Mammals > Digestive system > Large intestine > Fecal | place: USA...
ACAACCGCCGTTTTGCCACCAGATATGAGAAGAAAGCACTCTATTTTCACGCTGTTGTCTGTCTTGCCTGTATCCTTGTTTGGTTACTTTGATGGTTTTAAAACAGACTATAGCGGAGCAGGGGGGCGCGGCCGGGTTTTCAGAGCAGGTTTTGGTCAATTATCATCTGTAAGGATGCCGCTCTCAGGCGCTTTGGCTCTTTTGCCGGAGTTTCCCAAGCGGCCGGTATTCCGGTACAGCCTGCATCAGCGCCCGGCGGACCTCGCCGGAGGAACCTGTTTCTGCTGCGCGGCGCAGCAGGTGAAGCGAGCGTTCGATTTCCCGGGCCGATACCGGATTTTGCCGCTCGATCAGAATTTTCCGGTCTGCAGTGGCGCGGAGAGGACCATTTCCGAGCAGCAGTTCTTCATAGAGCTTTTCGCCGGGGCGCAGCCCCGTCTCGACGATGGGGATTTCACGGTAGGGGAGGTGTCCTGTCAGACGGATCAGCCGTTCCGCAAGGTCGAGAATCCGCACCGGGCGGCCCATGTCAAGCAGATAGATGCCCGAGCCGCTTTCCATTGCTCCGGCGCGCAGTACCAGCTCTACCGCCTCGGGAATGGTCATAAAATAGCGGATCATCCGCCGGTCGGTGACGGTCACCGGCCCGCCCCGCTCGATCTGCCGCAGGAAGAGCGGCACAACCGAGCCGTTTGAGCCGAGGACATTCCCGAATCTGACGGCGGAAAAGCTGGTTTTCCCCTGTCCGTGCATGCTTTGCAGCAGCATTTCGCAGAACCGCTTGGTCGCGCCCATGACGCTGGATGGGTTGACCGCCTTATCGGTTGAAATCAGGACAAAACGGCGCGTTCCCCAGCGCAGAGAGGCGCGCGCGATCTCTTCGGTGCCAAAGATATTGTTTTTGACCGCTTCGCCCGGACAGTGCTCCATCAGCGGGACATGCTTGTGGGCTGCTGCATGGAAAACGACCTGCGGGCGGTACCGGGAAAAGATTTCCCTGAGCCGCACTGGGTCCTGTACCGAGCCGATCTCCACCGAAACCGGAAGCCCCTGCGAAAGCGATTCGAGTTCCTGCTGAAGCTCGTAAACGCCGTTCTCGCAGAAGTCCAGCAGCACCAGCCGGGAGGGGACTGCCTGTGCGATTTGGCGGCAAAGCTCCGAGCCGATGGAGCCGCCGGCTCCGCTGACCAGCACAACGCGCCCCTTGAGATAGGAGGGGCGGTATCCGCGGCCCGGCGCCGTCCGCCGTCCGAGCAGCGCGTCGGCTGGGGCGGATTTTCCCCGCACGGCCGTCTTTCCACCGAGAAAGAGGGCAGCTCCGGCAGATGCGGCGGCAAGGCCGGCCAGCATCGGGGCCTTGAAACGGGAATGCGGTTTCAATAGCGTCGCCTCCTTATCAATGATTTGCCAAACATCCCCCAGTATAAAGCCGGCGGCGGCGAAAAATCAACTGAAAGAGGGCGGATTTTGCGGCGGAATCAAAGGGACAGTACGGAAATTTTCCGCACCGCCCGTTTCCTGCCCGCTTGCGTGAAGGGAATGGCAGAGCCATTTCCTTCGGGGAAAAAGTAAAAGCCAGCGCCTACGCCCGGTGTCCGTAAGAAAGTTTAACCTCCGTATGATTGTAATCATACGGAGGTTTTGCGCGGCAAAGATAGCCGAATAGCGGTGCAATAGGCTGCGGTGGTCCCTTGTACGGAACGAAGTGATGCAAAAAACCGGACATGCAAATGTCCGGGCTGTTCGCCTCGTAGAGTACACATACGGGGACGCAGACCCCTGTATAAAAGTGCGCCATTTGTAGCGGAAAAGGTCTCACAATCTTAAAATATAAAACACTGTATTCAGAAAGAGCGTAGCGCCTACAATTGCTGCGGAAATTTCCTTCAGTGGCTTTTTCATGAATTGCAGATGTATGCATAAAATAACAGCTACTACTAACGGAATGGCCATTGGTTGATAGCTTACATACATTTTAAAATTCCCGCGTAGCAAGGATAAGATTGCACGAGTTGATCCACACGTAGGACAAATTTGCCCTGTAAAGAATAAAATTGGACAAGTAACACCTATAAGATAATATGTTATCCACACTCCGAGAAGCGTGGTGCATATATGTATGTGTTTTTTTACCAACTGCACAATTGAATCCCGACATCTTAATTACACAAGCGACATGAGTTTATTAAAATTGACTTCCTTCGCTTTCTTAGAAATAGTAAACCAATCGATAATTACAAGAATACCACAACAACCGGCGGTCAAAAGTTTAAGAATTCCCATGCCCGTATCGCCAAGCATGAATCTGTCAATTCCCAGAACACCAAGGAAAATCGAAACAAGAAGCAATGTTGTTGGATCTTTCAGTTCAATCGTAGAAATAAGAGAAAACTTTTCATCATCCATGGTGCGAAGTTTGTCTTTCAAGTAAACAATTTTTTCCTCAGGGTAGTACTTCTGATTTGTCATGATATACATATCGATTTTTTGTTGGTCCAGCATCGGAAATCCCCCTCATTATTTATATGTCTATACTTAAACTATATAAGCATATAATAGCCTATATAATTTATTTAAATATAGCATAATAGCCTATATAATTCAAGTGTGTTTTAACTAAGGAGGCAAAAATTTTTGTGGACTACTATGCTATCGGTCAAAGAATCCGAAAGATAAGGAAAGCACACAATTTGTCTCAGGAGAATTTATCCGAGATGATTGGCATTTCAGTTACACACATGAGCCATATAGAAACAGGTAACACCAAATTGAGTCTGCAGGTACTTGTTGATTTGGCAAGCGCACTGGAAGTGCGTACAGATGATTTGCTTTATGATAAAAGCTTTGCAGAACGCAATACAGCTATAGAAGCAATTGTTCAAATACTTGATACCTGCACTACTCAACAAATCAGGGTCATTGAAGATATTATAAAGGCCACAAAAACTTCTTTAAGTCAGCACTTTTAATTATGATCAGCCCTATATAAAAGCAGTTCATATCCAAACATAATTGGATATGAACTGCTTTTTTTTTTACTTCGAGCAATGGAGCAACAAATGCACTGCCCAAAATTACTTTTTGACTGTCTTACGGACGCCGCCTAATGGCGCTGGCTTTTTGGGGCCTGACAGGACGCGCGTCGTGCCGCTCCCAAGAGGAAGATGGCTTTCGGTGAACTCAGCCGCCCACGTTAACCAGTTCGCTCCCCTCAAGGGCTTTCTCCAGCCGGACGCTGAAGTATTCATCAAAGGTGGCGGTCCGGCTTTCGTCGTCTTCGGCCAGGGCATTGTATTCTTCATAGAGCGCGTGGTAATAAAGATCGCCGACATATTGCAGCCAGAGAGGGCGCTCGAGCAGCAGCAGATAATCATCGACTGTTGCGCCGAATTTGCCGCAGATGCGGGTCAGCTCGCTGTAAAGCAGCTCCTGCCCGACGATCTGTTCACGGTACTGCGCCAGCGTCTCTTCAAACTCCGTCCGGTCCGGCTCTCCCTGCAGCGCGGTGAGCGCGCGCAGGGTCATCTCCCCCTCGCGGATGAGGTCAGCGGTTGCGGCCCGGCTCGAAGCGGCCATATATTCGACAAAGCGGTTTCCTTCGTCGGTCAGAAGAATTTCTTCCCCGTCAAAGGTGCCGAGAAGATCGCCGTCGCCGTTGTCCAGCTCCAGACGCTGCTCGTATTCCTGCGAGTACTCGGACATCCGCTGGGACGCGGCTTCAAAGATCTTCTGCTGGCGTTCCTGCTCGGCGGTTGTCTCCGCCTTGCCGTCCTCGGCGCCCGAATCAACTGCTGCGTGCAGCTCGGCGGCGGGAAAGTCCTGTTCGGCCTCCTTCTGAAAGTGGGTTCCGAGCAGATTGATCAGATACTGCTGGCGGAAGCTCATTGTCAGAGCGCCGTTCATCTCCTCCTCACTGAGTCCGCTGAGCTCCCCTACAAGCGGGAAATTCTCAAAGACGGCAGGGCTGTAAAGGTAGGCCATCGCCGTTTCCTGCGCGGCCATCTGTTCGAACTCCTCTTCGTTGATCTCGATTCCAAAGTTTTTACGCAGATCCCGCTCCACCGCCTCGGCGAGCGCAAGGCTCTGACGCGCCGAGTAGCGGGCAAGCTCCTCGTTGACATCGAGGTAGAGCCGGTAATCCTTGTAGGTGATGTCCCCGTCCTCCGACTGCACCAGCACCATGTCGGGGTCCGGATTTTCATAGGTATAAACCGGAACATGAGGTTCCGCCGGAATGCCGCCGGCTTCTTCCGAGGCGGCCGAGACGGCCGGGGAGGCCGCGCTGCCGGAAGCGCATCCGGCGAGAAGCGAGAGGGCGGTGAGCAGGGCAAGGGCCTTTCTGCATTTCATCATTGTCGTGTTTCACCATTCTCCGCGCAAAATTCAGCGGGCCCCCCGCCGCGCGGAAACGGGGGCCGGCCCGGCTTTTCGTTCCCGGGCGGTTGACTGCAACAGTATAGCACAAAAGAAGGTGCGGGGCGTGAAAAAACTATGAAGTTTCATTTGGAAAATCCCGCCGCCGTCCCCGCCTTGACAAAGACCGCGCGGATTGCTATACTGTCCTCGTACAAACGAACCAACGAACCTGCGCTGCCGCCGGGTGGCGCGGATGCTCGTCCTTGTTTTATTCCCTTAGGCCGCAGGAGGAATAAAACGGGGGCGTATTTTTTTACGGTGGGAGGCAGAATCCTTGACCAAAGAAAACCGCGGGACGCTGGCGGCGTTTGCGACCTATGTGACCTCCAATATTCTGGGGATGATCGGACTTTCCTGCTATATTCTTGCGGACACGTTTTTCGTCGCGCGGGGCTGCGGCGCGGCGGGGCTGACCGCTCTGAATCTGGCGCTGCCCGCCTACAGCCTGATGCACGGCCTCGGCCTGATGACGGGGATGGGAGGCGCAACCCGTTATGCCATCGCGCAGGCGGGGGACCGGACCGCCAGGCAGAATGTCTTTTCTCACGCCCTCTGCCTTTCGGCCTTGATGTCGGCGCCCTTTCTGGCCGCCGGTTTGACCGCGCCGCACCCTCTCGCCGCCCTGCTCGGAGCCGACGGGGCGGTGATCGGGATGACAGTGGAATATCTGCGCACGATCCTGCTCTTTGCTCCCGCCTATTTTCTGAATAATCTGGTGCTTGCATTCCTGAGAAACGACGGAGCGCCCCGCCTTGCGATGGCCGCGATGCTCAGCGGCAGCATTGCGAACATCTTCCTCGACTATCTCTTCATTTTTCCGCTCGGCATGGGGATGTTCGGCGCAGCATTGGCGACAGGAATCGCGCCCTGCATCGGCCTTGCGGTTCAGTCGCTTCATTTTCTCCGCGGGAAAAACGGATTCTCCCTGCGCCGGACACTGCCGGACGTGCGGCAGGCGCTTGGTATCCTCTCGCTTGGGGCTTCCTCCTTTGTGCTGGAGCTTTCCTCAGGGGTGGTTCTTTTGACCTTCAACATGCTGCTGCTGCGCATCTCAGGCAATATGGGCGTTGCGGCCTACGGCGTTGTAGCGAATATTGCGCTGGTGGTGATCGCTCTTTTCACCGGCGTCTCGCAGGGAATGCAGCCGGTGCTCAGCGGCTGTTTCAGCCGGGGCGGGCACAGAAGCGCCGCGTTGGTCTATCGTGCGGCCGTTGTCACAGCGCTGGCGCTTGCAGCGGCCGCATGGCTGCTCGGCTCTCTGTTCGCCGGGCCGGTTGTCTCGCTGTTCAACCGCGAAGGAGACCGCGAGCTTGCCCGTCTTGCCGTCAGTGGAATCCGCATCTATTTTGTTTCCTTTCCCTTCGCGGGAATCAATATTGTGACGGCCGCGGCCATGAGCGCCGTCGACCGTCCGCGCGAGGGCTTCCTGATCTCGATTCTGCGCGGCCTGGCGGTGATGCTCCCCATGGCGGCCGGTCTGGCCGCGCTCTTCGGAACCACCGGGGTCTGGGCGTCGGTCCCCGCTGCGGAAGCGGTTGTTTTTCTTCTTCTGCCGCTGATTTTTCGAATGGGATCAAAGGCGGGGCCTGGCTTTTACCCTTTGGACTGATTCAGCGTAGAAATAATCTTCCCCCGTCAAATTGACGGGGGAAGATGGATTCACAGACAGCAATGACTCGACAAATCAAAATTTTATTTCTCTTTCTTGTCGTTTAAGATTGCTGTAAATACTCCTACGCCTATTGCAATAACAGCACAAAGCATACTTTAGGCGACTGCAGGTTCGAATTTAATCCGGCTTTATAGCGAATGATTTAGGTGAGCCTGATTGGTCAAACTTTGGGTCACGAGCGGGAATGACATAGAAATCTGATGAGAGACTTTCATCATATTCGAAACGATAGATCGTATTGCCACAAATAATTTGACGAACAGGCGGCATGGATCTCTGATCTGCTTCGAATATTTTAAGTTCATCCGTCACTTTTTCGGCCATGTTTGGCGTGAATAGGTTAATCAAAAAATATATGTAATCTCCATTTGCTTTTTGCTGTTCCTCGCTTCCATCGCTATAGAGGCTTAACTGAATTTTCTTGACGAAACAATCATCATGAAGTTTGGCGAGCACAAACCAAGATTCGCCGTCTCGGGTGAGCATCCCTTTGCCATATGGACCATCGGGATACAGCTTCCAGAGCGCGGGGTATTCTTTTTGCGCCGCAATATTATTGAGGTCAGTTAAAAGTGTATCTACATCCAAATTAAACCATTCGCTATACTTGTCTCCGGAAACCTCATAAGAACAAGATACTTCCGATGTTATTTGCTTTGTTTCCATTATGTCGTTTTTTTCCAAAACTTTGACGTCGTTTGCAGCGCATCCGACCATTGCTATTCCAAGGATTAATATCAGCGCCGTTTTTAGTTTACACATAACATCCCCTCCTAACATTATCATTTTACTAAAAATCAACAAAAGAGAAGTGATATTGCGTTAAATTTAAATCGTTTTTTCAAACATGGAAATACCTCCATTTTAAATTTTAATTTATTTCTTTATCTACTTTGTCATGTTTTCCTGCTTCAATCAACACACAGTGAGATTGGCGAAGCCGTCGCCTGTCAGTCCAAATGCAAAAAGGACGGGCAGGACCTCCGGCTTGACCGGGAAGAACTTTTTTGCTATAATAACGAAAACATGGTGGAGTAGTTTGCGCGGCCCGCTGCCGCGTGTCAAGTCAACAGGATGCGGCTGCCGCCGCTGGCTTGCCTTAATGAACGAGAACTGTGTGCAGACAGGGAGATCTGTCCGCACATGGTTCTTTTTTTGCGGCAGTGCGGCGCGCGCAAAAGCAAGGGGAGGAAACCCGGAATGGGAATCGGAGAAATTGTTCTGATCGGGCTGGGACTCAGTATGGATGCAGTGGCGGTTTCGGCTTCCAACGCCATGTGCTTCCCGCGCGAGAGGCTGCGGCTTCTGGAAATGGCGGCCTGGTTCGCGGTCTTTCAGGGCGCAATGCCGCTGGCCGGATTTCTGGCGGCGGGGGCCGCTTCGGATCTTGTTACCCGGATGGGAGGCTGGCTGGCGCTGCTGATTCTTGGCTGGGTGGGCGGACAGATGATCCGCTCCGGACTTTCCCACGAGGAGGAGCGATGTCCCGCCGGAGGGCTGACCCGCCGCACTCTGCTGGTACAGGCGGTCGCAACGAGCATCGACGCGCTCGCGGTCGGCGTTGGCATGCGGGCGGCGGGTGCAGAGATTTTTCCGGCGTTTCTGGTGATTCCTGCCGTCACCCTGCTCTGCTGCCTCGCTTCTGTGGAGGCCGGCCGGCAGATCGGCGGATGGTTCGGCCGCAGGGCTGAGCTCTGCGGCGGGATCATTCTGGTCCTCATCGGAATCAGGCAGGTGCTGTAAAACCGCCATGCCGCCTCCGGGAGGGCGGCACGACGCACGGACATCCGGCCAAAGTCAAGCCGGAGACGGCAGGTCCTGTCGGCGACTGCTGCCGGCAGGCTCTCAGGACGCACCGAAACAGGCGGCTGTAAGCCGCCTGTTTCTTCGTTTTCCTCTGCCCGGTGAGCGGGCGCGCCCGCGCGGAGGGCGGCGCTGTTTGTGATTCGAGGACCGGCTGCTTCTCAATTCTCTTCGCTTGCGCTTTGAGGCGAAGGCTTTTATTCTCACCGGCAGAGCAGGCAGTTCTGTTCGCTGAAGCGATACCAAAAGGCCGGCGTCTGAAAGACGCCGGCCTTTTCTGCCGCGTTAGCGGGACTGTGCTGTTTTCCGATAGGGGCGGCTGCAAGGCGGCGCAGGCAAAACGGAGACGGGAGTGCATCCTGACTCCAAAGCTGCTGAGGCCCCGCCGATGCCGGACCGCATTTCGCAGCGGCCCTTTGCCGCTGCGCTGACGCGCCGGGTGCGCGGCCTCCTTATCCGATTGACTCCACTGCCTTTTGGGCAAAGCTGTTGTCAACAACAGACGTGAAGGAGACGCGCTTTTCGAGTTCTCCTGCCTGTTCCATGACCGTCTGAAGCTTATCGAAGGCCTCTTCCTTCATGACCGGGGTGGACATGAAGGCGTCGATTTCGGCATGGCGCCGGCAGACCCGTTCGAGCAGGTCAATGTCGTTGTCGGGGAAGAAGGGAGCAATGGCCTCGGCAACCTCGCGGGGAGTGTGGCTGGCAACCCATTTCTGTCCTTTGTAAACCGCGTTGGTGAAGGCCTGAATGACTTCCGGGCTCTCGTCGATAAAGTTCTTGGACGCATAATAGCAGGTGTAGGGCATCTCGCCGGACTGTTCACCGATCGAGGCGAGGACATATCCCTTGCCCTCGAGTTCGACGGCGGAGGCGGTCGGTTCGAACAGCGCGACATAATCTCCCTGCCCTCCGGTGAAAGCTCCCGCCATCAGCGCGAACTGCACCGAGGAATCCACCGTCAGATCGACGTTGGGAGTCAGGCCGTTTTCACGCAGAACATATTCCAGCGTCATCAGCGGAACCCCGCCCTTGCGTCCGCCGATCAGATAGCTGCCCCGCAGCTGCTCAAAGGAGAAGCCGCCCTCCGGCGCGGGTTGACGTCCGACGAGGAATGCGCCGTCCCGTTTGGTCAGCTGGGCAAAAACGACCGGATAGTTGGCCCTGCCCTCCTGCATGACGTAGATGGCCGCCTCAGGGCCGGAAAAGCCGATATCCACCTGCCCCGCGAGCACCGCCGTCATCACCTTGTCGGCGCCCTGACCGGTGACCAGCTCTACCTCAAGCCCTTCCTCGGCAAAAAAGCCCTGGGTGACCGCAGCGTACTGCGGCGCGTAGAAAACCGAGCGGGCCACCTCGCTGACGGTAAGCTTTGTCAGCTCCTTGGGCTCCTCGGGTTTGGCGCCGCACCCTGCAAATAAGGCAAGACTCAGCCCGGCGGCGAGCATCAGGGAAAGAATTCTTTTTTTCATCGGATTACCTCCAGTCGTTTCTCGGCCCGGTGGCCTAGCCGTTTACGCCTCGGCGGCGCAACAGCCTTTGTTCAATCCATTGTATGCAGAAATACATGCAGGCTGCCACCACAGAAAGAATGACCACGCTCGCCATGACCAGATCAAGCTGAAACACCTGGCTGCCATAGACGACGAGATAACCGAGTCCGGCCCGGGAAATCAGGAATTCGCCGACGATCACCCCGACCCACGACATACCGACATTGATCTTCAAAGAGCTCAGGATGGTCGGCAGATTGGCGGGCAGCACGACCCGGCAGAGCACGCCGAGCCGCCCGGCACCGAAGCTCTCAACCAGACGGATCATGTCCCGGTCGGTCGAGAGAAAACCGTTGAGCACCTCAAGAATGCTGACGACCAGTGAAATCGACAGGGCGATGACGATGATGGCAAGGGGTCCCGCGCCGAGCCAGACGATAAAGATGGGACCCAGAGCGATTTTCGGCAGTGCATTGAGCACAACGAGATAAGGCTCGAGCACCCGGCAGAGAAACGGTGAGCACCAGAGCGCGACGGCAATGAGGGTGCCGAGCACCGTGCCGCCGAGAAAACCGCAGACGACCTCAAAGGTGGTGACGGAGAGGTGCTGCCAGAGTTCGCCGCGGGAGATGAGGTTCAGAATGCTCCCGGTAAAACGGGAAGGGCTGCTGGTGATAAAGGGGTCGATCGCGCCCCAGCGCGCCGCCGTCTCCCAAATAAGAAGCAGGCCGGCCAGCAGACCGATTTTGGCAGAGCGCACCAGCAGGCGGTCCCGGCGGCGCCGGCGCAGCCATGCGGTGCGCTCCGGCGAGACGGGTCCTTCAGACATGGACATCGATATCCCTCCAGATCTGGTTGAAATATCCCCGGAATTCCGGTTCCTCCCGGCATTGAAGCGGGCTTTTGCGGCCCGCCGCGAACCGGATGTCATAGATGGATTTGATGACCGCCGGCCGCTTGGTCAGAACGATGACCCGGTCGGAAAGGGAAACCGCCTCTGAGATGTCGTGGGTCACCATCATCGCGGTTTTACCCTCCCGGCGAATGATCGAGTAGATATCGTCCGCCACCGCCAGCCGGGTCTGGTAGTCGAGCGCCGAAAACGCCTCGTCGAGAAGCAGAAGCTGCGGGCGCACCGCGAGGGTGCGGATGAGCGCGGCGCGCTGGCGCATCCCGCCCGAGAGCTGGCCGGGGAAGCAGTCGCGAAACTCCCAGAGGCCGTAGGTTTTCAGCAGCGAATCGGCGTACTTCTCCGCGGCTCTCAGCCCCCCGCCCTTGATTTCCGCTCCCAGAAGCACATTGCGGCGGATCGTCCGCCAGGGAAATAAGCTGTCCTTTTGCAGCATATAGCCGATGGAGCCGTCCCCCGCGAGACGAATCTCTCCGGCGGTAGGGGACAGCAGCCCGGCGATGATCGAGAGCAGGGTGGATTTCCCGCAGCCCGAGGGCCCGATCACGCTGACAAATTCCCCGTCCGCCACCGAAAAGGAAAGATCGCGGATTGCCTCGATCTCTCCTTCGGCCGATTGATATGTCAAGGCGAGGTTTGAAACCTGGACCATGATGTTTTGTTCACTCAAAATAAAACCCTCCTCACGATATCATATTCCCGCCCGGCGGTATCGGCCCCTGCGGATTTCCTGCAAAGAGCATCCATACCCGGCATGTTTGCATGCTTTTGGGATACAGTATCGTGGGAAGGATGGGACTGTCATGAACGAAAAAAACTATCGTTTCCGTGCTGTGCTGAAAAAGGTGCCGGATATCGACGGCGCTTACATTGAGTTCCCGTGCGACGTGCGGCAGGAGTTCGGCAAGGGCCGTGTGAAGGTCTCGGCCCGCTTCGACGGGATTCCCTATGAGGGGAGCCTTGTCAGGATGGGGATGCCGGGGCATATCCTGGGGGTTCGTAAATCGATCCGCGCGCGGATCGGAAAGGAACTGGGCGATGAGGTCGAAGTGGAACTTTGGGAGCGGGAATAGTCTTCCGCACGTTTGTACCGGGAAGGACCCTTCCCGTGCGGCAAAAGTCTGATCTGTCCAAATGGTCTTTCGCACATCCGCGCAGAAAAGACCCGCCTGCTTTCGGCTGTTCTCGACGGCGGATTTGTGCTATTCTCATAGGGTTGTTCTGAAGACGGGAACCGGCGAGGTCCGCAGTCCGGTCCGCCCGGGAGGAGAATTGGCCGCATTTCGTAGATATGACGCAAAAATTGTACAATTTTTACATGAATTACCCCGAATAAAAGAAAAAAATTATTCTAAATGAGCGGTCCATCTTGAATGAAGAGGGTGATTCTGGTAAAATGTAAAAAAAGGAGGTGGCGCCGATGAATCCAAAAAGCATCGAGCTCCCCGCGTACCTGTTTCATCAAGGGACCAACTATCGAAGTCAGGAGTTTCTGGGGGCACATCCCATCCGCAGAGGACGGGGCTATGCCACCGTGTTCCGCGTCTGGGCGCCGAACGCCGCGGCTGTGTCGGTAGTGGGGGATTTCAACGCATGGGACCGCACCGCCGCCCCGATGACCAAAATTACCGAACAGGGAATCTGGGAGTGCGTGATCCGCAAGAGGAAACGGTTTGATTCCTACAAATACGCCGTCGAAACCCGTGACGGCCGGGTGCTGATGAAGGCGGACCCGTACGGCTTCCACACCGAATGCCCGCCTCAGACCGCGTCGAAGTACTACCCGCTGGGCCGCTACGAATGGCAGGATGCCGAATGGATGACCGCGCGCACCAAAAGGCACCATCTCACCGAACCGCTGAACATTTACGAAGTGCATGCCGGGTCCTGGAGGACCTACCCCGACGGGACTCCGTTCGGCTACCGCAAGCTGGCCGACGAGCTTTCCGATTATGCGGCGGGAATGGGATATACCCATATCGAGCTGCTTCCGGTTTCGGAATACCCCTTCGAAGGCTCGTGGGGCTATCAGGCCACCGGTTATTTCGCGCCCACCGCCCGCTATGGCGAGCCGGATGATTTCAAATATTTTGTCGACCGGTGCCACCAGCGGGGGATCGGGGTAATCCTTGACTGGGTCGGCGGGCACTTCCCGCGCGACGCGCAGGGCCTTTTTGAATTCGACGGACAGCCGCTCTACGAATATCAGGACATGCGCAAGGGCGACCAGCCTCAGTGGGGAACCAGGGTGTTTGATTTTGGACGCAACGAGGTGCAGTGCTTCCTCGTTTCGAACGCGCTGTTCTGGATCGAGGAATATCATATCGACGGCATCCGGGTGGACGCTGTGGCTTCGATGCTCTATCTGGACTATGGCCGGGAGGAAGGCCAGTGGGCCAGAAATGAGCAGGGCGGACGTGAAAACCTCGAGGCGGTCGCTTTCCTGAAAAAGCTTAATTCCGAAATTCTCACCCGGCATCCCGATGCGATGATGATCGCGGAGGAATCCTCGGCATGGCCGATGGTCACGAAGCCGCCCTATATCGGGGGACTCGGCTTTACCTTCAAATGGAATATGGGCTGGATGAACGATTCGCTCGCCTATATTGCTCTTGATCCCGTCTACCGCAGCTATCACCATGACAAGCTGACCTTCGGAATGTTTTATGCGTTTTCAGAAAATTTTATCCTTCCGATCAGTCATGACGAAGTGGTGCACGGCAAACGTTCGCTGGTCAACAAGATGCCGGGCGATTACTGGAAGAAATTTGCCGGATTTCGCGCTTTCCTCGGCTATATGATGGCGCATCCGGGCAAAAAGCTCAATTTTATGGGCTCTGAGTTCGCCCAGTTTATCGAGTGGGATTACAAAAAGGAGCTCGATTGGCTGCTGCTCGACTATCCTGCGCACCGGCAGGCGCAGGAATACGTCCGCTGTCTCAACCACGTCTACCGGTCCACGCGGCCGCTCTACGAGGTCGAAAATTCGTGGGAGGGGTTCCGCTGGCTGGTGGTGGACGACAGCGCGCAGAACGTCATCGCCTTTGCGCGCTTCGACGAGCGGGGCCGCGCTTTGGTCGCGGTGATCAATTTTTCTCCGGTCGTGCGGGAGCATTACCGCATCGGCGTGCCGCAGGAGGGCGGATATGAGGAAATCCTCAATTCCGATTCGGCTGAGTTTGGGGGCAGCGGTGTGATGAATCCCGGGCCTCTCGCTGCCGAGCTGGTTGAGATGCACGGCTGCCCTCAGTCGCTGGAAATCACGGTGCCGCCGCTTGCAGCGGTCTATCTGATTGCGGACCCTGCTGCCGCGCTGCTCGGACCGGAGCAGCCGTAAACAGCTGTCCTCAGTCGCTGGAAATCACGGTGCCGCCGCTTGCGGCGGTCTATCTGATTGCGGACCCCGCCGCCGCGCTGCCCGGGGCCGCATCAATCAGCCCGCGGGTGCGCGGCATCCGCAACCACGCACTTAATGACGAGCCGCAGCGCGGCTTTTCAATAAAACTCCTTGGAGGCGAGGCAATGGCATACAAGAAGGAATGGCTGGCAATGCTGCTGGCGGGCGGACAGGGAAGCCGCCTCTACGCGCTGACTCAAAATCTGGCCAAACCGGCCGTCCCCTACGGCGGGAAATACCGCATCATTGACTTTACCCTTTCCAACTGCGTCAATTCCGGCATCGATACGGTGGGAGTTCTCACCCAGTACCAGCCGCTGGAGCTCAACGATTATATCGGGAGCGGACAGCCCTGGGATTTGGACCGTAATCATGGAGGGGTACATATTCTGCCCCCCTACCAGAAGAGCAGCGGCTCCAACTGGTATACCGGAACCGCGAACGCTATCTATCAGAACATCCGCTTCATCGACCGCTACGACCCAGAGTATGTGGCGATCCTTTCCGGGGACCATATCTACCGGATGGACTACTCCCAGATGCTGAAAAGCCACAAGGAGGCCGGCGCCGACTGCACCATCGCGGTGCTCGACGTCCCGCTTGAGGAGGCGTCGCGTTTTGGCATCATGAATGTCGATGAAAACGACCGGATTGTAGAATTTGAGGAGAAACCGAAGCATCCCAAAAGCACCCTGGCTTCGATGGGGGTCTATATCTTCACCTGGAAAAGCCTGCGCGAGCAGCTGATTCAGGATGAGGCGAAGGAGGACAGCTCCCACGACTTCGGCAAGGACATCATTCCGACCATGCTTGCCGAGCAGAGGCGGATGTTTGTCCACCGGTTCGAGGGCTACTGGAAGGATGCCGGCACCATCGATTCGCTCTGGGAGGCGAACATGGATCTTCTGAATCCCAACGTCCCGCTGGAGCTTTACGACCCCGATTGGAAGATTTACTCCCGAAACAGCGCACAGCCGCCGCATTTTGTCGGCGAGCACGCCAGGGTTGAAAACTCGATGATTACCGAGGGCTGCGATGTCGATGGAGAGATCGATTTTTCGATTCTGTTCTCGGGCGTCACAGTGGAGGAGGGCGCGGTGGTCCGGGATTCCATTGTGATGCCGGGCAGCGTCATCCGCAAGGGTGCGGTGGTGCAGTATGCCATCGTGGCTGAGCACTGCGAGATCGGCGAGGGGAGTGTTGTCGGGGAACGGCCCGAATGCTACGCCGACAGCGGCAAGCCCTGGGGGATCGCGGTGATCGGGAACAATGTCTCGGTCGCCCCCGGCGCAAAGGTGTATCCCTGCGAAATCATCAGTCAGAATGTCGGGAAGGAGGCGCCGGAGCAATGAGAGAGAATCAGGCAATGGGCATCATCATGCCCGGCAAAAACAGGCCGCTGCTCGGCGCACTGCTCGACCGGCGGACGGTGGGGGCCATCCCGTTTGGGGGACGGTACCGGCTCATCGATTTTATGCTTTCCAACATGGTTCACTCGGGGATCTGGAACATCGGGGTCATTACCCGCAATAAGTACGAATCGCTGATGGAGCATCTGGGCAGCGGCCGGGACTGGGACCTCGCCCGCAAGGACGGCGGGCTTACTCTTCTGCCTCCGATGCTCAACGACCCGGCTTCCGCAATGGCCCGGGACTCGCTCTATCTTCTTTCGGATTACCGCCGGTTCCTCACCAACCAGCGGGCGCGCTATATTGTCATCGCTTACGCAAACCTCGTCGGGCAGATCGATTTCGATACGGCCCTCGAACAGCATATCGATACCGGTGCGGATATCACGGTTCTCTATAACCATATCGATGACGAGCGGGAGCTGGGGGACGAAGCCATCGTCTACGGCTTTGACGGGGAAGGGAGGGTCAACGATGTGACGATCGGCGCCGCCTGGAACGGTCCCTGCGACCGTTCCCTCGGGGCGATCATCATCGGAAAAGAGAAGCTGCTTTCCTGTCTGGCCACCATGATTCCGCGCAATCAGGGCAGCATTGCCCGCGACCTGCTGCAAAAGGGATTCGGGGAGATGGAGATCCGCGGCTTCCGGGTAGAGGGGTACTGCCGTCAGATTCACGATCTCCGGTCCTACTATTCGGTCAGCATGGAGCTGCTTGATCCCGCTGTCCGCCGCCAGGCGTTCCCGCTGGAAAAACCGGTGCTCACCCGCGTGCGCGACGAGGTTTCTGCGAAGTATGGCCTTTCTTCCAAAGTGAAAAATTCGCTGGTTGCCGACGGATGCATTATCGATGGGGAGATCGAAAGCTGCATCCTGTTCCGCGGCGTCAACGTCAAGAAGGGGGCGAGGCTTTCCAACTGTATCATTATGCAGAACTCCACCATTGAATCGAATGCCTCGCTGTCTTACGTCATTGCCGACCGGCGGTGCTATATCAAGGAGGGACGCATCCTCTCCGGATTTGAGAGCTATCCCGTCGTGATCGGCAGCGACAGCGTCGTTTAACGGCGGCTGTCCTTGAAAGGAGTGATTCGGTATGAAAATTCTGTTTGCTGTGAGCGAAGCCATTCCGTTTGCCGCCTCCGGCGGTTTGGCCGACGTGGGAGGCTCGCTGCCGCGGGCCATCCGCAACCGCGGGAACGCCTGCCGCGTGGTGATGCCGCTCTATGACACCATCGCGCCGCAGTATCGGGAGCGGATGGAGTTTGTCGCGGAATTCTCGGTGCAGCTTTCCTGGCGCAGGCAGAGCTGCAGCGTTTACCGTCTGACCGAGGGCGGCGTGGTATATTACTTCCTCGAAAACAACTATTATTTTCAGCGTGGCAAGCTTTACGGGGAGTTTGATGACGGGGAACGGTTTGCCTTCTTTTCCAAGGCGGTGCTTGATATGCTCGAACCGGCCGGATTTATTCCGGATATCATCCACTGCAACGACTGGCAGACCGCTCTGATCCCCACCTACCTCAATCTGTTCTACCGCAGCCGCGACGCATACCGGGAGATCGGCACCATCTTTACCATCCACAACATTCAGTTCCAGGGAAAGTATGGCATGGACATGGTGCAGGACGTTCTCGGCATTCCGCCAGCGATGCAGGGGACAGTGGAGTATGACGGCTGCTGCAATCTGATGAAGGGCGCGATCGAACAGGCGAACCTTGTGACAACGGTCAGCCCCACCTACGCAGTCGAGCTGATGGATCCGTGGTTCTCCTACGGGATGGACCGGCTGTTGCGGGAGCACCGCGCCAAGCTGTCGGGCATCACCAACGGAATCGATACTGCTCTTTACGACCCGGTGCGGGACCCGCTTCTCCCGGCGCGCTATTCGGCGCAGGACCCCGGCAGCAAGAAGGTCTGCCGCCGTGAGATGCAGAAAACGATGGGAATTGAGACAAACCAGAATCCGGTCGTCGCAATGGTGACGCGGCTGACCTACCAGAAGGGAATCGACCTGCTCCGCTATATCTTCGAGGAGATGATGCAGCTTCCCATTTCGTTCGTGTTGCTCGGCTCGGGCGATTGGGATTACGAACAGTTTTTCCTCGATATGCAGGGACGCTATCCCGGCAGGGTTGGGGTGAACATTGGGTTTGACGCCGCGCTTTCCCGCAGAATTTACGCGGGTGCGGATCTTTTCCTGATGCCGTCGGCCACCGAGCCATGCGGCCTTGCCCAGATGATCGCCATGCGTTACGGCACCATTCCGGTCGTCCGCAGAACCGGCGGACTGCGCGACACTGTGACCGACGCCGGGGGCGGCGGCTGTGGCTACACCTTTGAAACCTACAACGCTCACGACATGCTCGGGGCGCTTAAGCGTGCGGTGGCGGATTACTCGGACCGCGAGCTTTGGGAATCCCTGATCGTCAAGGCGATGAATCAGGAGTTCGGCTGGGGACATGCGGCCGCCGAGTATATCAACCTCTATCACCGGATCGCCGACAAATAGGAGCAGAGAAAAACGCCCGCAAAGCAGATTCGCTTTGCGGGCGTTTTTGGGCAGGAAAAACCGCCGGCTCGCTGGTGGCCTCAGGGAGCCTTCGCTGTGCTCATCCTCTATCCGCGCGAAGAGAGAAGCGGTCACCGGAAAAAGCGTGACCGGCAGTGCGTATCGTCTTTGTTCGAGCGAAGAGCAAAGCATTCAGCGAGGAAAGCATGACTGGCGGTGCGCATTCTTCATTCGGGAGCAGCGGAGAGCTCCGCATAAAACAACACAAAAATGGTTGCTTACGCAAAGTCGGGGAATGAGTTGTTTTAATAGCGGCGGGGCGGCTGATGCAGGCAGAGCAAAATCTGATGGGCTGAATTCCCGGCTCGCTGGCAAGTCCTAAGGGGACCTGCGCAGACCACCGGCACGGTCGATGGCGGTGATTCCGCAGTGAATAGAAATATCAGGGGGCCAGATGCGGGGCGGCTTGACGGGCCTGTTCCCGGCGGTAGCGCCGGGCGAGGAAGCAGGCCAGCAGCAGACAGATTCCCTCGCTGGCCAGCGGGGCCAGCCAGACACCCGATTCCCCTGCGAGCATCGGCAGAAAAACCAGACAGGGCAGCGGCAGGACACAGGCTCTGCCCATCGAGATCGTCAGTGAGCGGAAGGGCTGCTCGATAGCGGTAAAATAGCCCGCCCAGATGACATTGAAGCCGATCAGCAGGAAGCAAAGAGAGTAAAGGCGCAGCGCCTGCACCGAGGAATCGAAAAGGGCGGGATCGCTTCCGTCGAGGAAAAAGCCCACCAGCAGCTGAGGCGCCGCCTGCGAGAAGATCAGGAAAAGGACAGAGCAGACCGCTGCGGTCAGCAGGCCGTACTGCCGGAGAACCTCACAGTAGCGCGGCTCCCCCGCGCCGTGATAAAAGCTGACCAGAGGCTGGATTCCCTGTGAAATGCCGCTCATTGTCATCAGCACAAGGGTGTTGAGGTAACTGATGATGGTGTAGCTGATCAGCGCCCCTTCGCCGATCACCCGCAGGATGACCTGGTTAAAGGTGAAAATAACAATGGCATTGGAAAACTCGGTCATTCCGTCCGCCAGACCAAGCGGAAGAATTCTGCGGTAAAGTTCGGGGCGCGGTGTGAAGCGGCCGAAGCGCAGCATGGCTTTTCCGCGCAGGAAAAACAGAAAAAAGATGATGGTGGATACCACCTGTGCAATGCCTGTGGCGGCAGCCGCTCCCGCGACCCCCCAGCCGAAGCGCATCACGAACAGGTAGTCAAGCAGAACATTGGTCAGAGCACAGCTCACCACACCGACCGCACTTACCTGCGGGGCATTGGCCGCTTTGACCTGCACCTCCAGATTGTAGGATACCGCAAAAAATGGCATAAAAGGAGCAAGAGTTCCGACATATTCCCGGACATAGCCGTGTGTCGGCGCGGTGGAACCGAGAAAACGGGCGACCCCGTCGAGGTTGAGCAAGGTCAGCACGCTGACGGCGGAACAGACCAGCGCGACGACGACGAGATTCTGGTTGAAGCAGTCATTGGCCAGCTTTTGATCCTTTTGTCCCAGTGCAATCGACAGCACAGTCGAAGAGCCGACCGCCAGAATCAGACCGATGGCGAAAACGGTGTTGATATACGGCATCGAAAGATTGACTGCGGCCAGCGCGTGTCCGCCCACCCCATGCGACACAAAAAAGCCGTCGACCATAGAATAGAGGGAAAAAATCCACATCGACAGAACCGAGGGGGCGACAAAGCGGATGAACCGTTTTGCGAGAAACAAAATAAAACCTCCTAACATGGCGCGGATGGCGGAATCCCGGCCTCCCGCAGCTCTTGCAATTCAGTATAAACCCTCGTATAATACGAGTGTCAAGAGAAGGGAGCGGGAAAGATGAAACCCTCTTATCAAATCACCGAGGTGGCCCGCCTTTACGGCCTCAATCCGGATACCCTGCGATATTATGAGGAGCAGGGCCTGCTGCATCCTGTACGGGGAGAAAACCGCTACCGAATGTATGGGATCGACGACATCTGCAACATCAATGTGATCCGTGCGCTGCGCGAGCTGGGAATTCCGGTCGATCGGATTCGCCGCTATACCGAGGACCGCCGCTGTGAAACGACCCTGCGCCTGCTCGATGAGCAGGAAGAAGTGATAGGGCAGAAGCTGACCCAGCTTCGGCGTGCCCGCGCGCAGGTGCGCGCCCGCCGCAGCCGGATTCTTGCTGCGCAGGCTCTCCCGGTGGGGCAGATCCGAGTTATGGAGCTGCCTGACCGCCGGGGACTTTCGCTGCGTCAGAACCGCATTTTTTCGTTTGAGATCGATTATGCTCTTAAAAAGCTTGAAAACCGCCATGCCGAGCTGCTGCGCGGAATCGGCAGCCTCTGCATGGGGGCCCTGCTCGACCGGGACAGCTTCCGTCAGGGGGATCTGACCCGTTATTCCAAGGTGTTTTTTCTGGGGGAGGGACTGAAGGGCTGTCCGGTTCTGCTGCCCGGGGGACGCTATCTCAGCCTTGTCTATGCGGGGGATTATGCTGCCTTTCCGGGCTGCTGCCGCGCTCTGCTCGACTACGCGCGGGAGCATGCTCTGGAGACGGCGGGGGAACCGCTTGAAATTTACCACATCGACGCGCATGATACCGATAATCTGGACGAGTACCGCACCGAGATACAGATTCCGTTGATGTGAACAGGCGAAAATCAGGGGATGTCCGCTTGAAAAAGAAGACGTACAGGATTATAATGGAAAAAACCTGGACGAAAGATCAATCAAATTGTGACAGAAAGCAGGGATTCTTATGAAACGATCGCTCTCCTTTGTTCTGATATTCGCTTTGCTGCTGACCCTTGCCGCTTGCGCGCCCGCCTCCTCTTCCGAGGCTCCCGCGAGCAGCAGCCCGGCGGAGTCCTCTGCGGAGCCTGCTTCCGCCGCACCCTCTTCCGAAGCATCCGCGGCCCCGGCGCCCGCCTCCTCCTCCGGGGCCTCTGCGGGCAGCCTGGCGGAGTCCTCTGCGGAGCCTGCTTCCGCCGCACCCTCTTCCGGAGCATCCGCGGCCCCGGCGCCCGCACCCTCTTCCGGGGCTTCTGCGGGCAGTGCGGCGGAATCTTCCGCAGCGCCGGTCGTCTCCTCTGAAACAGAGGCATCTTCCGAGGCATCCGCCGCATCGGAGGGAATCGGTGAGGTGATGCTGCTGCCCAACAACGGCGCGAATGAGGTCAGCTGCATGGGGATCGACCGGCTGATGGTTCTGGTCCCAAGGGTTGGCGTAGAGCCGGGTGAGGCGACGTTGACTGTTTTTGATGCAAAAGACGAGAGTGAATTCTGTTCGATCGATCTCGACGACGGCGGCGCAGTCGAATTTTTGGATTGGACAGAGGCCAATGACGGTGCGTTCGGCGCTGACGAGGGCACCGCGCTGCTGATCAACCTCGGCGCCCCGCTGGAAGCGGACCACAACTATTATATTCAGGCCGAGGAGGGCTGGCTGACAATTCCCGAGGAAAGTGTTTCTGCCAAGGCAGTCACCGGGAAGAATACATGGACGGTGCGTGTCGGCGACTTTGGAATCGAATTTGATTCGGATGAAAATGAGGTGGCGGCCGGCGAGACGATCTCGATTCCCTGTACTCTCGGTGCGGCTGACCAGCTTGAGATCAAGGCTTCGCCCAAAAAGTCGGTGACCATCGAGGAGGATAAGCTTTCTCAGGACGGCGATGCCGTGATCCGATTTGACGAGCGCGGAAACATCACCGTGAGCTTTGAATTCAAAGACGGAAAGGGCGGCGTGATCAGCAGAGTTGACCAGGTCTTCCGATGCAGATAGTGCGCCCGTCCAAAGGGATTTTCCGAGGGAAATCCCTTTTTGATTGCATAAAGCTGTCCGCAGGGCTATAATAAGGAACAGTGAATCAGGAGGAAAGGGAGACGAAAATGAACGCTGAAATCATCTGTGTCGGTACTGAACTGCTTCTCGGCGATGTGGTCAACACCAACGCCTCGGATATCGCCCGGGGCCTTGCGCACATGGGAATCAATGTCTATCACCATGAGGTGGTGGGGGATAATCCGCAGCGTTTGCAGGAATGCCTGCGCGACAGCCTTTCCCGCTGCGATCTCGTGCTGCTGACCGGCGGTCTCGGCCCGACATACGATGATCTGACAAAGGAGACGGTGGCCGCCCATTTCGGGCGCGGACTGGCGATGGATGAAGAGAGCCTGCACACCATCGAACGTTATTTTGCCCGCACCGGACGCAAAATGACCGAAAACAACCGCAAGCAGGCGATGATGCCGGAAGGCTGCATCATCCTTCAGAATCCGAACGGGACCGCACCCGGCTGCATTATCGAGGGGGAGAACGGGAAGACGGCGGTGATGATGCCGGGACCGCCCCGCGAAATGCGTCCGATGTTCGAAGGACCGGTTACCGATTATCTCATGCGCCGCACCCACGACGGGATGCTTGTTTCCCGCACCATCAACTTCTTCGGGGTGGGGGAGTCGGAGCTGGAGGCCCGCCTGCGGGAGATGATGGTTTCCTCGACCAATCCCACCATCGCTCCCTATGCAAAGACCTCCGAAGTGCAGCTGCGGGTGACCGCCCGCGCCGCCACCGAGGAGGAGGGCCTCCGTCTCATTGAGCCGGTGGTTCGGAAAATTGTGGAAATCTATCCCGATCAGATCTACGGCTTTGACTTCCACACCATCAACGAAGCGGTTGTCAAACGCTATACCGATGCGGGAAAAACTCTTGCCGCCGCGGAAAGCTGCACCGGGGGACTGATCGCCTCCCGGCTGGTTGACCTGCCCGGCGCGTCGGCAATGTTCGGCTGCGGAGTCGTGGCTTATTCCAACGAAGCCAAGCAGAAACTGCTGGGGGTCAGCGCCGAAACCCTCGAACGGTACGGCGCGGTTTCCCGCGAGTGTGCGCTGGAGATGGCGCGCGGGGTGAGGGCCGCTTCGGGTGCGGATGTCGCTGTTTCGACAACCGGACTCGCGGGACCGGATGGCGGTACCGATGAAAAGCCGGTGGGGCTTGTCTATGTCGCGGTGGTGAGCGACCGGTTTGAAGATGTGCGGGAGCTGCACCTTGCCCGGGGCCGCGCCGACGACCGGGAAAATATCCGTTTCCGTTCTTCGTCCCACGCATTTGATCTTGCGCTGCGGGCGCTGCGGCAGCTTTGACACAGAAAAAAGGGCCTGTCCACCGAGAACGGCGGACAGGCCCTTTTAAGAGGGAGGCAATTAAGATTTTTCGGCGGACTTTGAATTTTTCCCCTGACCGGTGGGCAGTTCACGGATCAGGTCGCTCGATTTTCCGGCCCGCAGCAGGTAACTGTCGGTGGGATGGCCCACCATTTCGACAACCATGCGGCTGATTTCAAGAGCCTGGTCGAGGTCGATCCCGGTTCCCACCCCCATTTCCCCGCACATGTGCAGAAGGTCTTCGGTAGAGATGTTTCCGGCCGCTCCGGGGACAAAGGGGCAGCCCCCTACCCCCGCAAAAGCGGAGTCGAAGCGTGTGAAACCGGCCTCCATCCCTGCAAGTACATTGGCAAGTCCGAGTCCGCGTGTGTTATGGAAATGAAGCCACCAGATGACCTGAGGAAACTCCTTTGCCATCTGGGTACAGAGACTGAGAACCTGTGTGGGACAAGCAACCCCGGCCGCATCTGAAAGGGAAATTTCAGTGACGCCGACCGCGAGGTAGGCTTCAACAATTCCCCGCACGTCGGAGAGCGGAATCTCCCTCTCCCATGGGGATCCGAACGGCATCGAGATGGAGCCGGAAATCTCAATGCCGAAGACCCGCGCCGCGTCGGTGCAGGAAGCAAAGCCGGCTACCGATTCCTGCGGGGTCCGGTTGAGGTTGGCCAGATTGTGCGCCCGGCTGGCCGAGACATTGAGCTTGACCTTGGTGCAGCCGCAGGCGGCCGCGCGCTCCACTCCTTTGAGGTTGGCGATGAGCGCCCGGTACTCGACCCCGGGCTTTCGATGAATCAGCCGGAAGACCTCGTCGGTTCCGGCCATCTGGGGGACCGCTTTGGGACTCATGAAGGAACCGACTTCAATGACGGGGAATCCGGCGTCGGTCATCCGGTCAATCAGGTCTGCTTTTTGAGCAGGCGTCGGAATGACCACTTCATTTTGCAGCCCATCCCTCGGCCCCACTTCACAAAGGGTTATTTTTGGAGGAAAATGAAAGCTCATGTTCTGGTCACGACCTTCTCTGTTATGGGATTAGCTGACAAACTGTGCCATAAAGGTGATCAGCTGCGGGCACAGGATGAGGATGACAATATCCACCGCAAGAGCGATCACATAAGGAATAACTTCCTTGATGATCTTCTCAACCGCGACATTCGCTGAGGAGGAGGCCACATAGAGACAGACCGCAACCGGCGGCGTAATGGTGCCCAGAGCGATATTGACGATCACCGTTACGCCGAAAGCAACGGGATCAATCCCTGCCAGCGTAACAATGGGGTAGAGGATCGGGATGAACATGATCTGCATAGCAGTGCCCTCAAGAAAAAATCCGCCCGCGAAGAAGATCAGGTTGACAATCACCATGATCAGGATTTTGCTGTGCAGAGTGCCGCTGAAGAGGCTCTGGATAATCTGTCCGAAATTGTTGGACTGAAGAATCCACGCAAAAACGCTGGAAGCTGCAATAATCAGCATAACGTTGGCGGCCATCAGCATGGCCTCGGCAAACAGCTTGGGCAGATCCTGCAGAGCGATGGTGCGGTAGATAAAGACGCCCAAAAAGAGGGTATAAACGACCGCTACAACCGCCGATTCGGTGGCGGTAAAGACGCCTGACATAATGCCGCCCATGATGATGATCGGCGCGATCATCGGAAGGATTGCCTGCTTAAAGGATTCCCAAAGCTCCTTCATCGAGAAGGGAACCCGGGCCGCCTCGCCGTAGCCCTTGGTTTTGCAGACGAAAAAGCTTACGATCATGAAGGAAAGCCCGATCATAATACCCGGAATAACGCCGCCCATGAAGAGCTTGCCGACCGAGATTCCTGTCAAACTGCCCAAAACAATCATCGGCATGCTGGGCGGAATGATGATCCCGATGCTGCCGGAGGCAACCATGATCGCGCTTGAAAATTCCCGCTTATAGCCCAGCTCTTCCATCTTAGGAACCATAACGCTGCTCAGGACAGCGGTGCTGGCCGGCGCCGAACCGGAGACTGCGCCCAGCATCATGCCCGCGAGGGTTGCCGCATAGCAAAGTCCGCCCATCATCCAGCCGACGATGGCGTTGCAGAAGCGGATCAGACGGGCGGTGATGCCGCTGCGGCCCATGATGTTGCCCACCAGCATAAAGAAGGGGATTCCCATCAGGGTTACACTGTTGACCGACGAATACATCCGCTGGGCCATGATGGTCAGCGGGATATCGCCCTGCATCAGCAGTGCTCCCAGGGAAGCGACACCGATCGAAATGGCGATGGGAAGCCCGAGAAGCGCCAGTACAAGGAAGACTGCAATCATAATCAGCAGAAGTGTTGATGAAGCCATAGATTACGCATCCTCCCTGTTTAAGGTCAGTTTCATCAGCTTTTCAACAGAAAAAAGAATACTGAAAAAGCATCCAACCGGGATGCACAGATACATCGCACCCATCGACCATTTGAGAATGGGGGAGATCATCCGCACAGTAGACATGCCGTATTGGGTGCCGAAAATGAACAAAACGACAAAAAAGACGATGGTGAGCAGGCAGTTGACGATATCGAGCGCGCGCCGGGCCTTCCCCTTAATTTTATCGATCAGGAAATCGACCCGGATATGGCGTTCGTTGCGGACCGCCAAACTGATTTCGAGGTACATGACCCATACGAACAGAAACTTGGTAAATTCATCGATGCTGGAGGAGGTAAACTTCAGCAGGTTTCTGGTTACGATCTGGATAAAGAGAAGGGCGACCAGAGCGCCGAAACCGACGGCGGAAAGATGATAGAGAGTATGATAAAAAACATTCGATATGCGCTTTAACATGCGATGCTCCTTTCGGTTCGGAGTTTTCCCGCAGGGCTGCCGGACTGCCGCAGAAAACCGCCTTCCGGCCTTTGAGGCGCGGAGGCGCTGCGGCGGCCCGGCGGCAGCGGGATTAGGACCACAGGGGTGAGGATTGCGTGCTTCAGGCGGCAGTGTTTTCGATCTGTTCGATCAGTTCACGTCCAAAAACATCGTAGTACTGGTCATAGACGCTCTGCACGGCGGCCTTCCATTCTTCCTTATTAGGGGTTTCATTGATGGTCATAGTTTCCTTGAGCTTTTCAAGCTGTTCGGCCTCAGAGGTGCGGCGAACCTCTCTTTCGTAAACGCCGGCTTCATCGGCGGCGTCCATCAGAAGCTGCTGCTGCTCGGGGGTGAAGCTGTCAAAGAGCTTGCCGTTCATCAAAAAGCCCATGACGCCATAAACATGCCCGTCGAGAACCATGTACTTTTGAACTTCGTTGAAGTTGGAGGTAATGACGGTATCGATAGGGCTTTCCTGACCGTCGATGGTGCCGTTCGAGCAGGCAATGTAGATCTCGCCGGTGGCGATGTTGGTGGAGCTGGCGCCCAGCGCCTGAAGGGTAGCGGCCTGCACCGAGGAACTGGGAATTCGAATCAGAAGCCCGGACATATCCGCGGGCGAGTTGATCTCGTGCTTGTTGTTGGAGTAATGTCTGAAGCCCGACTCCCAGAAGCTCAGCGGCCGAACGCCGGAAGCATCATAGATCGACTGTTTGAAGTGCTCGCCTACCTCGCCCATCGTGACGGCGTCTGCATGGGCGTTGTCGCGGAACAGATAGGGCAGATTGAAGACTTCAAAGGTTGGCTCCAGCTTGGAAACCGAGCTCGGGCCGATCAAAGCGGCATCGACGGTACCCATGACGAGGCCCTCGGCCATATCGCCCTCAGAACCGAGTGCAGCGTTGGCGTAAATTTCCACCCCGATGGAACCGCCGCTCTTTTCTTCTACGATCTCCTTAAACTTGACGCAGGCCTTGTGGAAGGCGGAGCTTTCGGTCAGGGAATGCCCCAGCTTGAAGGTTTTGGCGGCAACAGACGGAGTGGCGGCTTCGTTGCCGCCGGATGACGCGGGGGCGGCCGGAGTGGCGGGCGCCGAGGAGCTTTGTCCTCCGCAGGCCGCCATCATGGCACAGAGCGACAGAGACAGAAACACACTGAGAATCTTTTTCATGTTACATTTCCTCCCTCTTTTTTATCAGCTGCATCGCAGCATCAACAACGTTTTCGGTGTCGATTCCGAGGCATTTGCGAAGGTAGGCCATATTTCCGACCTCCCCGAAACGGTCGCGGATTCCTACCCGGCGCAGAAGGGCGGGGGATTCTTCGCTGAGCACTTCGGCTACGGCGCTGCCCAGACCTCCGATGATTGTGTGGTTTTCCAGCGTTATGATACCGTGCGTTTCCTTTGCCGCGCGTACAATGGCATCGCGGTCGATCGGTTTGATGGTGTGCATGTTGAGGACGCGCGCCGAGATTCCCCTCCCTGCGAGGATATCGGCCGCCTGCAGGGCGGTTTCCAGCATCAGCCCGGAAGAAATCAGGGTGATATCCTGTCCTTCACGCAGGGTATCGGCTTTGCCCAACTGATATTTGTAGTCGGCGGGGTAATATTCAGGCATGACCCCACGATAGTAGCGCAGATAGACCGGCCCGCCGACGTCGAGCAGCGCGGGAATCATCTTGCGGAGCTGTACCGGGTCAAAGGCCTCCACAATGGTGGAATTGGCAACCGGACGAATCACGCCGATGTCCTCATAGCCCTGATGGGTGCCGCCGTTGACTTCGGCGATGATGCCGGGAGAAACGCCGACCAGAACCGCGTTCAGGCCCGAATAGGCCAGCGAGATAGTCATTTGATCGAGGACCCTCCTGGTCATGAAGGGGCCGAACGCATGCACAAACGGGCGTTTTCCGCTGACCGAAAGGCCCGCAGCCACACCGACCATATTGGCCTCGGCAATGCCGACATTAAAGGAACGGTCGGGGTAAGCCGCCTCAAAGGGAGCGGTCCCCGTAATATTTCTCGAGTCGGAATTGATGATGACAATCCGATCGTCGGTCTTTGCCAGCTCCAGGAGAGTATCGCAATAAACCTTCTTCATCTCTGCCTTTACTGTTTCCATAGTATCCTTCACCTCCCGTTCCCTTTCTATTGCAGGTCGCGCAGTGCTTCCTGGAGATCCTCTGCGGTAACCGGCCGGCTATGGCTTGCCGTCGTCCCTTCGATTCGCTTCCAGCCTTTGCCCTTGACCGTCCTCATGACGAGCATATTGGGCCGGTCGGTGCACTGCTTGGCCTTTTCAATCGCATCGTAGATCTGCTGATAGTCGTGGCCGTCGATTTCCTGTACGTTCCAGCCGAAAGCACGCCATTTATCTGCTGCATTGCGCAGCGAGTTGATGGAATCCACCGGACCGTCGATCTGCTGGCCGTTCAAATCAAGCGCGGCGATCAGATGGCTCAGTCCGGCCTGAGCGGCGTACATTCCAGCCTCCCAGATCTGCCCCTCTTGGCTTTCGCCGTCGCCGATGATGCAGTAGGTATAAGCTCCGTTCTGGTCGATACGGTCGGCCAGCGCCATGCCGATGGCGGCGGAGAGCCCCTGACCGAGCGATCCGGTTGTCATGTCAATTCCGGGGGTCAGCTTCCGGTCACAGTGGCTCGGAAGGATGGTTCCGGGCTTATTGAGGGTGTAGATCTCCTTGCGGTCGAAATATCCCTTCATAGTCAGAATCGAGTAAAGGCCCGGACCACCATGACCCTTTGAAAGCACCAGTCTGTCCCGCCCCGGCATCTGCGGATTGACGGGATCGACGTTCATTTCTTCATAATAGAGCACCACGAGAAGATCAACAATGGACAACGCCCCGCCCACATGTCCTTTGCCAAGGCTGGCGATCATTTCAAGGGCGGTACGCCGCGCTTCCTTTCCGAGATGCTCCAGTTCATCGATACTGTGCCGCATCTTAAAACTCCTTCCTCTTTTTGTGTGCGGACTGGCATGGCCGGCCGCCGGCGTCCAAAGGGCATGATACTTTTTTTGGAAACCGGCCGGTCAAGCTCTGCCGGGTCATTTCCGGATTATTCTTGATCCATGCCCGGTTTGCAGAAGTCTCCGAAGAGCTCCTCGAGCGAAGGCATATCCTCCGGAATGGGGCGTGCAACCCAGGTGGTATTCATGTAGTGCTTGAGCGCGATGTTTTCCGAGACAATGTTGCCGCCCCAAGTGCCGCAGCCCATTGAGGAGGTCGGAGGCATTCCGTTGGTTGCAGAGCCTGCATTACCCTTGTTGTTCGGCTGACGCACCATAATGCGGGAGACGGGTGCGGCCTTGCCGAGACGGTCGATGTGGTCGTCGCTGAACGAGTAGATTCCACAGGAGTGGCCTTTTCCGCCGACCTCGAAGATCGCACGCATCATATCGAGGGCGTTCTCAAACTCGCCCTCATATCTGAAGAGGGAAAGCAGCGTTGTCAGCTTTTCGCTGGAGAAGAAATATTCCTTGCCGATGCCGTCCCCCATGACCATGATGAATTTGCGGTCGGCGGGAATTGAGAAACCCGCGGCCTCGGCAAGCTTTTGCGGGGCAATGGCGACGGTCTGGGGAAGACGGTGGCCTTCGGCATCCCACATCACGAGCTTGAGTTTTTCAGCCTCTTCGGGGGTGGCGAGATAGCCTCCCTCGGCCTGGAGGCACGCCACCATCTCGTCGAACACCGATTCGTGGATGACAAGGTTGCCGTCGCAGGAGCATCCGGACCCGAAATCGGAGGTCTTGGAGATGCGGGTATTCATCGCGGCTTCCTTGCAGTTGGCCGTCTCGTCAATGATGACGGTGGCGTTGCCCGCGCCGGAGCCGAAGGCCGGGGTGCCGGAGGAGTAGGCGGATTTGACCATCGGGCGCCCGCCGGTGGCAATGACGAGATCGCACCGCTTCATCAGCTCCTGCGAGACGGCGATGCTCGGATCGGGGATGCACTGGAAGATATCGGCGGGAGCGCCTTCCCGCACCAGCGCTGCGCGCATCATTTCAACGCATTTGAAGGTGACTTTCTTGGCGCGGGGATGCGGGGAGAAGATCATCACATCCCGGGCCTTGACCGCGTAAACGCCCTGACCGGCAGGGGTGAGGCAGGGATTGGTGGTAGGTACCAGCGAAGCGATTACACCGACCGGCTTCGCATATTTGACCAGGCCCTTTTCGGGGATTTCCTCGATTACACCGACGCTCGGGTTGCGCAGGCAGTCACGAAGGATCAGCTTGATCTTGTTGCGCTTATTGCGCTTGCTCACCGGATCGCCCAGACCGGTTTCGGCAACTGCTTCATCGCAGAGGGGAGCCCACGCCTTGAGGTCGTAGGTGGCGGCGGCGACCGCGCGGCAGAGGCGGTCCACCCTTGCCTGGTCATAAGCAGCGATGACGGCGGCGGCCTTTTTGGCGCGCTCCACCATTTCGTCAATCATCTGAATTTGCTCTTGGGTAATTTCTTTTGCCATTTGAATCCACTCCTTTTGCGCTGCTGTTTCGTCAAAATCAATAAAATTTTAGATCGATCGTTGAACTGATTATAACTCTTGGGACTTTCGAGCGTCCAATACTTGTTTTGGATTAAATGGATAGAAGAATTTTATCGATCCCTGTCGATGCTTGCTCCAGGAAAAAAGTGGGGCGCCGCACAGATAGCGAAAAAATGCGCTCGACTGGAAGAAAATTACTTCGTTGCGAAAAAATTTTGGGTGTGATAGAATAATTCTATTGATCTAATAAGGAAGGCAGGGGGACTCTTTTGACGATTTTGCAGCTGCAATATTTCCAGACCCTCGCACGTGTCCTTCACTATACACGTGCGGCGGAGGAGCTTCATATCTCTCAGCCGAGCTTGAGCTATTCGATCAGCGAGCTGGAAAAGGAACTGGGGGTGAAGCTCTTCCAGAAGGAGGGCCGCAAGGTGGAGATGACCATTTACGGGCAGCAGTTTCTCTACTATGCGGAAAAGGCGCTCGCGCTGCTTCAGGAGGGCAGCGCCCTTCTCAAGCATCTTTCGGCGGCCTCTCCGCAGGTGGTGAGGCTCGGATACTTCCACAGCATCTCAGCCTCTTTCATTCCGGCATTGGTCGAAAATTTTTATGCCGAAAAGGGCGCGGACTCGGTTCGCTTCCAGTTTGCGGAAGGCCCCTCCTACGACATTTTCGAGCAGGTCAGAACGGGGGAGCTCGATCTTGCATTCAGCCTGCACCGGGCCGATTGGGCTGAATCGGTCAGCGTGATGCGGCAGCCCCTGTATCTGGCGGTCCCGAGCGGGCACCCTTTAGCAGAACGCCACTCCGTCACCTTTGAGGACTTTGCTTCGGAACCGCAGATTATGCTCGAACCGAGCAGCAGCCTGCGTGCGCAGATCGGACGCGTCTTTTCCCAGAGGGGGACGATTCCGCACATCGTCTTTGAAGTGCGGGAATGCAATGCCGCTTTGCAGTATGTCGGACTGAGGTTCGGAGTCGCGGTGCTGCCGCATGTGCCGGCGATGGAATCGGAGAAGGTTGCGATTCTCCCCATATCGGATCAGGACCGTGAATTCGTGCGGACGATCTATCTTTCATGGTCCCGCACCCGGCCCCTGTCACCGGCGGCCGCTGAGATCCGGGATTTTATCGTGAAGCAGTATTCTCTGCCGGAAGGATAATCTATCTGCCGGGTGGCTCTAGCAGCCGGACGCTTTTTTCTGCGCGGCGATTTCATTGAGTCGCTTCGCTACTGCGCCATAGCCGCTGAAGAAGCTGCACAGCAGCGGCGTTTTGACATCCTGCAGGTCAGGGAGCAGAGCACGCATCGATACCTGCGCCATCACGATAGCGTCATAGCCCATCCGGTCAAGCTCACGAATGTTTTCCATCAGAATGCGGTTATGCTCCTCCGGGTGTCCTGCCTGAAGAGCGTCCCAAGCGGGATTCTGGAGGTACGAGGTGCATTCCATCCGTTTTCCCTGCCCGGCGCCTATCTTTTCGATCAGGCGCTGACTGGGTCCGAGGGTGGTTTCCACTGTGGCAATCAGCGCGATCCTTGTCCCGAGCCGGACCGCTGCCTGCGCCATGGGAAGATCGACCTTCATGACGGGAATGCCGACCTCCTTCGCATAGATGTCGGACACCTCGCCGACCGTAGAGCAGGAATTGACGATCAGGTCGGCGCCTGAAATTTCGGCGGCTTTTGCATAGAGAGTCATCCGGTCGATGACCGCCTGAGTGGGACCGCCGTTGGCGCGAACCTCGGCCAGAAGGGTGCTGTCGGTGATGAATTCCACCCGCACCCCCGGAACCTGTTCCTTCAGGAAGGCGACCGTGTCATCGCGCTTGGCGAAGCTGGTCTGGAGAATGCAAACGTGTACAGAGGCCATTAAGAAACATCCTTTCTTTTATTGATGACTATTTTTGCGGGCGGCCAGTTCTCTGGCTGCGGCCGTGATCGAGGCGGTATCCATTCCATGGGCGCGGTAGAGAAGCTCCGGATCGCCAGATTCTCCGAACTGGTCGCGGATTCCAATGCGCCGCACCGGCACCGGACAGTGCTCCGTGACCGTTTCAGCCACTGCGGATCCGAGACCGCCCAGAATGGTGTGATCCTCGATGGTGATGATCGCGCCGGTTTCCCGAGCGGAGCGGATGACTGCTTCCTCGTCGAGCGGCTTAATGGTTGCCATATCCAGAACCCGTGCGTGAATTCCCTCCTTTTCAAGCGCGTCGGCGGCATCGACCGCTTTTTTCAGCAGAATCCCTGAAACGATCATGGTGAGATCGGCGCCGTTGTCCACCACCGTGCGGGCCTTGCCCCATTCGAAGCGGTAGTTCGACGGGCTGTAAAGGTCGGCTACCGGGTTGCGGTGCAGCCGGATATACAAAGGTCCGTTGAAATCCACCGCGGCATGGGCCAGTGCCCTGGCCGCCACTGCGTCGGCCGGCTGCACCACCGTCATATTTGGAAAAGAGCGCATGATCGCGATATCCTCAATTGCGGCATGTGTGGCTCCGTCCCCTCCCACCTGCAGTCCGGCATGGGTACCGATGATGGTGACGTTCAGTTTGGGATAACAGACAAAGGTGCGTACCTGTTCGCAGGCTCTCATCGAGGCGAAGACTGCAAAGGTGGCCAGAAACACCTTGTTCCTGCAGGCGGCCAGCCCAGCCGCGCCCGCCACAAGATTTTGTTCCGCGATTCCGAAAGAGAATTCCCGTTCGGGGAACTCCTTTCCGAATTTTTCGAGGCCGCAGGTTTTTGTGTCGGCGTTACAGACCACAAAATTTTGATTTCTTCGGGCGATTTCGAGCAGTTCCTGCCCGAACGCCATGCGCGTAGCCAAAACCTGTGCCATCAGACGACACCTCCCTTCCGGATTTCCTCCATCGCCTGAATGAGCTGTTCGTCATTCGGCGCGCTTCCATGCCAGGCACAGTCGTCCTCCATAAAGGATACGCCCTTTCCCTTGACGGTCCGTGCAAGGATTACGGTGTGGTGCCGCATCGATTTGGCGATGTGCAGGGCGGTCAGCACTTCTTTCATATCATGGCCGTCAATTTCGAGGACACGCCAGCCAAAGGCCCGCCATTTGTCGGCAAGCGGTTCCACCGTCATGATGTCGTTGACCCAGCCGTTGATCTGGACGCCGTTGCAGTCGATGATGGCAATCAGGTTTTTCAGCTCATGGTGGTTGGCGGCCATCGCGGCCTCCCAGACCAGCCCCTCCTGAATTTCGCCATCCCCCAGCATGACGTAGGTCGTGTAATCCTGCCGGTGCAGCCGCGCTGAAAGAGCCATACCGACTCCTGCGGACAGCCCGTTTCCCAGTGAACCGGCAGTCATATCGACGCCGGGAGTCTTGTTCATGTCGGGATGCCCCTGCAGGATGGAGTGGTAGCGCCGCAGGGTGCCGAGAAGCGCCGGGTCGAAATAGCCCCGGCGGGCCAGCGCGGCATACAGGGCAGGGCAGGAATGCCCTTTGGAGAGGATAAAGCGGTCACGTTCGGACCAGTCGGGCCGTGCGGGATCGATCCTCATGACGTGAAAATACAGCGCGGTGATGATCTCCACTGCGGAAAGAGAGCCTCCGGGATGGCCGGCTCCGGCGTCGTGGATCATCGAGACGATATCCTTGCGGATCTGAACTGCCTGTGCTTCCAGGCGTTCCACATCCTGCAGTGTGAAGTAATTGTGGTTCACGGTGTTCCGTCCTTTCTGAAGGTGGGCCCGGGTGCGGGACTAAATCGTCCCGCTTCCTTCGTACCTTAGGATATCGCCGCCGACCCTGCATGTCCAATTTGTTTTTGTGAGGATTACTATCACAAGAAGTGATAGCTCCTCCGACGGATTGCCTTAAAAGTGCGAAAAATCGGACTTCTTCGCGAAAAAATTTGCAGTGCCGCTATCATTTTTGTATAATTCCACATCGGAATTTTTGGTAACATATTAGGAAATGGAGCTTGAAGGAGGGCGCCATGGAGCTTTATACGATGCGGTATGTCGTGGCGGTAGCCGATGCGGGGAATTTTTCTCAGGCGGCTCAGGAATGCCATGTGGGTCAGCCCGCCCTTTCCCAGCGGATCGCCCGCCTGGAGCAGGAACTGGGGGTCTCCCTGTTTTTTCGGGGGCCCCGCGGTGCGGCGCTGACCGAAGCAGGTGAGGAGTTTGTGCGGCGTGCCCGTGATATCCTTCAGCGATCGGATTCCCTTCAGGCGGAAATGTCCTTTTACGCAGGACTCAAGCGTGGCACTTTGAACCTGGGAATTATTACAAGTTTGCAGTGCATCGATTTTGGGGGGATGCTGGCTGCCTTCTGCGGGACTTATCCGGACATCTCAGTCAATATTATTCAAGATGGAACCCACCACCTGATTGAGCTTTTAAGCGAGCGGAAGCTGGAGGTCGCTTTTTTAAATCGGCCGCTCGGCGGACTGCCGGACCATCTGGAATTTGTCCGAATGGGGGAGGATCATTACTCGTTAGCGGTGCCGCGTCAGCATCCGCTGGCGAAACGGGGAACGGTAAGTCTGGCTGAATTGAAAGAAGAGCATTTCATTTTTCACCAAAGCGGGCAGGCGGCTGCGGAGCTCTGCCGGGCTGCTTGTCTCCGTGCGGGATTTGAGCCGAATATTGTCTGCCGGTCGAGCAGTCCGACCACAGGGCTCTATATGGTTCAGGGCGGATTAGGGGTGGCCTTTCTGCCCTCGGAGGAATTTCGCGGACATGCGCTCCAGGGTGTCACCGAGCTGAGATTGAGGGAACGTATTACCAAGGAGGTGGGAGTCGCATGGCGGAAAGATACCGTCTCTCCGCTGGTGGCTGCTGCGATTCGCTTTGCAGAGGAATGGACCCATTCATCCAGCCATGAGAAATAGCCAGGGGTCCCGGAAAGGCAGGGGGCCTGCGTCAGGCCGTCAGGCTTAGAAGGGCTTTGCAGCGGCAAGCCTTTCAAAGGGCACCGAAAAATTTTTCGCCGGCATCGACCGCCCGCAGCTCCTAAAAGTCCGGCCGCAGGCCGCGCTTTGCTCCCGTTTCCCCTGTCCGGTGCACGGCGCGCCCGAGCGGAGGGCGGCACCGTCAAGAGATGCTGAAAATTTCTTCACCTGCACCGCCAACCCGCAGCCCGTAAAGGGACGGATGCTCTTATCACAGTTTTGTATCATCCAAAAATTCTTGTGAGCAGTTCGTTTTGCCCGATTTTTGAAGCGAAGGATGTTTAATTTCCATTGCCAGGACTGCGATTCTATGCAATAAATCAATACAACAGAAAAGGCTTCCGGAGATTTCTCTCCGGAAGCCTTTTTGCCGCGGTTGCTACGGTGCGGCCCAGAAATCCTCTGCCGAGGTGGTAATGATCTCGCTGCGGGACCAGCGGTAGGGGACCTTATATTCGGTAGGCACCAGCATATGCTGCGGGTTGGATTCCTGCAGCTGCTTGAGCTGCTCAGCAGGTTCGCTGCTTGACGCCCCGGCACCGCCGTCGGAGGCGGCCTGGCTGCTGTCGATCAGATTGCCGACGTTGCCTGCACCGAAAACATCGGCGGCTGAAACCGTCTCGTCAATCTGCTGGTCGGTGTCCGCGAAGCGGTCGCCGCCCGCGTAAAAGTCGGTGGCGCAGGCGAAACGGAAGGTGTTTTTGGTCATGTAGGCGCGGTAATATTCCATCGAGAAGGGCTGGCCGTTGCGCCCCGCGGTGCTGTTGGGATAGAGCGGCTCCTCGTTGGCGAGGGCCTCGCGCAGCATCGGCAGGCTCATAGGTCGGCCATCGCGGTTGCGCAGAATCAGACGATAGGTCGGATCGAGCATCACCCATTGGTTGAGGGAGCGGGACCAGGCATGAACAACGACATGGCATTCCTCACAGGGCTCGCTTGAGGGGATGCACATGATCGCCTTTGCTTCGATGCCGCAGGTGCGCAGCATTTCAGCAAGGATGACGGAAAGCCCGCGGCATTCGACCCCTTCGTTTTTGTTGTGCCAGGCGATGACCGACAGGGCGTCGGTCTGAGCGGGGAAGAGCACCGATCCGTTGTGCTTAAAATTTTTGCTGACGATATCGAGCAGCGACTGCATGATTTCAATGTCGCTGCGGCCATCCATCACCGTGCCAAGCCCGTAGACGTTGATCATCGGCAGCACCTTATCCCAGCGATAAAGGGAATAGGTGAAGGGAATCGGCTGCGCGGAGGGGGTGTAGCTCTTGTTCTGCTGGAGCTGTTCCCGCCACTGGGTCTCGGTCAGCTCCTCGAAGGTGAACTCCGTTTTCAGCTGACCGAGCGGCGTCGGGGCATTTGAGGTTCGGGTAAGGGTCACATTGGTCTGCCGCTCGTATTGGTTTAGAGTGCCGGAAAGCGTGTTCCCGTCCTCGGCAAGGGTGAGATCAAGCCGCAGCGTCCAGGGAGAATCATAAAAGGAAAAGCTCAGGGTGCGGTTGCCGACCGTCCAATCCGCCGGAGGCAGAAAGACTTCGGAATCGAGCGAGGCAAAGCTGACCAGCAGGGGATTGCCGCGGGTACGGTCGAACTCCAGAACGCAGGGGTCGCTGAAGAAGGTGTTTTCCACATCATAATAGAAAACCGGAAGAACGGCTTCCCAGCGGCCCGACAGGGCCGAGAGGGTCGCCTGCTTGGCCTGTTCTTCTGCGGCGGCCTTCTGTTCGGCGAGCTGCTGGGGGGAAAGCGGAGTGTTGGCGGCCGCCGTGCCAACCGTGCAGAGAAGCGCGGCCAAAAGCAGCGCCGTCAAAGACAAAAGCGGTCGTTTCATTGTTGTCAGTACCTCCATTCTCCCGCATCTGCGGGAGCTGCATTACTTATTGATAAGGTGTCAAAAAGCGCTGGAATTCCTGCAAAAAAGTCCCGGGATTTTCCGGAACATCCCTATTCTACTAGCGGCGTTCAATGGTGTCAATCGGAAAAGCGCGGATTTTGGCAGCAAAAAAGGTCTTTTTTGCCGGGCGGGCATTGCGTTTTGCCGCGTTGTGGGGTATCATAACAGGTATGTATTAACAAAAGATGAAGACAGGGCGGTTCACGTCCCGGAAGAGGCGGCAAATGAAGATTATTGTGGTGGGCGGCGGCAAGATCGGTGAAACGCTGGTAGAGCAGCTGGCGAAAGAGGGGCACGACCTCGTTTTGATCGATAACCAGCAAACGGTCATTGAGGAAACCGAAAACCGGCTTGACGTTATGGGAATCTATGGGAACGGCGCTTCCCATCTTGTGCAGATCGAGGCAGGGGTGCCGAAGGCGGATCTTCTGATCGCCGTTACCAATTCGGACGAGCTGAATATGCTCTGCTGCCTGGTGGCCAAGAAGCTCGGCGCGCGCCACACCATCGCCCGGATTCGAAACCCCGAATATAACGACCAGCTCGTTTTCCTGCGGGAGGAGCTGGGGCTTTCTCTTTCCATCAACCCCGAGGCGGCCGCCGCGGGGGAGCTGTTCCGGATGCTCCGCTTCCCCTCGGCGCTGAAGATCGAAACCTTCTCCCGTGGAAGAGTTGAGCTGGCCGAGGTGCGTCTGCGGGAAGGCTCGAAGCTCGACGGGCTTTACCTGCACGAGCTTTCCAAAAAATTTCAGGTAAAGGTGCTGGTCTGCGTCGTGCAGCGCGGGGAGCAAGTCCTGATTCCGACCGGCGACTTCCGGCTCTGCGCCGGAGATAAGATCAGCATTGCCGCGGGACCCGCTGAAATTGAACGATTCTTCCGCGCAGCCGGGCTTCTCAAGGAAGAGGCGCACAGTGTCATGATCGTCGGCGGCGGGCGGATTGCTCACTATCTCTGCCGCAAGCTGCTCGGGATCGGCGTTTCGGTCAAGATTATCGATTCCGACCCGCAGCGCTGCCGCCATCTCTGTGAGCAGATGCCCCGCGCCATGATCATCTGCGGAGACGGCACCAAGCAGGAACTCCTTTTTGAAGAGGGACTTGAGCGGGTTGACGCCTTTGTTTCCCTGACCGGCCTCGACGAGCAGAACGCAATCCTTTCGATGTTCGCTGCTTCCCGGGGGGTGGGCAAGGTCATCACCAAGGTCAGCCGTACCTCGCTGCTTTCGCTGGTCGAAAGCGCCGGCCTTGAGAGTGTCATTTCCCCGAAGGAAATCACCGCCAACCAGATTATCCGTTATGTCCGCGCGATGCAGAATTCCCTCGGCAGCAATGTCGAGACGCTCTATAAGCTGGTCGGCGGCCGGGTTGAGGCGCTGGAATTCCGGGTCAAGCCCGACTTCCCACATATCGGGATTCCGCTCAAGGACCTTACCCTTAAGCCAAACCTCCTGCTCGCCTGCATTACCCGCGGGGATCGGGCGATCCTTCCGGGCGGCGGCGACAGCATCGCTGCGGATGACAGGGTGGTTGTCGTCACCACCAACCAGCAGCTTCGGGATCTTTCCGACATTCTTCTTTGAGAAGCTGCCTTTAGATCACAGAATAAAGGAGCACCGTTTCTATGAACCGACGCATGGTCGTCTACATTCTGGGCCAGATGCTCAATGCCGAGGCGCTGCTGCTGCTGCTTCCCACCGTCGTTTCGTTTCTTTACCGGGAACAGGGCGTCGCCTTTTCTTTCCTGATTACCATTGCCGCGACGGTGGCTTTCGGCGCGCTGTGCACCTTCCGCCGGCCGCAGAACCGGGTGATTTACGCACGGGAGGGCTTTGCGGTGGTTGCGCTCTCGTGGCTGGTCCTGTCGGCCTTCGGTGCGCTGCCCTTCTGGCTGACGCGAGAGATTCCTTCGTATGTTGACTGTTTCTTTGAAACGGTCAGCGGCTTTACCACCACCGGCGCGAGCATCCTGGCCGAGGTCGAGTCTCTGAGCCGCGGGCTTCTCTTTTGGCGGAGCTTTACCCATTGGGTCGGCGGCATGGGCGTTCTCGTCTTTGTGATGACGGTCATCCCGCTCGGGGATAACCGTTCCATGCATATTCTGCGCGCAGAGGTTCCCGGGCCGATGGTCGGCAAGCTGGTGCCCCGCCTGAAAAGCACTGCTAAAATTCTCTACGGCATCTATATCGTCATGACCGCAATTGAGGTGGTTCTGCTGCTGTTCGGGGGGATGGACCTCTACGACAGTCTGGTTCACTCCTTCGGCACTGCCGGCACCGGCGGCTTTTCGGTGAAGAACGCCAGCATCGGCGCCTATCAGAGCCCGTATATCGAATGGGTCATCGCGGTCTTTATGCTTCTGTTCGGCATCAATTTCAACCTTTATTTTTTCCTGCTGCTGGGAAAAATCCGCACCGTTCTTCAAAGTGATGAGCTGCGCTGCTATCTGGGGATTGTCGGCGCCTCTATCGCGGTGATTGCGGTCAATATCCTGCCGATGTATCAGAAGGTGGGAGTCGCCGTGCGCCATGCGGCCTTTCAGGTCTCCTCCATCATTACCACCACCGGCTATGCCACCGCCGATTTCGACGGCTGGCCCCAGCTTTCCCGCACGATTTTGGTGGTGTTGATGTTCTTTGGAGCCTGCGCCGGGTCAACCGGAGGCGGTCTGAAAATCGCCCGTCTTCTCCTCTTCTTCCGCACGATGCGGCGGGATCTTCGCCGGATGCTGCACCCCCATTCGGTTGAGGTGGTGATGCTCGACGGAAAGCCGGTTTCCGAGGACACCGTCGCCGGTGCGAACGGCTTTTTCCTCGTTTACAGCGCTATCGCGCTGGTCACCGTCCTGCTGATCTCGGTCGATGGCTTCGATTTTGAGACGAACTTCACCGCTATGGCAGCCTGCCTGAATAATATCGGTCCCGGGCTTGGAATGGTGGGGCCGACCGGGAATTTTTCCGCCTTTTCTGATTTTTCCAAGCTGCTGCTCAGCTTCGCCATGCTGATCGGACGGCTGGAGGTGTTCCCGATGCTGTTGATTTTTGCCCCCTCTGTTTGGCGGAGACGGTAAAAAACGCCGGGCTTAAAAAAGAATGCCTTCGCCGTTAAAAAATTCATAAAAGTAAAAAAGGCGTCGCAGTCAAAACCGGCTGCGGCGTCTTTTTGGCACTGTCCTGCTTATTTCACCACATCGTCCAGATTGTCCCGGGCGGAAAATTTCACATGGCTTCCGTCGATTGCAAGGGAAAGCCAGTACGTGTATGCGGTTCCCTCTTCCGTTTCCAACTTGAATGAGACTGTTCCGTCCCCGCAATATGTCAATTCGCTTTCCGCACAGGGCTTGGCGCAGGGCCCGGCCGTCTGACCGTTTCCGTCGGCATCCAGAAACATCACCTTTACCGTCCGCGTTTCATCGTCTGTAAATAGTACGGCGCCCACCCGGCCGTACGCGAGGTCGGGGATCACAACAGCATCGATGAACGTAACCGAGGGGCTTTTGTCGTAGCCGGCAGCGGCAAACAGCGAATGGATTTCTTCCTTGGTCCAGCTTTTCTCCGCCGACCCGGGTTCGCCGGCTTCGCCCTGCCGTTGGGCAGGCTCGCCGGTCCCGCTTTGCTGTTGAGCAGGTTCGCCGGCTTCGCCCTGCCGTTGGGCAGGCTCGCCGGTCTCGCTTTGCTGTTGAGTGGGTTTGGCGGTATCCGTCTGTCCAGCGCCTGATGGTGAACCGGCGCCGCAGCCGGAAAGAATCCAGACGGCAGCGAAAACCGCAAGGACCGCGGACAGCTTTTTCATTGTTTCTTTCCTTTCCCATCGAAAATTTTCCCGCCTGTCTCATATCATGGCGGGAAAAGGTTATTGCTGGTTCAATTCCGTTCCATAGTGCTCGGATGAGAAACCGTTATCCAAAAAGATGGAAAAGAACGGTGTCATTTTATGATAAACCTCCGTATCCATCGGCTTTGACACGTGAGTAAAAGGCCGATCAATTTGGGAGTGATTGCTCCGGCGGTCACTTTTCCGCCGCGCCAATCGGTTTCTTTCAGCTCGCCGCAGCGAAGAGCCATGGCGATTTCCTCCGTCTCGTCTTCCCAGCAATGGATTTCAAATCTTTTTGCATCCTTGAGCTTGGAACCCATGATTTCCGCCCATTCGGTATTTTCAGGCTGCAAGTCGTCAAATTCAATCTGCTGCAAAATAATTTTTCTCCCAAATCGAAAGCGATCGCGCCCGTATAGGGCTGGCGGCGTGGATTCGCCGCCATGCAATAAAACAGAAAGGCAGCGGCGGACTAAAAGATCTGCTGCTGCCTGCCGCTGTTGGATTCCCCGGCCGTCTGTTATGCCGCCGCCCCGGTGGAGGGGTTAATTGGCACGACGTATACCGGCTGGTCGGATGGGCTGACCGTATCATCATCGTCATTGTCATCATCGTCATAAGAGGAGGACGAGCCCGAACTGCTCAGGCGGGTATCCGAGACGACATATTTGCCCAGCGTGCTGCTGGAGACAACGAAGCCTCCCTCGTCATCGTCGTAGGCACTGGTGCGGTTGGTCAGGGTATTGGTGCCGGTGACTTCATAGAGATAGTCGTCCCTGCTCCCCTCAAAAAAGAGCTTGGGGCTGCGCAGGGCGGTGAGCGAAGCGCCATTTCCAAGGAAAAAGCGAAGGTCAGCGTCAGGATAACGGCGGGTAATCGAGGCAATTCCCTCGGTGCTCATCGAGGCGACGATGGTGCCGTTCTTGCGGGCAACGCCATAGAAGTAGCCGCCCCCGTCCGGAAAGTCGATCTGGACATCGTCGTTTTTATCAAAGGAAAAGCCCAGCGGGTTCTCCTCAAGCTCGTCGTCCCCTTCCTCATAACCGATGCTGTCGAGCTTGGGTTCCACCTTGAAGATGTCGCCGTTTTTGCGGGTGACCCGGATGACGCCGGGGACGACGTCGTAGCCGTCGGCGGGAAAGTCCTTCACATCCTTGATTTCGAGAACGGCAAAATAGTAGTCGTCGCCGTCATCGACCTCTTTTTTTACGATATCAAGCTGCTGTCCGCCGGTCCCTTTTTCGCTGTAGGACTTGCCTGCCTTGCTGCCAAAAAGCTTATCGTCGTCTCCAGTATCCGAATTAACCGTTTCCGCCTCAAATAAATAAGCCTTGGTCGGCGTTTCCTTGCTTGAGCCGACCGAGCAGAGCCCGACATAGACGGTTTGTCCCGGCAGGGCCGCGGTAATTTCGTCGTCGTAATACTCGTCCTTGACGACCACGGTGCCGCGGGTGATGGCAAACGATGTGGTGGTGAGCATCGCCGCCAACAGACAGGCGCTCAGCGGCGTCAGAAATTTTTTCATGATGGTCCCTCCAAAATCTGCTTCGCTGTTTGGGGACATTGTAGCATTTTTTTCGAGGGAATACAACCGTTCCCGGGCATAGGGGACAAAATCTCTCTGAAAGCGAGCCGTATGCCGGAACTTCTTTTATCCCTCCGGCAAAAGCCTAAACGAACGGACGGGAGGCTGCCTGGCTGCGTCTTTTTCAAGAGCTTGTATAAGCCCTCGGATTTCATTGTAAAATCACTTTGTAAAGAAAAATTTTCACTTTACGTTCTTTTTACAAAGTGTACCGGGCACATTTTACAAAAGGCGGATAAGATGGGAACTGTTCTAAAGAGATGAAATGACAGAAAAACAAAGGAGATTTCGACTGTTATGAAAAAAATGCTTTCGTTTTTGATCTCCGCTGCGATGGTGGGTTCGCTGGCCGCCTGCGGTGGGGCCTCAAGCAGCGCCCCGGCCTCCAGCGCCCCGGCCTCCAGCGCCCCGGCCTCCAGCGCCCCGGCCTCCAGCGCAGCGGATTCCTCCGCGGCCGCATCCTCAGCCGCTTCCTCCGAAGCGGCCCTGTCAGGAAAGGTTTCGACCAACGGCTCCACCTCGATGGAGAAGGTGATCGCCTCCCTCTCGGAAGCGTTCATGGCCAAGTATCCTGACGTAACCGTGACCTATGATCCCACCGGATCGGGCGCGGGCATCACCGCCGCGGCCGAAGGCACCGCCGACATCGGCCTTGCCAGCCGCGACCTCAAGGATTCTGAAACCGGCCTCGACGCCACCGTAGTGGCGATCGACGGCATCGCGGTGATTGTCAACAATGCCAATCCCGTTTCCGATCTCTCACTCGAACAGATCGCGGCCCTTTATAAGGGAGAGATTACCAACTGGAAGGATGTCGGCGGGGCCGACGCCGCTCCGGTGATCGTCGGACGCGAGGCCGGATCGGGCACCCGCGACGGCTTTGAGAGCATCACCAAGGTCGGCGAGGACGCCAAGTATGATCAGGAGCTGACCTCCACCGGCGCAGTGATCGCCGCGGTCGCCGCCAATAAGAACGCGATCGGCTACGCCTCTCTCTCGTCGGTCGGCAGCGACACCAAGACCCTGACGGTCGGCGGAGTCGCCTGCACCGAGGAAACCGTCCTCGACGGCAGCTATGCCATCCAGAGAAACTTCAATATGATCACCAAGCAGGGGGCTGAGCTTTCGCCCGCGGCCAAGGCGTTCATCGAGTTTGCCCTCTCGGATGCGGCAACTGAAATCATCGCCAACGCCGGTGCGGTTCAGGCCAAGTAATCAAGCAGATGCGGGAAAAGGGGCTTTCAAACCGGTGAGAGCCCCTTTTTTTCCATAGGATTAGGAGTTATAATGATGAAAGCAAGAAACGCGATTGAACGAGCGATGCAGGCCCTCTTTTTCTGCTGCGGCATTGTCTCGATTGCCGCCGTCGCGCTGATTACCGTTTATATGATCATCAGCGGACTGCCCGCCATCCGGGAAATCGGGGCAGTGGACTTCCTCTTCGGGCAGGTCTGGAAAAGCACCGCCAAAGAGCCGCTCTTCGGCATTCTGCCGTTCATTCTCACCTCGGTTTATGGAACGCTCGGTGCCATCCTCATCGGGGTGCCGATCGGGCTGATGATGGCGGTTTTCCTTTCCAAGCTTGCCGGCCCGCGGGTCGCGTCGGTTGTCCGTCCGGCGGTCGAGCTGCTGGCGGGCATCCCCTCGGTTGTCTATGGCTTTATCGGAATGATCGTCCTTGTTCCGGCGGTGATGGACCTGTTCCGGATCAAAAGCGGCACCACCCTTTTCACCGCTGTCATCGTTCTGGCGGTGATGATTCTGCCCAGCATTGTCAGCGTCAGCGAAACCGCCCTTTCGGCGGTGCCCCGCGAGTATGAGGAAGCCAGCATCGCGATGGGCGCGACCTGGATCGAGACGATCTTCAAGGTCAGCATCCCCGCCGCCCGCAGCGGCATTGCCGCCGGAGTGGTGCTGGGGGTAGGGCGGGCGATCGGCGAGGCGATGGCGGTCATGATGGTTTCCGGAAATGTTGCGAATATGCCCAAGCTTTTTTCGAGCGTCCGGTTCCTCACAACGGCGATTGCGTCGGAGATGTCCTATGCCGCCGGACTGCAGAAGCAGGCGCTCTTCTCGATCGGCTTGGTTCTTTTCGTGTTCATCATGCTGATCAACCTGCTGCTCAACGCCTTTTTGAAGAAGGGGGAGCGCAAATGAACGGAAAGCTTTCTCCCAAACGGGAGGCATACAATGCCATTGCCCGTGCGCTGATTTACCTCTGCGCCGGAATCACGGTGCTGCTGCTGGTTGCCCTCATCGCCTACATCTTCTACCGCGGGCTCGGGAACATCACCTGGCAGCTCCTCTCCACCCAGCGCAGCGCCCTCAAGGGGACCATCGGCATTCTGCCGAACATCCTTTTCACCCTCTACACCATCTTTACCGCCCTGATCATCGTGCTGCCGCTCGGCATCGGCGCGGCAATCTATCTCAACGAATATGCGGTCAATCAGAAAATGGTGCGGATCATCGAGGGAGCGACCGAAACGCTGACCGCCATCCCCTCGATTATCTACGGGCTGGTGGGGATGCTTTTCTTCTGTCAGAAGCTGGGGCTTCAGTCGAGCGTCCTCGCCGGTTCCCTCACCCTTGTCGTCATGATTCTGCCCACCATCATGCGCACCACGCAGGAGGCGCTCAAGACGGTTCCGGCATCCTACCGGGAGGCTGCGGTGGGGCTGGGCGCGACCAAGTGGTACACCATCCGCACCATTGTTCTGCCCTGCACCCTGGACGGCGTTGTTGCGGGCGCAATTCTCGCCATCGGACGGATCGTCGGAGAGAGCGCCGCGCTGCTTTTCACTGCAGGAACCGGCTATGTGCTGGTGACCAACTATTTTGAGGCACTGCAAACCAGCGGCGGGACCCTGAGCGTCATGCTCTATGTCTACGTCTCGGAGAATGGGAATTTCGATGTCGGCTTTGCCATTGCGGCGATCCTCATGATTCTGGTGCTGGCTGTAAATTTTGCTACCAGGCTCGCCAAGAAAAAGCTCAAAAGGATAGGGTGAAGCGCATGAACAAGATTATTACGACAACCAATTTTGATTTATATTATGGAAGCTTCCAGGCACTCAAGTCGATCAACATCGAGATTCCGGAAAAGGAAATCACTGCTTTGATCGGACCTTCCGGCTGCGGCAAGAGCACCTTTCTCAAGACCCTCAACCGGATGAACGACCTTGTCCCCGGCGTCAAGATCTCGGGGGAGATCAAATTTCACGGGGAGGACATCTTCGCCAAGGAAATGAATGTCAATATTCTGCGCAAGCGGATCGGCATGGTGTTCCAGAAGCCGAATCCCTTCCCGATGAGCATCTACGACAACATCGCCTACGGGCCGAGGCTGCACGGCAGTCCCAAGAAAACCGAGCTGGACGAGATCGTCGAACGGTCCCTGCGGGGCGCGGCCCTCTGGGATGAGGTCAAGGACCGGCTGAAAAAATCGGCGCTCGGGCTTTCGGGTGGGCAGCAGCAGCGGCTCTGCATCGCGCGCGCCCTTTCGGTCGAGCCGGAAGTCCTGCTCATGGACGAACCGACCAGCGCCCTCGATCCCGGCAGCACAATCCGGATTGAAAATCTGATGGCCGAGCTGCGCAAGAACTATACGGTGGTCATCGTCACCCACAATATGCAGCAGGCGGTCCGCATCTCAGATAAGACGGCCTTTTTCCTGATCGGGGAGATGGTCGAGTTCGGGGAAACCGAGCAGGTTTTTGCCCGGCCGGTCGACCGCCGCACCGAAGATTACATTACGGGGAGGTTCGGATAATGAGAAACCGTTTTGACGAGCAGCTCGAGTCGCTCAACAACAGCCTGATCCGGATGGGGGCGCTGTGTGAGAGCGCGATTGCCAACGCGACCAAGGCGTTGCTCGAAGGGGACCGCACGCTGGCCGGACGCGCCATCGAGGCGGACAGCGAGATCGATCAGGCGGAACGGGAGGTGGAGTCGCTCTGCCTCAAGCTGCTGCTCCAGCAGCAGCCGGTGGCGCGCGACCTGCGGCAGATTTCCTCGGCCCTCAAAATGATCACCGACATGGAGCGGATCGGCGATCAGGCGTCGGATATCTCTGAGATGGTGATGAGCGTGGAGCTGGACCCGGCGGCCCATGCGATCCATATCGGGGATATGGCGCGCGCCACCATCGGCATGGTGACCGATTCGATCGACGCCTATGTCCGGCGCGATCTCGCCCTTGCGCGGCGGGTCATCAAGGCGGACGATGTGGTTGACAATCTGTTTCTGACGGTGAAAAGCGAGCTGCTCGCCGGGCTGAAGATCAATCCGGCCGAGGGGGAGGCGCCGCTCGACCTTCTGATGATCGCCAAATACTACGAGCGGATCGGGGACCATGCGACCAATATCGCCGAGTGGGTGGAGTTTTCGATCACCGGCGTGCATAAGGGGGAGCTGCTCGGATGATCTACTGCGTTGAGGATGACAGCTCGATCCGCGAACTGGTTCTCTATGCGCTGCAAAACAGCGGCTTTGAGGCAAAGGGCTTTGCCGACGCCTCGGAACTTTATCCTGAGCTGCTGCACAATCCGCCGGAGCTGGTTCTGCTGGATATCATGCTGCCGGGGGAGGATGGCATTGCTATCCTCAAAAAGATGAAGCAGAATGCGCAGACCCGTAAGGTCCCTGTTATCATGCTGACCGCGAAGGGCAGCGAGTACGACCGGGTGCTGGGACTTGATCTGGGTGCAGACGATTACATCACCAAGCCGTTTGGGGTGATCGAAATGATCTCCCGGGTTAAGGCGGTGCTGCGCCGTTGCGCCCCGGAGGGAGCCGTTTCCCGCACGCTGACCCTCGGAGAAATCACCCTGGACCCCGAACGCCACCGCGTCGGAGCCGCGGGGCGGGAGGTCGCCCTCACCTTCAAGGAATTTTCCCTGCTGCAGTTCCTGATGGAGAACAGCGGACGGGTGCTGACCCGCGACCGGATCCTTGAAACGGTCTGGGGCTACGATTTTGAGGGAGAGACGCGGACTGTTGATATGCATATCAAGACGCTGCGGCAGAAGCTTGGAGAGGCCGGTGCGCTGATTGAAACGGTGCGCGGGGTCGGCTACCGGATGGAGGGGCCGGAGAAATGAGAAAAAGAATCTTTCATTCCATGCTGCTGCTCGCGATCGTCACGATTCTGACCGGAGCGCTTCTTTCCGGCGCGGTGGCCCACGCGGTGCTCACCGAGCGGGTCCATGCAGAGGTTCGCAGCGAGGCGCGGATTATCTCCCAGCTGCTGCCCGAGGGAGGCGCGCAGGAGCTTTTTGCCGAGGCGGGACGGGCCAACCCGGCCACCCGGCTGACCCTGATCGCCCCGGACGGCGCGGTCCTCTTCGACAGTGTGGCCGATCCGGCGACGATGGAGAACCACGCCGGCAGGCCGGAGGTTCAGCTTGCGATGCAGGTGGGCACAGGGGCGGAAACCCGCAATTCGGGGACTCTCGGCTCCAGAACCTACTACTATGCCATGAAGCTCGAGAACGGACAGATTCTGCGGATGGCGGCCGCCAGCGACAGCATCTGGAATATCTTTTTCAAGCAGGCGGGCTGGCTGCTTGCGGCAATGCTTCCGGTGCTGGCCTTTGCGGCATGGCTTGCCCAGAGACAGACCAGAGGAATCATTGCTCCTCTGCTGACCCTCGACCTTGAGCATCCGAAGGAAAACGACGTCTACGAGGAGCTTTCTCCGCTTCTGCTGCGGATGGACCGCCAGCGTGAAGAAATCGGCCGGCAGATCGAGACGCTCAATAAAAAGCAGCAGGAGTTCACCGCTATCACCGAAAATATGCGTGAGGGACTCGCCGTCCTTGACGGAAATCTTCAGATTCTTTCGCTCAACCGCAGTGCCGCCTCCCTTTTTGGGGTATCCGCCGATGAAGTGCGGGGCCGCTACTTTCTCACTCTCAACCGCAGCGAGCCTCTGGCCCGGGCGCTCACCCGCGCCGCTGCGGAAGGGAAGGTCGGTTCGGCCGGACTGACGATGGCCGGACGCAGCTACCAGCTGGTGGCCACGCCGGTTCGCCCCGAGCGGGGGCGCGTGGAAGGAGTGGTGCTGCTTGCGCTCGACGTTACCGAACAGAAGCAGGCCGAGGCTCTGCGCCGGGAGTTTACCGCCAATGTCTCACATGAACTGAAAACTCCGCTAACCTCCATTTCCGGTTATGCCGAGATGATCGAGAACGGCATTGCCAAGCAGGCGGACGTGGTTCCCTTTGCCGCACGGATTCACAGCGAGGCGACCCGGATGATTCATCTGGTCGAGGATTTGCTGGAGCTTTCCAAGCTGGACGAACGGGCGGAACTGCCCAACAGCCGCCCGGTCAGCCTGCTGGAAGTGGCCAACCGGGTGGCGGTCCGCCTCGGAGAGCTGGCCGGCCGGCGCAGCGTCACGATTGAAGTGACCGGAAGCGACAAAACAGTGCAGGGAGATCCCACCCTGCTGGAAGAATTGGCGGCCAACCTCTGCGAAAACGGAATCAAATACAACCACGAAGGCGGCCGGGTGACAATCACCCTTTCGGGAGATGACACAGCACCCTGTTTGCAGGTGTCGGATACCGGCGTGGGAATTCCGAAGGAACATCAGGCGCGGGTTTTTGAGCGGTTCTACCGGGTGGACAAAAGCCGCTCAAAAGAAACGGGCGGCACCGGTCTCGGCCTTTCGATCGCCAAGCATATCGCACAGCTTCACCGCGCCGCCCTGTCCCTCACCAGCGAGGTGGGACGCGGAACTACGATGACAGTACAGTTCCCGACAGAACAAAAACAGCGTCCGGGCGAAGATGGGGAGTCCTGAAATGCCGTTGTCCGTTCCAATTTTTCCTGCACGACCGCAATTTGATTTTGCACGTTTTTAAAATCATGTAGTACGCCGCGGGGCTTTCCGCGGCGTACTGCATTGCTTTGCACATAGGACACTCCGCCTGCTGTGCTGGCGGCAACGGAAGCGCTGCCGCCAACAGGCTTGCGTGCGGCGAAGTGCCCGTGAAGCAGAAAAGGGACAGGATAGAATCGCTGTTTTGTCCGCATCCGCACTCACCTCCTGCGCACCGCAGGCTCGGTGTGCACGCTCGGAGAGGCAAAGCGGGGGCAAGGCCACCTTTTTTGGCTCGGGTGCCGCTCACCTGACAGATACGCGTGCAGAGAAAAAGCTGGAGCGAAAGACGGGGAGA
>Ga0129309_1000232_pt1 | contig 49540 bp, 64 predicted proteins | sample L1105metagenome_FD_94439 | JGI IMG/M metagenome (GOLD analysis project Ga0129309, IMG submission 94439) | Ring-tailed lemur group fecal microbial communities from Wisconsin, USA - L1105 metagenome | ecosystem: Host-associated > Mammals > Digestive system > Large intestine > Fecal | place: USA...
CAAGGTGCGTGAGAATATCATTGAAGTGGCACTGGATTACTTATCTGTCGGTTTGGATCCGTCGAAGTCGACGCTGTTTATTCAGTCCTATGTGCAGGAACTGACAGAATTAACATTCTATTACTCGAATTTAGTAACGGTTTCCCGTCTGCAGAGGAATCCTACCGTGAAGACAGAGATTCAGATGAGGAATTTTGAGACGAGTATTCCGGTTGGCTTCTTTACGTATCCGATCAGCCAGGCAGCAGATATTACTGCATTTAAGGCAACGACTGTTCCGGCAGGAGAAGATCAGATGCCGATGGTGGAGCAGACAAGAGAGATTGTACGCAAGTTTAATCAGACATATGGTGAGACATTAGTGGAACCGGAGATTCTGCTTCCGGATAATGAAGCGTGCTTAAGACTGCCGGGTACCGATGGAAAGGCGAAGATGAGCAAGTCTCTGGGCAACTGCATCTATCTTGCGGAAGATGAAAAGTCTGTTCAGAAAAAGGTGATGAGCATGTACACGGATCCGAATCATATCCGCGTGCAGGATCCGGGGCAGATTGAGGGCAATACGGTATTTACTTACTTAGATGCGTTCTGCAAAGATGAATATTTTGAAGAATATTTACCGGATTATGCGAACCTGGATGAGCTGAAAGCACACTATCAACGCGGCGGACTTGGAGATGTGAAGGTGAAACGTTTCCTGAATACAGTCTTGAATGAAGAACTTTCTCCGATTCGTGCAAGAAGAAAAGAATATGAGAAAGATATCGCATATGTATATGACGTATTAAAAGCAGGAAGTGAACAGGCTCGTGCAGTTGCAGCACAGACACTGGATGAAGTAAAGGCTTCCATGAGAATTAACTACTTTGAAGACGAAGAATTGATCAGGAAACATATTCAGAAGTATCAGAGCAAATAATCCAAAAGAATCTCTTTCTGCGTGAGAGGGGTTCTTTTCGTTTTATGAGAGTTCATAGAATAAAAGAAATCAAAAAGAATAAGGTGGAGAATGTATGAAGAAAGCGATTGAAAAAGAAATCAAAGGAATTGTCAAAGACATTCTGGCTGATTATGAGAATGAGCGTGCGATTGACAAGATTGAGCCGTTTGGGCAGCCGGATAAAGATGTGATCATTGATATGCTGCATAAATTAATTAAGATCGTCTATCCCGGATATTCGAGAAATAAATCTTATCGGATTTATAATGTAGAGCATCATTTGTCTATTTTAATTGAGGATGTGATGTATAATCTCAACAAACAGATTATGATCGCATTGCGTTATTCAAAAAAATACGAGGATGTATCGGAAGATGAAAGAAGCGATGCGGCGGAACAGATCGCAATTGCCTTTTTTAAAAAGATACCGGGCATTCGCGAATATATCGAAACAGATCTTCAGGCGGCGTTTGACGGGGATCCGGCTGCTTATTATGAAGAAGAGATTATCTTATCGTATCCGGGGCTTTTTGCAATTACAGTGAACCGGCTGGCACATGAATTGTTTCAGATGGGGGTACCGCTCATTCCGAGGATTATGACGGAATACGCACACAGTGAGACAGGAATTGATATTCATCCGGGTGCAACGATCGGCAAGTACTTTTTCATCGACCATGGAACCGGCATTGTAGTTGGTGAGACGACGGAAATTGGCGATAATGTAAAAGTATACCAGGGCGTAACGCTCGGTGCACTTTCGACGAGAGGCGGGCAGAGCCTCCATGGCACAAAACGTCATCCAAAGATTGAGGACAATGTTACGATTTATTCCGGGGCATCGATTCTGGGCGGGGAAACGGTGATCGGAAAGGGATCCGTCATCGGAGGTAATGCATTTATTACTGCTTCGATTGCTCCCGGAACGATTGTCAGCATTAAAAATCACGAACTCAGAATGAGCCGGAAAGATGGAGAGGCATTTCGAGAATCAGAAAAAGAAAAGATACCGGGACAGGATGATTCCTGGTTTTATATGATCTAAAAAACAGACGAAACACGGATAAGTTGTTTCGTCTGTTTGTTTCTACGTTTCCGGATCTTTCTTGATCGTCTTCTTGAATTTTGAAAATTCTTTTTTCAAAGAAGGCGCTTTAAATCCCGGATTGTGGCGCATTGCATCTGTGGCAGGCGCTTGCATCTTTCTCATTAATTTATTTTTATACTGCTTCATCTCATATATTTCACGTTCGATCAGCCATTCGAATTTTGCAAGCTGTTCAACGGTATCATACTTTTGTTCCACAAAAGAAGATTGAAGCTCGGCTGCTTTTTCTTTGATCTGATCACTGAAAAGATCCAAACTGTAATCTGCACGTGCTTTCATAATGAGAATCTGTTCTTCGGTGCTCGCCTTGATCATGTCTTTCTGCAGTTCAATACGCTCGGCAAGATTGTTCTTGATCTTCTCTGCCTGAATGATGAGGTTTCGCAGATCCATAGCGCGGCGGAATGCATTTGCAAAATCAAATACCATCAGAACCGTAATGATAAAAGTAACGACGGATACAAAGTCATTATTTAAGCTTAAGATAAAATGTGCAACCGGAGCATGGACGACATAGACCATCAGAAGACTTAAAAATCCCCACGCGATTGTGGAAACAAGACAGATGTGTCCATGAAGCTGAATTTTCCGATAGCTGTAATCCCAATAGCGAACTTTAAAAAGAGAGACCATCAGAGAACCGACGATATACTCTAAAATCGTGGCACAGGCGGCTCCGATCAGATACACGAGTATCGGACGATCCTGAAAGGGCAGTGTCACGAATAAAACACAGATTGCACCGGTTCCGTACAGCGGAAGCCAGGGACCTTTCATAAATCCTCTGTTGACAAATTGTCTTTTGGCCAATGAAACATAAGTAGATTCAAAACACCAGCCGAATAAACAGTAAAAATAAAAAAAGGAAAGCCATTGATGAAAATGGTAATAATACATAAAAGATTCCTTTCTATTATAGATGTTATTATTATAGCATCAAATGTCATAATAAACATACAAAAAAATGTATAAAAACATATAAATTATTGTGAAATATCACAATAATGATTTTCAAATAATAAAGAGTGATGTATAATATCTATAGAAAATGAGAGTGTTTTCTATGAATAATAGTAGATGAGGTGTGTGTTATGATGAAAAAGGCTGCGTTTATTACGGGCGGAACAGGAGGACTGGGTTTTATTCTGGTACAGAAGCTGCTTGAGATGAACTATGAAGTCATCTCCGTTTCAAGAGATGCGAAAAAAATAAAAAAAGCAGAAAGAAGATTGAATTCTGATCAGGTTTTCTTCATTCAGGGAGATATCCGTGAGGAACAGACGATCGAAGAGGTATATCAGTATTTATTTAATAAGTACGGCTATGTCAATGTCCTGATCAACAATGCCGCAATTATGGCAGGAGGAGGAATCGAGAAGATTTCCCCGGAAGAATGGGAAGATGTCTTTGATCTGAATGTACATGTGCCATTTAAGATCATTAAAAAGCTGACCCGCCTGTTAAAGCGTGCGGAATCCGCACGTATCATTAATGTGTCATCCATCGCATCACAGATTACAGGTGGCTGTATGGCATACTCCGCAAGCAAGGCGGCAATGGATATGATGACAAAATCACTTGCCAAAGAATTGTCAAAGTATTATATCAGAGTGAATACCGTAAATCCGGGATTGATCAATACCGGGTTCCAAATTCACAATTGTATCATGTCGGAGAAGGAATATGAGGCGTATTTGGAGGATTCATCGAATGAATATCCGATGGGAATCGGGACTGCAGATGATGTAGCGGAGCTGATCTGCTTTTTGATCTCTGCAAAAGGGGTATGGATCACCGGAAGCAATTATATTATTGATGGAGGAAGATCTATTAATTGTTAATAAATTGACATATTTAAACGTGTTTTCAGACAACATAGAACAATTGTATTGATATAATTCTCTAACATATTACTTATACATATGTTCAATAATTTTTGTTGACATTGATTAAATGAACTGATATGATGTCATTGTAAGGAAAACTTACAGGGCTGATGAAACTGCACGTGACTGACAGGAGGCGGAAATGAAAAAGATAGTAGATGATTTGCGATTGGTATATAAATGCTGTGATTTGTATTATACCGATGAGATGACGCAACAGGACATTTGCGACTCCTTAGGTTTATCCAGAGCGACGGTTTCCAGAATGTTGAAGATTGGAAGAGAACAGGGGATTGTTCGAATCGAAGTGATCAATCCGATTGAATTTGATTATGGACAACTGGAGAAGGATCTGGAGAGAAAGTATGGTTTAAAGGAAGTCATTATTGTAGACAATCAACCTTTGGATACGGAGGAAGACAGTATTCAGAGACTGAGTGAGGCGAGCTTCGATTACCTTTCTCATCTGTTTAAAGACGGCGATACGATTGGTGTCGCGATGGGAAGTACTCTGTATCATGTAGCGAATGTCAAGAAGAAGTATGAATTTGACAAACAGTTTTTATTTGTCCCGATGTTTGGCGGAATCAGCCAGATGAAAGTGGGCAAGATCAATGTACAGGCGAATCAGATCGCAGCCGATTTTGCACAGAAGTTTGGCGGACGCTATGTACAGTTCCTGGCACCGGCAGTATTTCGGAATGAAGAAGTTATGAAAGGCTTTCTTCAGGAAGAATCTGTGAATTATATATATGACTATTTTAAGAAGTTGAATAGTATCATTATGGGCATTGGAATTCCTGAGAGAAATTCTACGATGGTTTCCGCAGGATATATCTCAGAAGATCAGCTGACAAAGTTTGTTGATCATGGTGCAATCGGCGATATTGCACTCCGGTATTTTAACCGTGAAGGAAATACAGAGCCGTTCAGGGAATTCAATGACAAGGTCGCAAGCATCCCGATCAAAGAATTAAAACGGGTAGAAAACCGCATTGGCATCGGCGGTGGGGCTAAGAAAGCAGATGCGATCAAAGGTGCGATCAGAGGTCAGTTTATCAATATGCTGATCACAGATGTTGACTGTGCGCAGAAGATGCTCCAGTAAGAATCAGATGTTAAAGAATCAGGTAATCTCTTGGGCCTTTTTAAAGGATTGCGGATTCTTGAACATAGAGTTGTGTGATGTTTATAAGCAAGGAGGAATTTTAACATGCTTAATATGGATCAAAAATTAATCAAAAGAGAAGAAGAAGGCAAAATCATCATGACAGGTATCGTTGGTGCCGGCCAGATGGGACGAGGCATGGTAACACAGATGTGCCTTATGAAAGGTATTAAAGCTGCAGTAGTAGCAGATCTGAAATTAGATTTAGCAGTAGCAGCATTCAAATATGCAGGCATTACAGATGAGATGATCGCTTGCGTTGATACAGTAGAAGATGCGAATGCAGCAATCGAAGCAGGCAAGTACGTTGCTACAACGAATACAGCAATCGCAACAAGTGCTGATGCTGTTCAGGTATTAGTAGATGTTACCGGTCATCCTGATGTTGGAGCAAAGCTTTCTATCGCAGCTATGGACAATGGCAAAGATGTCGTAATGATGAACGTTGAAACAGACGTTGTTATTGGACCTTACTTAAAGAGATACGCAGCAAGCAAAGGTGTTATCTACACAGGTTCTGCAGGTGATGAACCGGGTGCTGTTATGGAACTTTACTGCTTCGCAAAAGCAATGGGAATGACAGTTGAAGTTATGGGTAAAGGTAAGAACAACAAACTTGATTATGACTGCAACCCTGACACTGTATTAGAAGAAGCTACAAGAAGAAAGATGTCTCCACGTATGCTTTGTGCATTCAAAGATGGTACAAAGACAATGGTAGAGATGACTGCTATGTGTAACTACACAGGTTTAATTCCTGATGTGATCGGCGGACATGGTCCACAGGTTGCTCCTGGAACAGAAGGTGTAAAAGAATTAAACGATATCTTTAAGTTAAAGAAAGATGGCGGTATCTTAAATAAACATGGCGTTGTTGAATATGTTAACGGAATCGCTCCTGGTGTATTCGTAACGGTTTCTACTCCAAATGATGAGATCGCATACCAGATGGGATACCACAGCATGGGTCCTGGACCACTCTGGACATTATATCGTCCATATCACTTATGTAACTTAGAGACTCCTTTAACAGTTGCTAAGTTAGTTATTGATAAAGAGCCTCAGTGTGTACCGATCGATGGATTAGTAGCTGAATGTATCACACGTGCGAAGATCGACTTAAAAGCAGGTCAGACAATCGATGGTATGGGTGGATATACAACACACGGTTCTATCTGTGAAGCTGCTGTATCTGATGAGAACAAATACGTACCGTTTGGCTTAGTAACAGATAAAGCTGTTATGAAGAGAGACGTTAAGAAAGGTCAGTTAATTACATTAGATGATATCCAGCTTGATACAAGTACATACGTATATAAATTACGTAAAGAACAGGATAAAATCTACGGAAAGACAAATTTATTAGAATACAAATAATCTGATTTGTAATCCGAATTAATCTCACAAGTACGCCATCCTGCAAACGGCGTACTTGTGTTTATCGAAATGATTAATGAAAGATGGCGCTTTCGTTCTGGGGAGAATGTTAGTGATGAGTAGTGTCATATAGAGAAAGGAATTTATTATGGCAAAAGCAGCAAAACCATTTTTAGTTGTTAATCCAAAGTCTTATTTATATGGAAATGCAAGTCTGGAACTTGCAAAAGCTTCTGATAAAGTAGCAGAAGAAGTGGGCATCTGTGTTTATTTTACATGTCCATATGCGGATATCCGTTTGATCAAAGAAAATACAGAACATCTGATCGTATGTGCACAGTCTGTGGATCCGCTGAAGCCGGGACGTGGAATGGGGCATGTGCTTCTGGAGTCTTTAAAAGAGGCAGGAGCAGAAGCCGTATGCATCAATCATGCGGAAAATCCAAAGACACTTTCGGATATTTATAAATGCATCTGTCGTGCAAAGGAACAGAATATGATCTCGATTGTATTTGCAGATTCCGCAGCAGAAGCAAAAGCAGTTGCAGTTATGGATCCGGATATTATCATCGCGGAGCCGACCGACCTGATCGGAACCGGACAAATTGCTGACGAAGAATATATGACAGAGACGGTAAAACAGATTCGGGCGATCAATCCGAATGTACAGCCGATGGTTGCATCAGGAGTCAGCACGGCAGATGACTGCTATAAGATCGTAAAAGCAGGTTCCGATGGAACCGGATGTACTTCAGGTATTTTAAATGCACCTTCTCCGGCACTGCGTGTCAGAGAGATGGCAGAAGCAATCAAAAAAGCATATTATGAACGCGTAGGATCAGAAGAATAAGGAGAACAACGATGGCTGTATATAAAGAGACAATTCAATTACAATCACATGGTACCACACCAACTTTCATTAACATTACCCCTCAGGTAAAAGAAGCAATTGCAAACAGCAAGATTCAGAACGGTATTGTGACAATTATTTCCCCACATACAACCTGCTCGGTATTTTTTGAAGAATTTGTACATGACACGATAGAAGACGGCACAGAATTCCTTCAGATAGACCTAGATAAATGCTTACAAAAAATTGTACCAAATCAGACGGAAATGCCGCCTGCAGGTGAATATATGTATCCGGGCGAAGCACATTTTGTGGATGTAGAATCATGGCCAAATGCAGCAGAATATCTTCCGGGTGGAGACCGCACGGCGTTATTAAACTGTGATGCACATATCAAATCCACGATTTTAGGCTCCAGCGAAACTTTAGAAGTGGATAACGGAAAGCTTGGAGTTGGTTCGACAGGATATATTTATTTTGTGGATTTTGACCGTACACGTCCGCGTCCACGTAAATGTAAAGTGATCATTATCGGAGAATAGACAGGAGGTATTTCGATGTTAGTTAATTCAAAAGAATTATTTAAAAAAGCGCAGGAAGAACATTATGCAATCCCATCTGCCAATGTATTAGATATGGAAAGCATCAAAGCACATGTCAGCGTTGCGGAAGAATTGGGGCTGCCGTTGATCATTGGTGTAGCAGAGGGACATCTCGGCCCGAATATGGCTCTGGAAGATGTGGCACTGATCGGCAGAAAGTATGCAGAAGAAGCATCCGTACCTGTTGTTTTGCATTTGGATCACGGTATGAGTGTAGAGACATGTAAAAAAGCGATCGATCTTGGATTTACTTCGGTTATGATTGATGCTTCTATGAAGAGTTTTGAAGAAAATGTAGCTACAACAAAAGAAGTTGTAGAATATGCAAAGGCAAAGGATGTTTCCGTGGAAGCGGAGATCGGACATGTTGCAAGTAACTTTGATACCAATGATACAGAGGCATTGTATACACAGCCGGAAGAAGCAAAACGCTTTGCGGAAGAATCCGGATGTGACTCCCTGGCAATCTCTATCGGAACGGCACACGGCGTGTATAAAGCAAAAGCAATTCCTGAGATCAGTTTTGATTCTCTGCATGCAATCCATGCGGCTACGGATGTGCCATTAGTCCTCCATGGCGGATCCGGATCCGGAGATGATAATCTGAACAGATGTGCCAGAGAAGGTATTTCGAAAGTAAATATCTATACTGACCTGTATCTTGCTGCAATGGATTCTGTGAAAAAAGCCGCACCGGAAGACTATCTGTCTTTATTGGCAGCAGTAAAAGAAGGCACCAGATCCTGTTTGAAGCATTATTATGAAGTTTTCGAAACAAAACAGGCATAAATGATAAAAAACGGAATAAAAATTGAGTTCTTTACCTTTTGCATAAAAAATACTGGCAAACTGTAAGTATATGGGAAAGTTATTTATCTAAAATGCACAAAAAAGATTGACAAGGATGATAGCTAGAATGTAGAATAACAGTATGGATATTGGCTAGAATGAAAGGAGAACGCAATGAAATTTAATACAAAAATCACAGGTAACGGACCTGATGCATTTGCATTTTTAGGAGATCCATCTACAAACTTTATTATCTTATTTAACGATGATGCACCACCTGCATTAGCAGAATTATGTGTCTTACATACAAAAGCAGAATTGAGGGCAGATATTGAAGTTGGTGATACATTTGTTATTGGAGAGAAAGCATTTACGGTTTCTGCTGTAGGTTCCGAAGCGAACGCTACATTAAGAGGACTTGGACATGCTACGATTGATTTTAAAGGTGGTCCGGAGCCGGAGAGACCAGGCTGCATTATGTTAGAAGCTGCAGGGGAAGCTCTTACAGTAGATGATTTACAGCCGGGCGTTAAGATTGAAGTATACTAATTTTTATAATATCGTATTATAAGAGAATGACAGGGGCATGACATTTTGTCGTGTCCCTTTTTTATTGTATAGGAAATTCGAAGCGGACTTGTCCGATTTGTTCCTATACAATAAGTAATAAAGATTGATCATTTCAGGAGGATGTCTTATGTGGGGTATCATAGCTGCAGCCGTGATTTATGCGGTTGCAATAGGTTTTAATGTTGGTAAAGAAGGAATGCGGCAAAACCGCAATCATACGGAATGGACGATGGAAGAGATTGAGAAAGTGAAGGGTTCCGCGGTTATGGGATGGAAACTCCTTATCGTTATGCTGGTGATCGCAGGGGCTGCATTGCTCGTGTATAATCGTTTTTTTGAGACCGATGAATCGCTTGCATTCTGGTGGGTGCAGATATCATGTGCTTTATTTATGGCGGCGGCAATTTCCATTGGGCTTTTATTCTATGCAAAGAAAAATCCGGCAATTTATAAGATCATCTGTATTATGAAGCCGGAAAAAGAGATTCGTCCGACGGTAGCTCAGAGGGTGGAAAGCGGCATGAAGGGAATCTGGGAAGAGAACTTTCCGGAACGAAAACCGGACATGACTGACCTGACTGCTGCATATTATAAGGCGAAGGAAGCTTCGGATCATCCAACAACGCAGGATCTGATGCATGAATATAGAGGCTCAAAGAAAGAAAATTCTTTTGAAACAGAAAGAAATGAGGAAAAATTTGGAACAAAAACAAAGGAAAAATCTGGAATACAAAACGAAAATCAACAGGATGATTATTATCAGAAGTATGTAGAGTTGTTGGAAAAATATGTTGATTTATTAGAAAAATATAATGAATTGAAGCAAGATAACTAAAACAAAAAATTAACAAATACAAAAAGATAAATGATTGTTCTGGAAAATATACTTATACAAATGTTCAAGTTGAAATGGTTGACATGATTTTTATTTCATGTAAAATATAAATATATTGAACAATAAAACGATATATTTATATAAAATTTTTGTTTAATATGCCAAAATGAAAGGCGGATATAAGATGAATGTAATTTTAAAGATATTTATTGCGTTATTTGTGATCTACCTGATTCAGTCGCTTTTATCGGTGTTTCAGATTCGTGCCTATCAGAAAGCTTTGAGAGAGAGCAGAAGTTTGGGTACGATCGGAGTGGGACAGAAAAAAGCCAAATTCGGAATTATAAAAGGAAATATTGTTATCATAGGATGCGATCATGACGGCGTTATCACAGGCGGACAGGTTATGGAAGGAATTACGCTGTTTGCCAGATTTAAACCGGTCAAAGAGATTATTGAGAAGCGTCCGATCGCAGAAGGAGAGACAATCTACGATTATCTGGAAGAATTCCGAAAGATGTCGAAAAAAGAACAGGATTATTATAAAGGATATATTCAGGCGCTTGAAGCAATCGAGATGAGATTTGCACACGAAGCGGAAAAGGCAGCAGAGGATATTGCGGCAGAAGCCGATGAAGAAGGCTTCAATATCGATGATCTGTAGGTTTGAACGTCAGGTTTTACAGATCAAAACGATGATTTATTTATGATGTAAAAAGCGGATATGCATGAGAACGATCAAGGCCCAAGGATCTTTCTGATGATCAAACGCTTATTACATAGAGAAACAAGTTATATTATTTTTTGAAAGGAGGGGTAGAAATGGAAGCAATTTCTACTTTCGCAAATGGATTCATGAGTCTGTTTACCGCAGGCGGAGAGACGTTTACAGGCTGGGTAACCGGCATCATTCCACAGGTTGTCTGCCTGATGACCGCTGTAAACTCAATTATTAAGTTGATCGGTGAAGACAGGGTGGAAAACTTCTGTGCAAAGATCACAGGAAATTTCCTTTGCCGTTATGTTGTTTTACCGGTACTGGCAGTTATCTGCCTGGCTAACCCAATGTGTTATTCTTTTGGACGTTTCGTTGAAGAAAAATACAAACCGGCTTACTATGATGCCACTGTATCTTTCGTACATCCGGTAACAGGTTTATTCCCACATGCGAATGCAGGTGAGCTGTTCGTATACATGGGAATCGCAACCGGTGTTCAGACACAGGGATATAGTCTTGGTGACTTGGCAATTCGTTATTTTATCGTAGGTTTGATCGTAATCCTGATTCGTGGTATGGTTACAGAGAGAATTTATGCGGTATTGACACGTAACAAATAGTAAGGAGGGTGAATAGAATGAGTTTTAAAGCAGTTACATTAAATCCTGGAAATGGTGGCTGGGGCGGACCTTTAACTGTTCAGCCGACAGAAACATGTTATAAAATCTTATGCGTAACCGCAGGCGGCGGTATTCATCCGGTAGCAGCAAAAATTGCTGAGCTGACAGGTGGAGAAGCGATTGACGGTTATAAGAACAATGTACCGGATGAAGAAGTTATGGTAGCAGTTGTAGACTGTGGCGGTACGGCACGCTGTGGCGTTTATCCAAAGAAAGGTATCTTTACCGTTAACTTAAATCCGGTAGGAGCAGTAGGACCTCTGGCAATGTTCATTACTCCGGATATCTATGTATCCGGCGTGACGGAAGATGATGTTGTATTAGCAGATGGAAGTGCTGCGACAACGAAAAAAGTTGAGAAAGTTGACAAAGACGAATATATGGCGAAAAAAGAAGCTGCTAAGCAGGAAGCTGCTCAGAGCGAGAATGTTATCACAAGAGTTGGTATGGCAATCGGCCGTGTTGTTAATAAGTTCTTCGCTGCAGGTCGTGATTCTATTAACCTGGTTATTCAGACGATCTTACCGTTCATGGCATTTACGGCTACATTACTTGGTATTATCTCCGCATCCGGAGCCGGTAATGTAATCGCAAAAACAATTTCTCCTTTATGTTCTACATTGCCTGGAATGTTAGTGATCTCTGTTGTATGTGCGATTCCGGTTCTTTCACCGGTGCTTGGACCTGGAGCTGTTATTGCTCAGTTAGTCGGCGTATTACTTGGTGACCAGATCGGTGCAGGAGCAATTCCTTGTCAGTACGCTTTACCGGCATTATTTGCCATCGATGCTCAGGTAGGCTGTGACTTTATTCCGGTAGGTTTATCATTAGGAGAAGCTGATTCTGAGACAATCTCCTACGGTGTTCCGGCTGTATTATATTCTCGTCTGATCACAGGACCGCTTTCTGTATTGATTGCATTTGCGTTCTCCATAGGATTATATACAAAATAATTCAGCGATTAAAATTGCAGAAGGTATATTAATATAAAAAAGAGGAAGAGATGATTGTGTCTCTTCCTCTTTTGTTGTATTTAGGGAGTTTGAAGCAGAATTGTCCGCTTTGTTTTCGTGGCGAAATTCGTATTTTTTTGAATCGGATATTGAATTCAAGTTAAAATGAAAAACGCGTAAAATACAGGTAAAGAAAAACGAAACGTGTTCATTTAATATGTGAGGAGGAAAAATATGAACGAACAAAAAAACAGTAATGTAGTATATCAGGGGAAAATTCCGGGACGGGTAAAATACTCGTTTGCGTTTGGTGCACTTGGCAAAGATTTGATTTACGGTATGATGGCAACGTTTGCGATGATTTATTTTACGGATATCATCAAAGTTGCACCGGCGTTTATCGGTTCTATGTTCTTTGCGGCAAAAATCTGGGATGCATTTAATGATTTATTTATGGGTATGATCGTGGACAATACGAGAAGCCGTTGGGGCAAATTTGTTCCATGGCTGGTCATCGGTACCTTGATCAACGCGTTTGTATTTGCGACGGTCTATACGGATTTTCATTTATCCGGTATCAGCCTTTGTGTATTTGCAACCGTCGTTTACATTCTCTGGGGAATGACGTATACGATCATGGATATTCCGTATTGGTCGATCATTCCGAATCTGACGTCGGATCCGCAGGAAAGAGAGACGGTTTCCGTACTTCCGAGAATTTTTGCAAGCATTGGTCAGTCGCTGATCATCGCGGGATTTGGCGTTCAGATCATCAAAGGACTTGGCGGAGGATATACGGGATATCATAGATTTGCACTCATCATTTCTGCAACGTTTATCTTTACAATTGCAGTTTGTGTTATCAATCTTCCAAAAATCCAGACCGTTGATGAACATGCAGAGAAGTTACGATTCAGAGATGTCTTTACGGTTATTAAGAAGAATGATCAGCTGAGATGGGCGGTTGCCTTAATTCTCCTGTACAATGTCGGAATTCAGTTCATCATGGGTGTTGCGACATACTACTTCAGTTATGTGTGCAACAATGCAGAAATGCTTTCGGCTTTTATGATCAGTGCATCCGTTGCTGAAGTGGTCGGACTTCTGATCTTTCCAAAAGTAACAAAGTGTCTTTCGAGAAAGAAAGCGTATTTTCTGGCATGTGCATTGCCGCCGGTTGGTCTGATGCTGTTGCTGATCGTTGGTTTTGTATGTCCTTCGAATATTGCTCTTACCGCGATTGCAGGCATCATCGTAAAAACAGGAACAGGATTGGAACTTGGATGTGCAACCGTCTTTCTTGCAGATGTTGTTGATTATGGTGAATATGTGATCGGTGTAAGAAATGAAGGCGTCGTATTCTCGCTTCAGACTTTGATCGTAAAATTGACTGCCGCATTTTGTTCTCTTTCCATCGGATTTGCATTATCCTTTACCGGATATGTTCCGAATACGGTTCAGTCAGCAATGACACAGAATTCGATTCGTGTATTAATGTGTGTTGTTCCTGCAGTGGGAATCTTGCTGGCGTATGCAGTATACAAGAAAAAATATAAATTGCATGACGATGTTATGAAAAAGATTACGGAAGCGATTTCAGGAGGTTCAAAAGCTGCAGATGGCGCTGAGATAAAATAAAATCGGCAGAATATGAGAAACAAAAACAATGAAAGTGATAATTATGATACAATAAAAATAAAAAAGTGAAAGGAAACGGCATGCGTACTTTTACAATCATTTTGGCAGATGATGAAAAACAAATATTGCAGGGGATGTTGTTGGGAATTCCATGGAGCGAGCTTGGATTCCGTGTAGTCGCGACAGCGGAGAATGGAAGAGAGGCGTTGGAGTTTACACAGGAGTATCATCCGGACGTGTTGTTCAGCGACATCAAAATGCCGTTTATGACGGGAATCGAACTTGCACAGAAGATTCATGAGGATTTTATGCAGATTAAAATGGTGCTGTTTTCCGGATTTGAGGAGTTTGAATACGCCAGAAGCGCGATTCGATATGGTGTTGCTGACTACATGCTCAAACCGATCAATTATACAGAGATGAAAGAGCTGCTGAAGAAACTGCATAAAGAGCTTGAGGAAGAATATCATGTCCGTTCTGACCTGGAACGCCGGAAGAAGCTCTATATGGACAGCATTCCGCTTCTCAGACAGCAATATCTTATGGATGTTCTGCATTCCGATAAAGATGCAGGGAATCGGCTGCATCAACTGGAAATGGTCGGTGTCCGATTGGATAAGCCGTATATGCAGGTTATGCTGGTCAGCATTCCGGAAGCGGAAAATGACATTATGACTGCGATTTCTGTTGCTGAAATGATCAATGAAATGCTGGAAAAAGTCTGTAGATTTTATTCTTTTCGCTATTCAGATAAAATGATCTATCTGTTGAATTATGAGCAGGAAAATGGACAAGAGCAGATTCTGAAGACGCTAAATGAAGCTGCACATATGTCGCAGAAGTTTTTGGACAGTACATTTTCCTGTGGGATTGGTAATCCTGCAGATGATCTTAGGAAACTGCCGGTTTCCTATCAGCAGGCGAAAGAAGCATTGGAATATAATCTTGTGCTGGAAGATGAGGTGGTATCCGGGTATCATGACCTGATCTTATATGACGATGTCATGGTGCCAAATTGGAAAAATCATTTAAAAGATTTGGAAAACAGCATAAAATATGGAAAAGAAGCGGATGTTCGAAAGAAAGCAGAAGCTCTGCTGGAAGTGTTGCGGCAATGCCACTACAACTTTACGGAATATCAGATGGCCGTTGTTGAGATCGTTTTTTCATTTGCGAAACTGTATAAGAGATATGACGACAGCCATACGGATGAAAAGGTGAAGATGACAGCATTAAAGATTTTGTCCATGCATGATGGCATGGAGCTGAATAACTGGCTGTTAAATCATTGCATACTGACCAATGGGATGATCCGCACAAAAGAAATCGATCAGAATGGTATTTTGGCACAGCAGGCAAAAGAATATGTCGATCAGCATTATAGTGATCCGGAACTGTCGGTCGATACGATCTGCGGGATATTCCATATCAGCTCGTCTCATTTTTCGAAGATATTCAGAAAAGAGTTTGGAACCAGTTTTTTAAGTTATCTGACGGACAAAAGGATGGAGGAAGCGGAAAAGCTTCTTCTTACAACGGATTACAAGAGCAGAAAGATTGGTGAGATGGTTGGCTATTTAGAACCAAATTACTTTAGTTATGTTTTTAAAAAGAACCGCAACATATCACCTTCAAAATATCGTAAGCAAAGGAAAAACGAACATGAATAAAGTCAGGAAAAAAGGGATAAGGAATCGAATGAGCATTCGCGTATGGTTTCCCGTGTTTTTTTCTTGTGCGATTATGGTCTGTATGGCGGTTTTGATCATTTTCTTCTCAAATTATCTGTCAAGACAGATTTATGAAAATGCGAAAACGGATATGGAGAGACAGGCAGAATCCCTGGCAGGTGGTGTGGAACGGGAAATCTACAATATGATCGATACGGTAAATGAAATATATTATCAGAATATCCGGGGAAAGAATTATCTTGCAGATGATTTTTCAAGTGAATTAACGGCTCTGTATCATTATAACCAGGGCAAAGTAAGCCAAATGTGTCTGTATGATAATGAAGGAAGGCTGATCTGGGGAAGCTCAAAGAAAGTGAAACAACATGCCGATCAAGAGCAGTGGTTTCGGGAAGCTCAAAAGAAGATTGAAACGATTTATTTTGGCAGTGAAAGTATTTCATCTGATGAGGATGAACTTGTGCAGACAATTCCGGTCAGCAAATATGTCGAATTAAACCGAGAAGGAGTCAGAAGACGAGGAGTGTTGGTACTGTATTTTCCAATGCAGCAATTAAATTCTGTTTTAGATACTTATGGAAGTACGGCAATCGAATATTGTTATCTGGCAGATCAGAGCAAGAACTTTCTATATCATCCATACAGGAAAAAAATACAAAGCGGCATCTGCAGTGAATGGTCGCTGGACAAAATAAAAAAACAAGATTCCTATTATACGGCAGAAGAAAAAGATTCGGACTGGCTGATCGGCTCCCGTACGATCGGTTATACCGGATGGAGACTGGTTATTGTAAATTCTCTTGCGAATATGAGAATAGAAAATTATGCTTCGTATCGCCTCGTATGGCTGATCTTCTGCATTGTTGGTTTTGTTATGGTATTTGCGGACATCATTTTGTTAAAGCAGATTACGAATCCGATCGCAAGACTGTCTGAGGCGATGGAATTATTTGGGTCCGGTAAACTGGATGCACGCGTCAGAGAAACAGGCATCGGAGAAATTCATTCTCTTGAGTCCGGATTTAATACGATGGCGGAGAATACAAAAATGTTAATGGAACAAAAGGTGGCACAGGAAAAAGAAAAAAGATACATGGAACAAAAGCTTTTTCAGGCACAGATTTCTCCGCATTTTTTATATAATACGCTGGATTCGATCATTTGGATGATACAGGGAAAGCAATACGAAGGTGCCGGAGAGATGATTTCTCTTCTGGCAAAGTTTTTTCGTGTTGCATTGAGCCGCGGAGAGGATATCATTACGCTCAGGCAGGAACTGGAGCATGCGATCAGTTATCTGTCGATTCAAAATATCCGTTTTCAGGATAAATTTGACTTTGAAGTAGAGATTGACGAGAGTCTGATGGAGTATACATGTCCGAAGATCATCATTCAGCCTATTCTGGAAAATGCAATTTATCATGGGGTGGAAAATCTATATGGCGATGGAGAGATTATACTTTCTATCCGCGAAAAAAACGGGGAAATCTGTATCGAAGTAACGGATAATGGCGAGGGAATGACGCAAGAACAGATTCAGGATATTCTTCATCATAAAACAGATGCGGTGCCTTCTGAAAAAGGTTCCGGAGTCGGCATCTATAATGTTGATTCCAGAATCAGATTATTGTATGGGGATGCGTATGGCATTACAATATACAGTGAAATTGATGAAGGAACAACCGTGCAAATCTCCATTCCGAAAGTAGGTGGACGGTCTGATGAATAAAAAAATATGGTATATCGCGGTGGTCGGCATCATGATCGTTCTTCTTTTTCTGATTGAAATGATCACGGGGATATTTGATTTAAAAAAGGAATCCGTCACTCGAATTTCCGTGATCGTCGGAAGAAAAAACGAACAGACATATTCAGAGATGATCGATGGCATTCGGGATTATGCAAGAGAAAATGAAATTCTGATTGAGTATATCTATGCATCGGATCTCGGTTCGAAAGATATAGAGCAGCTGCTCGAAGAAGAGCAGAAACTGGGATCGCAGGGAGTCTTCCTTATTTATCCGGAAGATTATTATACGGAACAAGATGCCGGAAGTCCGGATGTCGATATTCCCGGTGTAATTCTTTCGGATCAGACATGGCATTCCTTTGATTCATTCTGCCGTGCGGCCTATCACGATTCGCATACAGAAAAATCAGGAAAAGCACTTACAGAAAAAGATGCGTTGAAGCTGATGAATGGAGAAAGCGATATTCTGTATGCAGACAATCAATATCAGATGGGATATTTGTGTATACAGACGATTGATTTGGGAGGCAAAGACGGGTTTTTCCGCGGCAGTGCGGGAGATCAGGCAAAAGAGATCAAAATTGGAATTGCAGTATATAACCTTCAGGATCCGTACATCGATGCGATGACCGAAGAGTTAGAGAAAGAATTAAATCAGCTGTTTGATGATGAAGACAGAGAAGTGATATTTCGGTATGAAATCATGGATGCTAAGGGGGATGAGAGCAGGCAATCAGAACAATTAAACTATCTGCTCGGGCAGGATGCAGATATTCTGTTATTGAATCTTGTAAATCCATCCTCTGCTGCGGATGTTTTAAATCAGGCGCATAATAAAAAGATACCGGTTCTTTTATTTAACAGGGAGGTAAGTGCACAAGATTTGGACATCAGCCGGGACATATGGTATGTCGGATCGGATGGGCAGAAAGAAGGAAACCTTCAGGGAAGGATGCTGATTTCGGCATGGAAAAAGAACAGAAAACAGATCGATAAGAATAAAAACGGAATGATCGAATATATACTGGTAGAAGGAGAAGAAGGAAACTATGATTCAGTGAGAAGGACGAATGCATTTATGGAAAGCACGGCAGAGACGCTGCCGATGAATCTTCTTGCTGACTTTTCAGCGGATTGGAGCCGGGAGCAGGCATATCAGAAATTAAAAAATCAAACGGATTTGAATGTATCCGAAACAGAAGTGGTGATCTGCAACAATGATGACATGGCTCTTGGGGTTTATGATTATTTTTCAGAAAGGGACATGAAAATGCCGTTGATTCTCGGAATCAACGATATGGAAGAAGTACACGAACTGATTCGTCAGGGAAAACTATATGGAACTGTGAATCTGAATCGTGACGATCAAGTAAAAGATATCGTTCATATCGTCGACTGTGTCTGTTCCGGAAAAGCAGTGGAACAAAAAATATGGTATTCTGTTCCTTCAATATACGTAAAATAGATGGTGATATGGCATGGTTGCCGTAAATGAGATAGAATATTTAGAAAAGGAAGGTGTAGCTTTATGACAGAGATAAACTTAATTGAGCAAAGGGAGAATCATATCAAGTTTTTCGAATTGAAAAATGATGCATTGAGAGTGGTTGTTACTAATCTCGGCTGCCATATTATTTCTATTTTTGCAAAAGACAGAAATGGTATTGCAGAAGACGTTGTTCTCGGATTTGAAGATGTGGAAGATACGATCAATGACGGGAGCTATATGGGAGCGATTGTCGGACGGGTTGCCAATCGAATCCGGGGAGCCTCTTTCTCTCTGAATGGAAAAACATATGAACTGGCTGCCAATAATGGCCCAAATCATTTGCACGGAGGAATTCACGGATTTCATTCAAAGCTTTTTTCTTATGAGCTTATAGAGGATGGAATTGTATTTTCTTACAAATCCGATCATATGGAAGAAGGATATCCGGGCAATCTGATCGTGTATATTACATACAAATTGGAAGAGAATACATTCAAAATCCATTACGCAGCAGTGAGCGATCAGGATACGATCTGTAATCTAACCAGCCATTCCTACTTTAATCTTTCAGGCGGAAAAGAAAAGATCTACGATCATGAGCTGCAGATCGATGCGGATGAGATCGCATGTGTGGATGAAAACTGCTGTACGACCGGCAAGTTTATGAATGTGGAAAAAACACCATTTGATTTTCATGAGTATCATAAGATTGGTGAACGGATCCGCGAGGATTGTGAGCAGCTGAATCGGGCAGGCGGTTATGACCATTCTTTCATGGTGCGTAAAGGCCGGGATCAGGTAAAACTATATGAACCAAAGTCCGGAAGAAAGCTTATCATATCCACAACGATGCCGGCGGTTCAGGTGTATTCTGCCAACTTTTTGTCCGGAGGCTGTAATGGAAAGCATGGCAGACCATATGAGAACAGGGACGGGGTGGCACTGGAAACCCAGTTCCTTCCGGATTCGATTCATATCGAAGAAAATCCGCAGGTTATCTTGCGTGCCGGAAAACGATATACATCTGAAACCAGTTATCGGTTTGAGGTTGAATAAAGCGAAAGAAGAGGAGGAGTTAGGAGTGAATTGTCCATATTGTAAAGAGGAAATGGAATGGGGAAATGGAATGGGGAAATCTGGAAACGGAAGCGAGTCCCGGATTGTTTTATATGCCTTATGGAAAGAAGAAAAAGGGAATGTATACGACGAAACAGGTCGTTTCTCAAGGTGGGATTGTCTTAGATGGTCCTCATATGACAAGGTTTCATTCTACAAAAGTTGCCTGTCATATATGTAAAAGATGCAGAAAAATCATAGTTTCATACTAAATACGATATTACATTAAAAAGAAAAGTCCTGCATGAAATTAGAATATTTCGTGCAGAGGCTTTCTTTTTTTGATATAACTCAGAATAAATGAGTGGAGAGGCTGCTCTTTGCCGGGGTATCCTTTTTTCGTTTTGTGGAATATATCAAAAATTACAGATATTCAACCTAACGAAATCGTGATATAATCAAAATATGTTCAGATGAAAAATATGGAGGTAGCTTATGGGCGTAAGTTATAACAGGTTATGGAAAATGCTCATAGATAAAAATATGAAGCGGATAGAGATGCAGTACCTCACCGGGATAAGCGGAAATATTCTTGCCAGGATGGGGAAAAACCAGTATGTATCAATGGAGACGATTGAGAAGATCTGCAAGAAACTGGACTGCACTGTTGATGAGATGATGGAATTTACAGATGATGAATAGCGGGAGGTTGCTGCAATGACAGATACACAGCAAAGAGCAGCGGCGAAAGCATTTGCGAAAAACTGGAAAGACCGTGGATATGAAAGAGGTGACAGCCAGATTTTCTGGGTGGAGCTTCTGACAACAGTATTTGGTGTAACTGAAATCTCACAGTTCATTTCTTTTGAAGATCAGGTACACCTTGACCACACCAGTTTTATTGACGGGTATATTGAGAAAACCCATGTCATGATTGAACAGAAAAGTATCAACAAGAGCCTGACGGCTGCTATCCGGCAGTCCGACGGCTCTATGCTGACACCATTTGAACAGGCAAAAAGATATTCTTCTGAATTGCCGTATTCAAAAAGACCAAGATGGATCGTAACCAGCAATTTCCAGTCATTCTATATTTACGATATGGAAAAGCCGGGCGGTGATCCGGAGATTATTCAGTTGGAGGATCTGGAAAAAGAATACTATCGGTTACAATTCCTTGTGGACGAAGGAAACACAAATCTTCAGAGAGAAATGGAAGTTTCTATTGCTGCCGGTGAGATTGTCGGATTGTTGTATGATGCACTGGCAAAACAATATGTTGACCCGACAACAGAGCGCGCAATGAAAAGTCTGAATATCCTTTGCGTCAGAATGGTATTCTGTCTGTATGCAGAGGATGCGGGTATCTTCGGACAGCATGGTATGTTCCATGATTATCTGGAAGAGTTTGATGCGAGAAAAATGAGAAAAGCGATGATCGAACTTTTTCAGATCCTTGACACAAAGCCGGAGGACAGAGATCCTTATCTGAGAGATGATAACCCACAGCTTGCAGCTTTTCCGTATGTGAATGGTGGACTTTTTGCAAATGAGGATATTGAGATTCCACCGTTTACTGATGAGATTAGAAATTTATTATTAGAGAAGGCATCAGCGGATTTTGACTGGTCAGAAATCAGCCCGACTATATTTGGTGCGGTATTTGAGAGTACACTGAATCCTGAAACAAGACGTTCCGGCGGTATGCACTACACCAGCATTGAAAATATTCATAAAGTCATTGATCCGCTGTTTCTGGATGAACTGAAAAATGAATTGAAAGAAATTCAGCAGATAACGGTTCAGAGAACAAAAGATAACAAGCTGAGGGACTTCCAGACGAAGCTGGCAAATCTCCGATGGCTTGATCCGGCATCGGGAAGTGGAAATTTCCTTACAGAGACATATATCAGTATCCGTCGATTGGAGAATGAAGTCATAAAAGAATTGCAGAGAGGACAGATTACGTTTGGTTTTGACGAATCTTCTCCAATCCATGTTTCCATTGATCAGTTTTATGGAATCGAAATCAATGATTTTGCTGTTACAGTTGCAAAGACAGCATTATGGATTGCAGAATCACAGATGATGAAAGAGACGGAAGACATCGTTCACATGAATCTGGATTTTTTGCCATTGACGACTAATGCGTTTATTGTGGAAGGCAATGCACTTGAATTAGATTGGGAAAGCGTTGTATCAAAATATAAAGTATCTTATATAATGGGAAATCCGCCATTTGTCGGAGCTCGTCTTATGGAGCAAGGGAGTGTACAGAAGGAAGAAGTTCAGAATATTTTTGGAAAAATTAAAGATGTGCAAGATTTAGATTATGTAACTTGTTGGTACAAATTAGCGGCAGCGTATATTCAGAACACAAAAATACAAGTATGTTTTGTTTCAACGAACTCTATTTGCCAAGGCTCACAAGTTCCAATTTTATGGGATGTTTTGTATTAGAATTATAGGATTCATATTAATTTTGCATATCAGACGTTTAAATGGAGTAGTGAATCATCAACACAAGCAGCGGTTCATTGTGTTATTGTTGGTTTTGCACAATTTAATAGAAATGAAAAAAGACTGTTTTCAACAGAAGCGACGAGTAAGATTGTATCAAATATAAGTCCTTATTTGGTTGAGGGGAGTGATACATTTGTCGTTGCCATGAAAGAATCTCTTGATGGAATGCCTAAAATGAGTTTTGGAAATCAACCACGAGATGGTGGAAATTTTGTAATAAGGGAAGAAGAGTATCAAGAAATTATGAGAAAAGAACCAGAGCTAAAAAAATGGATACATCCATATATTGGGGCGGATGAATTTATTAAAGGGAAAAAACGATGGTGTTTGTGGTTGAAGCATGTTTCTCCAAAAGAGATTGTGAGCAGTAAAATACTTTCTGAAAAAGTAGAACGAGTACGACAATTTCGACTTTCGTCAAAAGCAAAAACGACTAATGGATATGCAAAAGTTCCTCAATTATTTGCTCAGATTACACAACCAGATGATGTGGATTTTCTTATTATTCCACGAGTTTCATCAGAGCGAAGAAGATATGTGCCAATTGGTTTTGCAACTAAAGATATTATTTCGTCAGATGCAGTACAGATTGTTCCTAATGCAACTTTGTATCATTTTGGTGTATTAACATCTAACGTTCATATGGCTTGGATGCGTGCTGTTTGTGGAAGACTGAAAAGTGATTATAGATATTCAAAAGAAATTGTGTATAATACATTTCCATGGCCAAAACCTACAGAAGAACAAAGAATTAAGATTGAACAGACAGCGCAAGTGATCCTTAATGTAAGAGAACAATATTCAGATTGTAGTTTGGCAGATATGTATGGAGAAAAAATGTACTTATTTCCAGAATTAGTCAAGGCACATCAAGATAATGATCGAGCAGTCATGCAGGCATACGGATTTACAAAAGGCAGTAAAGCCTATAAAAGCGAAGCAGCCTGTGTTGCAGAACTGATGAAACTTTATCAGAAGAAAGTAGAAGAAATCGAAAAAAGATAACACGCCGGATACGGCATAATTCTCTTAGCAAAGCTAAGAACGCACTTCTATACAGGCAATTCCATCTGCCTGTATCGTGCGACCTGCGGTGCCATTCCTGGTTTTAAGAAATCTTAAACCGGGAAATACAGAGAAATCAAAGATTTCGTACAAGGAGATTTGTAATTAGCGAATTTCTAAGAACAGATATTGTGAGTTGCATATGAAATGGACTGTATTAGTTAGTGTGCAAGTTGGGAGAAAATATGATAACGGATAAAGAGAAAAAAGCATGTCGATTTTTGCTGTTTGGCTATAAAAAGAAATTAAAAAAATATGTATCGCATAATACAAGTTTGTCCGCTTCTGATATTATAAAAGAATATGAGAAACGTTTTTATAAGTATATGAACGAATCCGATATGGGGAATAAGAGATGCAAATTTATTTCTTATCTGAATATTTTTTCAGGATTGGCAGCTTATGAGGTGCTGCGTGAAAAGGGATTAACAGAAACAGAAGGTGTGGCAGCATATGATTCTATGTGTGCTTTTGGAGTATTAAAACATCATTCGAGATTTATCAGAAAATCGACGATTGCAGAAAATGGAACTGTATGCCATGATACCATCGAAAAAGTAACGAAGAAAAATTTTTTATAAAAATGACAAAGTGATTATGGGAGGCAAATTGAAAAATGGCTAAAGAAGAGAGATTTGAAAAAATATATTCTCAGGTTATAAATAGATGACCTTATGATAGCAGACTTTTGTCCGAAGGGGAGAAGATGCAGATTAGAAAGTGTAGGTGATTGGATGAATGATCAATTCATACAAGGCGTAATGTTCGATTGGGATAGAATTGATAATGACAGTTACTTAAAAAAATCGAGGCTTTTAGGGGTGTTGAGAAAATTGATTTCAACAAATCGATTACTTTTTTTGTAGGAGAAAATGGCAGTGATAAATCAACTTTGCTGGAGGCGATTGCCGTAGCACATGGTTTTAATCCTGAGGGAGGAACAAAGAATTATGTTTTTTCTACTCATGATACACATTCAGACCTATGTGATGCGATAAGAATTTCAAAAGGATATCGAAAGGAAAAGTGGGGATATTTTCTTAGAGCCGAAAGTTTTTATAATGTTGCAACGCAGGAAGGAGAATATGCAGATTTAAAACATCCTTCTGCTAAATATCATGAAAATGTTAATGCAAATATATCGATTTGCAAAAGAAGGAGCACAGTTTTTTGTAGTTACACATTCGCCGATTTTGTTAGGAATACCAGATGCAGATATCTATTGTTTTGATAATGGACGCATACATCTGTGCGAATATGAGGATACAGAGAGTTATCAGGTAACAGAAATGTTTATAAATAATAGGCAGATGCTGTTGGATAGATTATTAACAGATTAGGATAATAAAGAAATCGACAAATTCCAGTTTTACTGACCAAGGAAAATGAGGAGGATTCATAATGAGTGAGAAAACAGAGATTACTTTCATGCAGACAAGATTAATCCGGCTTGCTTCAGAAGAGTGGCATTTACCTGTTGAGCAGATCATCCATTTGTTTAAAGAAGCCGATGTTCTTGGATATATAGAAAAATGTTATGGGATTTTTCATTGCGAAGGTGATGAAGCTGTCCTTGAAGATATTATGGAGTTTTTAGAAGGAAAGGGGATAGAAATTAGTGCTTGAGTTAAAAGACGGAATTGCTCTTTATCACGGAAGCTACTGTGAAGTCAAAGAGCCAGATCTTGCTAAATGTGCAAAAAGAAAAGATTTTGGTCAGGGATTTTATTTGACCACATCGAAAGAACAGGCAGAAAGTTTTCTGAGAACTTCCATCGTCAAAGCAATCGCAACCGGAAAAATTGAAGAAGGGCAGAGTTTTGGATATATTTCAACTTTTGAATTCAAATTTTCCGGGAAACTTGAAACGCATATTTTTGAAACTGCAGATGTGGACTGGTTACATTGTATTGCCGCTCACCGAAAGAAAAAAATGTTTAATGAGACTGAGAGTGAAATGGCAAAATATGATATCATTGCAGGAAAGATTGCGGATGATGCAACAAACGCTACTCTTACTGCTTATCTTGCGGGTGCTTTTGGGACTGCAGGTGATAAGGCAGCAGACGATTTCTGTATCAGACAGTTGCTGCCCAATAAATTAAAAAATCAATATTGTTTTAAAACAGAAGCAGCTATTGAGTGTCTGAAATTTGTGAAAGGTGAGAAGATATGGCTGAAGTAACAATTCCAAAGGAGAAAATAAATTATACAATCGACCTTCTTATTACTATGGTGACAGATGAAATCGCAGAAGAGACAGGTAAGGACAGAAAAGAGATATTGACAGATTTTTTATGTTCAAAGACAGGAAAAGCACTGTATGATGAGAAGACAAAGTTGTGGTGCACTGGTCCGGCATATATAGCTGAACTGTATATGGAAGAATTAAAGAAATCCGGATACAAGATGTAGATCAAGGAAAATTTCATACTAAATACGATATTACATTAAAAAAGGAAAGTCCTGCATGAAATTAGAATATTTCGTGCAGAGGCTTTCTTTTTTTGATATAATGAAACATGGTATATTGAAAGTACATTTTATTATATAGAAAGAATTGGTGTGATTATGACAAAAAAGACGGCATATGGAGGTTTGTTTTTGGCATTGGCGTTGGTTGCCTCTTATATTGAGACGCTGATACCGATCTCTGTAGGGATTCCCGGAGTTAAGATCGGGCTTGCAAATGGTGTGATCATGGTATTATTATATATGGTAAGTCTGCGTGAAACCTATGCGGTTTCGCTCGCAAGAATCGTATTATCGGGATTTTTGTTCGGCAATCTGATGATGATCATATACAGCCTTGCAGGCGGTATGTTAAGCCTTACGGTGATGGCACTGATGAAAAGGTTTGGAGGATTCAGTCCGGTCGGGGTCAGTGTCGCCGGAGGAGTCAGCCATAACATCGGACAGCTGATCGTTGCGATATTGGTACTGGAAACCGGAAGACTTGTGTATTATTTTCCGATATTGCTGGTTTCCGGAACAGTTGCCGGGATTGTGATTGGGATACTTGCCGGTGAGATCATTAAGAGGGTTCCAAGAAATTTATAGAATAAGTCAATATATAATAGGTAGAAACCGGATAGAGAAAGGGAAATAATATGTGGATAGCGGATGGATGGAAAGATTATGAAGTACTCGATACTTCATCAGGTGAAAAACTGGAACGATGGGGAAGATATGAACTCGTGCGTCCTGACCCACAGGTGCTGTGGACGACGCCAAAGAAATTAAGAGGGTGGAAGCATCCGAATGCACATTATCATAGAAGCAAGCGCGGAGGCGGAGAGTGGGAATTCTTTGATCTGCCGGAGAAATGGCAGATTGGTTATAAAGGATTGACGTTCAACCTGCAGCCATTCAGCTTCAAACATACCGGATTGTTTCCGGAACAGGCGACGAATTGGGACTGGTTTTCAGAGAAGATACGGAAAGCCGGAAGGCCGGTAAAGGTTCTGAATCTTTTTGCTTATACCGGAGGTGCAACGCTGGCAGCGGCAAAAGCCGGCGCAAAGGTCACACATGTGGATGCTTCCAAAGGAATGGTAACATGGGCGAGAGAGAATGCAAAGGCTTCCGGACTTGCTGATGCACCGATCCGCTGGCTGGTCGATGACTGTGTGAAGTTTGTGGAACGGGAGATCCGCCGGGGTAATCATTATGACGGCATCATTATGGATCCGCCATCCTACGGCAGAGGACCGAAAGGGGAGATCTGGAAGATTGAAGAGAAGATTTATCCGTTTATTCAGCTCTGTACGAAGATCATGTCGGATGATCCGCTATTTTTCCTGATCAACAGCTATACGACCGGGTTGCAGCCGGCGGTACTCTCTTATATGATCGGGACGGAGATCGTGCCGAAGTTCGGTGGAAGAGTAGAGGCAGAAGAAGTCGGACTTCCGGTAAAGAGCAATGGTCTTGTTCTTCCGTGTGGTGCGAGCGGCCGTTGGAGTCGGAGATAAAAAAGAGATTCACTCATTCAGTCAACATATTTTATATATTTTGCATGGCTGAATGGGTGAATTTTGTATTTTTTAAAAAACATTGATAAAAAATAAAATTTCTACTTGCGAAATTTCCTGACTTCCTTTATACTATTAAATGTTGTGACATGATAGCGAAGAAGCGCGAGGTTGCCGCTTGGAATTACAAAATATACAGATTTTAAGCGGGTTTTCCGTGGAGCGAATGTCAAGTTATAGAAAACTGGCGACAAGTCACTGTACGAATACAATCTACGAAAGAACGTAGAGACGCAGTGTGTGAATCTTACGACACACACGGAGAAGTGTACAGTCACCGCTTGTCGTACCGCGAAAGTACGAAAAGGAGGCGACTTTTTTTATGGCAAGTCAAGTAATGAGAATCACATTGAAGGCGTATGATCATCAATTAATCGATGCATCTGCAAAGAGCATCATCGAAACTGTAAAGAAAACCGGAGCAAAGGTGAGTGGTCCTGTACCAATGCCTACGAAGAAGGAAGTAGTAACAATCTTAAGATCAAGACACATTTACAAAGACTCCAGAGAACAGTTCGAACAGAGAACACATAAGAGATTAATTGATATCCTTACACCAACTCAGAAAACTGTGGATGCATTATCTCGATTAGAAATGCCGGCCGGTGTTTACATCGATATCAAGATGAAACAGAAATAGGCAACAATCCTTACGGGTTATGAATTATAGATAGGGAATCCCCTAAGCTTTCATAGCGTCTAGGATGATTTTAAGCAGGCGGACAGCCTAATTTTAAAATCCGCTGTAGATTAAATAGGAGGAAAAAGAAAGATGAAGAAAGCGATTTTAACGACAAAAGTTGGAATGACTCAAATCTTCAACGAAGATGGAGTATTAACTCCGGTAACAGTATTACAGGCTGGACCATGTGTGGTAACACAGGTAAAAACTGTTGAAAACGACGGCTACACAGCAATTCAGGTTGGATTTGTTGACAAGAAGGAAAAAGCAACAACAAAACCTCAGAAAGGTCATTTTGACAAAGCTGGCGTAAGCCCTAAGAAATTCGTCAAAGAATTCAGATTTGAAAATGCAGAAGAATACAAAGTAGGACAGGAAATCAAAGCAGACATCTTTGCAGAAGGTGACAAGATTGATGCAACAGCTACTTCCAAAGGTAAAGGATTTGCTGGTGCGATCAAGAGACACGGTTTACACACAGGTCCTAAAACTCATGGTTCAAAATATCATCGTCATGCAGGTTCTAACGGTGCAGCATCTGATCCAAGCAAAGTTTTCAAAGGAAAGAAGATGGCAGGACAGATGGGTAACAAGCAGGTTACGATCCAGAATCTCGAAGTAGTAAGAGTTGACGTTGATAACGACATTATTTTAGTAAAAGGCTCTGTACCGGGACCTAAGAAATCTTTAGTAGTGTTAAAAGAATCAGTAAAAGCTTAATTGAGCTAAAGGAAGGAGGACTTACAGATGGCAACAGTATCTGTTTTAAATATGGCTGGACAGGAAGTCGGTACATTAGAACTTAATGATGCAGTATTCGCAGCTCCAGTAAATGAACATTTAGTGCATTTGGCAGTAGTGAGCCAGCTTGCAAATAAGCGTCAGGGAACACAGAGCGCAAAAACACGTTCAGAAGTTCGCGGCGGTGGAAGAAAACCTTGGAGACAGAAAGGAACCGGTCATGCAAGACAGGGATCAATCCGTGCTCCACAGTGGACAGGCGGCGGAGTTGTATTTGCTCCAAAACCAAGAGACTACTCTGTAAAAATGAACAAAAAGGAAAGAAGAGCAGCTCTGAAATCCGTATTAACAGCAAAAGTAAATGAGAATAAATTCGTAGTCATTGATGAGATCAAGTTCGATGAGATCAAGACAAAAGCAGCAGCAGCAATGTTAAAAGCAGTAAATGCTCCAAAAGCAATCATTGTTACAGAAGAAAAAGATAACAATGTCGTTTTATCTGCAAGAAACATCGCAGGTGTAAAAACAGCAACCGTAAGCACGATCAACGTATATGATATCTTAAAGTATGATACCGTTGTTGCTTCAAAAGCTGCAGTAGAAAAAATCCAGGAGGTGTATGCATAATGGCAAGTTTAAAATACTATGACGTTATCCTGAAACCGGTCGTAACGGAAAAAAGCATGAATGCTATGGCAGAAAAGAAATACACTTTCTTAGTTCATCCGGAAGCAAATAAAGCTATGATCAAAGAAGCAGTTGAAAAAATGTTCGAAGGAACAAAAGTTGCAAAAGTAAATACTATGAACAACCTTGGCAAGAACAAACGCCGCGGCATGGTATTCGGCAAGACTGCTAAGACAAAGAAAGCGATCGTATTTTTAACAGAAGATAGTGCAGATATCGAAATTTTCGAAGGTCTGTAAAAGAAAAGTAACTTATACTCACGGAAGAGTGACAATAAATTCGTAATATGAAAGGAGATTGACATGGGAATTAAAACATACAACCCATATACACCTTCTAGAAGACAGATGACTGGATTGGATTTTCAGGAAATCACAAAAACAACTCCGGAAAAATCCCTTACAGTATCATTAAAGAAGAATGCTGGTCGTAACAACCAGGGTAAAATTACAGTAAGACATCGCGGTGGCGGTTCAAGAAGAAAATACAGAATCATTGATTTCAAAAGAAATAAAGATGGTATTCCTGCTACAGTAACGGCAATCGAATACGATCCAAACAGAACAGCTAATATTGCTTTAATTGCATATGCTGATGGAGAAAAAGCATATATCCTTGCACCAAACAAATTAAAAGTTGGCGATCAGGTTATGAATGGACCGGAAGCAGAAGTAAAAGTAGGTAACTGCTTACCTCTGGCTAATATCCCGGTAGGTACCGAAATCCACAACATCGAAATGCATCCTGGAAAGGGCGCTCAGTTAGTTCGTGCAGCCGGTAACTCCGCTCAGTTAATGGCAAAAGAAGGCAAATACGCAACACTTCGTTTACCATCAGGCGAAATGAGAATGGTACCTGTTGTCTGCAGAGCAACAGTAGGCCAGGTTGGTAACATCGAACATGGACTTGTTAACATCGGTAAAGCAGGACGTAAACGTCACATGGGTATCCGCCCAACGGTACGTGGTTCCGTTATGAACCCGAACGATCATCCACACGGTGGTGGTGAAGGTAAGACAGGAATTGGTCGTCCGGGCCCATGTACACCTTGGGGTAAACCTGCACTTGGTTTAAAAACCCGTAAGAAAAACAAACAGTCTAATAAGATGATTATCAGAAGAAGAGACGGTAGAAACGTTAAATAATAGGAGGTAAACGAATGGCACGTTCACTTAAAAAAGGACCTTTCGCAGACGAAAGTTTACTTAAGAAAATTGATGCTTTAAATAGTACAGGTGAAAAAACAGTGATCAAAACTTGGTCTCGTCGTTCAACAATTTTCCCATCTTTCGTTGGACACACAATCGCTGTTCATGATGGAAGAAAACATGTACCTGTATACGTAACAGAAGATATGGTTGGTCACAAACTTGGTGAGTTTGTAGCTACCAGAACTTACAGAGGACATGGAAAAGACGAAAAGAAATCACGTCGATAAGGAAAATTGAAAGGAGGTTTCATCCATGGCTAAAGGACATAGATCCCAGATTAAAAGAGAAAGAAATGCAAATAAAGATACCAGACCATCAGCAAAGTTATCTTACGCTAGAGTGTCTGTTACGAAAGCTTGCTTTGTATTAGATGCCATCAGAGGTAAAGATGTTCAGACAGCACTTGCTATCTTAGCTTACAACCCAAGATATGCATCAAGTTTAATAGAAAAATTATTAAAATCTGCAATTGCAAATGCAGAGAACAACAACGGAATGAATCCGGAAAACCTTTACGTTGCAGAGTGTTATGCAAATAAAGGACCAACAATGAAGAGAATTAAACCTAGAGCACAGGGTAGAGCTTATAGAATCGAAAAACGTATGAGTCACATCACAATCGTGCTTGACGAAAGATAGGAGGCAGCAATGGGACAGAAAGTTAATCCTCATGGTTTAAGAGTTGGAGTTATCAAAGATTGGGACTCCAGATGGTATGCGGAAGCTGATTTTGCTGACAACTTAGTTGAAGATAACAAGATCAGAACTTTCCTTAAAAACTTTAAATATGACAATAAAGAAAAAAATATTCATATTAATTTATACAATGCAGGAATCTCTAGAATCGAAATCGAAAGAGCTTCTAACAGAGTAAAAGTAATCGTTTATACTGCAAAACCTGGTATGGTGATCGGTAAAGGCGGTTCTTCCATCGAAGAAGTAAGAAGACAGTTGAACAAACTGACAGGTAAGAGAGTTCTCATCGATGTAAAAGAAGTAAAAAGACCGGACAAAGATGCTCAGTTAGTAGCTGAGAACATTGCAGCTCAGTTGGAAAACCGTATTTCATTCAGACGTGCTATGAAATCCTGCATGCAGAGAACAATGAGAGCCGGAGCATTAGGAATCAAGACATCGGTATCCGGACGTTTAGGCGGAGCTGATATGGCTCGTACAGAATTCTACAGTGAAGGAAATATTCCGTTACAGACACTTCGTGCTGACATTGACTATGGATTTGCAGAAGCAAATACAACATATGGTAAAGTCGGCGTAAAAGCATGGATTTATCATGGTGAAGTTCTTCCAGTGAAAGAAGCTAAGGAAGGGGGAAATCAGTAATGTTAATGCCAAAGAGAGTAAAACGTCGTAAACAGTTCCGTGGAACTATGACTGGTAAAGCGATGAGAGGTAATAAAATTTCAAATGGTGAATACGGTATCGTAGCTTTAGAACCGGCATGGATCAAATCGAACCAGATCGAAGCAGCCCGTGTTGCTATGACTCGTTATATTAAGCGTGGTGGTAAAGTTTGGATCAAGATTTTCCCGGACAAACCGGTAACTGCTCAGCCAGCTGAAACTCGAATGGGTAAAGGTAAAGGTAACCTTGAATATTGGGTAGCAGTTGTTAAACCAGGACGTGTAATGTTCGAAATTTCAGGAGTACCTGAAGAAACAGCCAGAGAAGCATTACGTCTTGCTATGCACAAATTACCATTGAAATGTAAAATCGTTTCTCGCGAAGATTTAGAAGGCGGTGACAACAGTGAAAACTAAAGAATATGTTAAAGATTTAAGAGCAAAATCAGTTGCAGAATTAAATAATGAGCTAGTAGCTGCTAAGAAGGAATTATTTAACTTAAGATTCCAGAACGCAACAAATCAGCTTGATAATACAAGCAGAATTAAAGAAGTTAGAAGAAACATTGCCAGAATTCAGGGAGCAATCACGGAAAAAGCTAACGCTTAATGAAAGGAGGAATTTGTTGTGGAAAGAAATCTTAGAAAAACCCGTATCGGGAAAGTTGTTAGTGATAAAATGGACAAAACAATTGTAGTAGCAATTGAAGATAATGTAAAACATCCATTATATAATAAGATCGTTAAGAGAACTTACAAGTTAAAAGCTCATGACGAAAAGAATGAATGTAACATTGGTGATAGAGTAAGAGTTACGGAAACAAGACCTTTATCGAAAGATAAGAGATGGAGACTTGTAGAAATTATTGAAAAAGTAAAATAATTTCAGCTTACCACAGGAAGGAGATTAGGCATGATTCAACAGGAGTCAAGACTTAAAGTTGCTGACAACACTGGCGCAAAAGAATTACTTTGCATCAGAGTTTTAGGCGGATCTACAAGAAGATATGCTAACATCGGTGATATCATCGTTGCTACTGTCAAAGATGCAACACCAGGTGGCGTTGTAAAAAAAGGTGATGTTGTAAAAGCCGTTGTTGTTCGTACAGTAAAAGGTGCACGTCGTAAAGACGGTTCATATATTAGATTTGATGAAAATGCTGCGGTTATTATCCGAGATGACATGAACCCACGTGGAACACGTATCTTTGGACCGGTAGCAAGAGAGCTGAGAGACAAGAAATTCATGAAGATTGTTTCATTAGCACCAGAAGTATTATAAGGAGGTGTCGAGAATGTCAGCTATCAGAATTAAAAAAGGCGATTTAGTAAGAGTCATCGCCGGCAAAGATAAAGATAAAGAAGGCAAGGTACTTGCAATCAATAAAAAAGACAACAGAGCGATCGTTGAAGGTGTGAACATGGTTTCCAAACATATGAAACCTTCAATGGCAAATCAGCAGGGTGGTATTGTAGAGCAGGAAGCACCAATTGATATTTCTAATATTATGTACGTACACAAAGGACAGACAACAAAGATCGGATACAAATTCGAAGATGGCAAAAAAGTACGTATCGCAAAATCAACAGGCGAAGTTATTGATTAATATTAGAGAGGAGGCCGCTTAAGGTGAGTAGATTAAAAGAAAAATATACGAACGAAATCGTTCCTGCTATGAATAAAAAGTTCGGTTATAAGAACATTATGCAGGTGCCAAAATTAGATAAGATCGTCATCAACATGGGTGTTGGTGAAGCAAAAGAAAATGCAAAAGTATTAGAATCTGCTGTAAAAGATCTTGAAACAATTTCAGGTCAGAAAGCAGTTATTACAAAAGCAAAGAAATCAGTTGCAAACTTCAAATTGCGTGAAGGTCAGTCAATCGGATGTAAAGTAACATTAAGAGGCGAAAGAATGTACGAATTCGCTGATCGTCTGATCAACTTAGCACTTCCACGAGTACGTGACTTCAGAGGTGTGAATCCTAACGCATTCGATGGCAGAGGTAACTACGCATTAGGAATTAAAGAACAGTTAATTTTCCCGGAAATCGAGTACGATAAAGTGGATAAAGTGAGAGGTATGGACATTATTTTCGTTACAACAGCTCATACAGATGAAGAAGCTCGCGAGTTATTAACTTTATTCGGTATGCCATACAAAAAGTAGTTAGGAGGATCTATCATGGCAAGAAAAGCAATGAAAATCAAACAGCAGAAGAAACAAAAATTCTCCACTAGAGAATATAGCCGCTGCAGAATCTGCGGACGTCCACATGCTTACTTGAGAAAATACGGAATCTGCAGAATTTGCTTCCGTGAATTAGCATATAAAGGACAAATTCCAGGCGTGAAAAAAGCAAGCTGGTAAATCAGGAAGGGAGGCAATTTACAATGACAATGAGCGATCCAATCGCAGATATGCTTACAAGAATCCGTAATGCAAATACTGCAAAACATGATACAGTTTCAGTACCATCTTCTAAAATGAAATTAGCAATCGCTGATATCCTTGTGAACGAAGGTTTCATCAAAGGATATGAGATCGTGGAAGAAAATGGTTTTAATACAATCGTTATCACATTAAAATACGGTGTTGATAAAAACGAAAAAATTATCACAGATCTTAAGAGAATTTCCAAACCGGGACTTCGTGTATATGCAAGCGCAGAAGATCTTCCTAAAGTATTAGGCGGACTTGGCATTGCAATCATCTCAACAAACAAAGGTGTTATCACAGACAAAGAAGCCCGCAAGTTAAATGTAGGCGGAGAAGTTTTAGCTTTTGTCTGGTAGGCAGAACAAATTAGAAACATTCTGAAAACAGAAAGAGAAGATGCTCTTTCCGACAATTTAAGGAGGTATAACCTATGTCTCGTATAGGTCGTTTACCAATTGCTATTCCGGCTGGTGTGGAAGTAGCAATTGCTGAAGGTAATAAAGTGACGGTAAAAGGTCCAAAAGGTACATTAGAAAAATGTTTACCGGTAGAAATGAAAATTGAATTAAAAGACAATGAAGTTGTTGTTTCCAGACCAAATGATTTAAAGAAAATGAAATCATTACATGGTTTAACAAGAACATTAATTGCCAATATGGTAACAGGTGTTACAGAAGGATATCAGAAAGTTCTTGAAATCAACGGTGTTGGTTACAGAGCTACGAAAAAAGGAAAAGAAATCACTTTCAACCTTGGTTTTTCACATCCTGTCGTTATGTCTGATCCGGACGGTATTGAAACTGTTATGGAAGGACAGAACAAGATCATCGTTAAAGGTATTGATAAGGAAAAAGTTGGCCAGTATGCTGCAGAAATCAGAGACTTAAGAAGACCGGAACCTTACAAAGGCAAAGGTATTAAGTATGATTACGAAGTAATCAGAAGAAAAGTTGGTAAGACTGGTAAATAATAGTTAAAGGAGTGAAATGCAATGGTTAAGAAAGTATCAAGAAGCAAAGTTCGTGCTAAAAAGCATTTAAGAATTCGTAACCGTTTTAGCGGAACAGCTGAAAGACCACGTTTAGCTGTATTTAGAAGTAACAATCATATGTACGCTCAGATTATTGATGACACAGTTGGTAATACATTGGTTTCAGCATCTACATTACAGAAAGATGTAAAAGCTGAATTAGAAAAGACAAACGATGTTGCTGCAGCTGCTTACTTAGGAAAAGTAATCGGCGAAAAAGCAGTCGCTGCAGGTATTACAAGCGTTGTTTTCGATCGAGGCGGTTTCGTATATCAGGGTAAAATTCAGGCGTTGGCAGAAGCAGCCAGAGAAGCTGGATTAGAATTTTAATAGGAGGAAACAGACATGAAGCGTACAATCATTGATGCCAGCCATTTAGAGCTGGAAGAAACAGTTGTAGCCATCAAGCGTGTTACCAAAGTAGTAAAAGGTGGACGTAATATGAGATTCGCAGCTTTAGTAGTTGTTGGAGATAAAAACGGACACGTTGGTGCAGGTTTAGGCAAAGCAGCTGAAATTCCTGAAGCAATCCGCAAAGGAAAAGAAGATGCAATCAAACATTTAGTGAAAGTTCCTATGGACGAAAATGGAAGTATTCCACATGATTATACAGGAAAATTCGGAAGTGCTGCCGTATTATTAAAGACATCTCCAGAAGGTACCGGTATCATCGCCGGCGGTCCTTCCCGTGCGGTTCTTGAACTTGCAGGATATAAAAACATTCGTTCAAAATGTTTAGGATCAAATAATAAACAAAATGTAGTACTTGCTACAATCGAAGGTTTATCTAACTTAAAAACTCCGGAAGAAGTAGCGAAACTTCGCGGTAAAACGGTAGAAGAGCTATTAGGATAGGAGGTAGTGATCATGGCAGAAAAATTAAAAATTACTTTAGTAAAATCTCCGATCGGAGCAATTCCAAAGCACAAAAAGACAGTAGAAGCTTTAGGATTGAAAAAAGTGAACAAAACAGTTGAAATGCCTGATAACGCTGCTGTTAGAGGTATGATTCAGAAAGTCAGACACTTAGTAAAAGTAGAAGAAATCTAAGATGAAATAAGGAGGTGCTATGATGGATTTATCAAATTTACGTCCAGCAGAAGGATCGAAACACAGCAATGAATTCAGAAGAGGCCGTGGACATGGATCCGGAAACGGAAAGACAGCTGGTAAAGGACACAAAGGACAGAAAGCACGTTCAGGCGGCGGCACAAGACCGGGCTTTGAAGGTGGTCAGATGCCTTTATACAGACGTCTTCCAAAACGTGGATTTACATGCAGAAATTCCAAAACAATTGTTGGAATTAACTTATCTGCATTAGAGAGATTCGAAGATGGAGCAGTTGTTTCTGTAGAAACATTAGTAGAGACAGGTATTGTTTCTAATCCAAAAGATGGAGTTAAAATTCTTGGAAATGGAGAATTAACCAAAAAGCTTACCGTTCAGGCAAATGCATTTAGCGCATCTGCAAAAGAAAAAATCGAAGCAGTAGGTGGAAAAGCAGAGGTGATCTAGTATGCCGACACTAGTAAAAGCTCTGAAGACAAAAGAATTTCGTAAAAAGTTTTTATTTACCGTATTTGTAGTGGCAGTAGTAAGAGTGGGTTGTCAGTGTCCGATTCCGGGCATTGACAGCGCACAGATCAGTGCCTATCTGCAGGATACACTGGGGGATTCTTTTAGTCTGATGAACTCATTTACCGGTGGTTCTTTCCTCTCAATGTCTATATTTGCATTGAATGTTACTCCATATATTACGGCGTCTATTATCATGCAGCTGTTAACAATCGCGATTCCTGCATTAGAAGAGATGCATCGTGACGGCGAAGACGGACGCAAAAAAATGAATAAAATTACCCGTTACATGACGGTAGCGCTTGGTTTGATTGAAAGCGGCAGCATGGCGTATGCGTTTGCGAAAAACGGAACGCTGGGCAGCGATTATACACCGATGACAATTATTACCATGGTTACCTGTTTAACATGTGGGGCAGTATTAGTTATGTGGTTAGGGGAACGAATCACGGAGAATGGTATTGGAAATGGAATATCCATTATTCTGTTGGTCAATATCGTTTCAAGAATGCCAAACGATTTTTATACCCTTTATGAGCAGTTCATGAAAGGAAAACAGATCGGACCAGCATTAATTGCAGGAGTTATTATTGCGGGAGTTGTTCTTTTCACAACAATATTTGTTATTATTTTAAGTGATGCTGAAAGACATATTCCGATTCAATATTCAAAAAAGATACAGGGAAGAAAGATGGTTGGAGGACAGTCCAGTCATATTCCTTTAAAAGTTAACACAGCAGGTGTTATCCCAATTATTTTTGCATCATCAATCTTACAATTTCCATTGATCATTCAACAATTATTAAATTATCAAAATAATGGAGTGGTCGGAAAGATTTTAGTTAGTTTAAGTTCATCTTCATGGTTTGATGTAGATCATCCGTTAAGATCGGCGGGACTCCTGGTGTATATTTTCTTAGTAATCATATTTGCTTACTTTTATACATCGATTACCTTTAATCCGATTGAAGTGGCAAATAACATGAAAAAGCAGGGAGGATTTATTCCGGGTATCCGTCCGGGCAAACCGACGCAGGAATATTTAAATCATCTGCTTAATTACATTATTTTCATTGGTGCAGCTGGTTTAGTAATTGTAGCTGTTATTCCATTCTTCTTTAATGGGGTATTCAGCGCAAACGTTTCATTTGGCGGAACATCATTAATTATCGTTGTTGGTGTTATCCTTGAAACGAAAAAGCAAATTGAATCTCAAGTCCTTGTACGTAAGTATACGGGATTTTTAAATGATTAATGCATAAACTTTAAGCTGTAGGTTATCCTGCAGCTTATTGTGCATTTATGAAGGCAGGAGGAAATAAGGATGAAAATAATTATGTTGGGTGCTCCTGGTGCCGGAAAAGGAACGCAGGCTAAAATGATCGCTGAAAAATATGGTATTCCTCATATTTCTACCGGCGATATTTTCAGAGCGAATATTAAAAACGGAACTGAACTTGGCAAGAAAGCAAAAAGTTATATGGATCAGGGACTTTTAGTACCGGATGAATTGGTTGTAGATCTTGTTGTAGACCGTGTGCAGAAAGACGATTGTACAAAGGGATATATCTTAGATGGATTTCCACGTACGATCCCTCAGGCAGAAGCGCTGGATGCTGCTTTAGGTGAAGATAAGATTGACTACGCATTGGATATTGAAGTTCCGGATGAAAATATTATTACACGTATGTCCGGCAGAAGAGCTTGTGTTGGATGTGGGGCAACATACCATATTGTGTACAATCCTACGAAGACAGAAGGAATTTGTGATGCATGCGGTGAAAAATTAATTCTGCGTGATGATGACAAACCGGAGACGGTTCAGAAACGTCTGGACGTATACCATGAACAGACGCAGCCGCTGATCGACTATTATGCAAAGGCAGGCAGCCTTGTAGAAATGGACGGTACGGTTGACATTAACGTAGTATTTGATAATATTATCAAAGTTTTAGAAGCTTAAAACAGTATATACCATGAAAATACTGACAATAATGTAAATATGTAATCAGATTTCTCAGAAAATATGAGGAGAAACGATGGATTATAAAATTGGTTATTATGCGACATCAAAGGCAGGTCACGATAAAGGCAAATGTTATATTATCAGCCGGATTGATCAGGAGTATGTATATCTCGTAAATGGGGATACAAGAAGAATGGAATCTCCGAAAAAAAAGAAAAAGATACATATTCAGGTTGAATGCAGCATAGACCGTAAGGTAAAACAGAAATTAAATAATAATTGTAAGATTACAGACGATGATATATGGGAAGCGTTGCAGAGGCATCTATCATGCTAGATGCCGGCTTCGTTTCTTTCAGTCTTAAGGAGGATTATAGATGGCAAAATCAGAAGCAATCGAAATTGAAGGCGTAGTATTAGAAAAACTTCCAAATGCGATGTTCAAAGTTGAAATTGAAGGCGGACATATCGTATTGGCACATATCAGCGGAAAATTGAGAATGAATTATATCAAAATTTTACCGGGTGACAAAGTAACATTGGCATTATCTCCATATGATTTATCAAAAGGAAGAATTATTTGGAGAGACAAATAGAAAAAGCAAAAAAATGCTTGCTATGCACGAATTTACGTGCTATAATTGAATCCGAACGTTTTTGGGAAAGGAGAAAGTGTAATGAAGGTAAGAGCATCAGTAAAACCAATCTGTGAAAAATGCAAAGTAATCAGAAGAAAAGGCTCAGTTAGAATTATTTGCGAAAACCCAAAACACAAACAGAGACAAGGATAGAAACTATCTATTTATATAGAAGAAAGGCAGTATCCTTGCTTTTGTAGTGTAGTTTATTCATGTTCAATTATTTTTAACATAGGCGGCTGCAGCGTGAACCACCGGGAGGTGTTGTTCGTGCTGATATTATATAAAAATGAATGAAACAAACCATTATTAAAGGATGAGATACGTATGACATTTCACCGTACGCGGATACGTAGATTGTTGCTTTAATGCTTATTTTTTAATCATTAATATTTATTTTTTTGGAGGAAAAAACATGGCTCGTATTTCAGGTGTTGATTTACCAAGAGATAAACGTGTAGAAATCGGACTCACATATATTTATGGAATTGGTCTTACAAGTTCTAGACGTATTTTATCAGAAGCAAATGTTAGCCTTGATACACGTGTTCGTGATCTGACAGATGACGAAGTAAAAAGAATTAGTGCTGTTATCAACGAGACACAGGTTGTAGAAGGTGATTTACGTAGAGAAATCGCTATGAATATCAAGCGATTAAAAGAAATTGGATGTTACAGAGGAAAACGTCATAGAAGCGGTCTGCCGGTTCGTGGTCAGAAGACAAAGACGAATGCCAGAACTCGTAAAGGTCCAAAACGTACAGTAGCAAACAAGAAGAAATAATCATAGATAATAGATACCTTATAGGAGGTTTAGGTTAATGGCAAAGAAAGTTACTAGAAAAGTGACAAAAAAACGTGTGAAGAAAAATGTTCAGCATGGACAGGCTCACATTCAGTCATCTTTTAACAATACAATCGTTACATTAACTGATGCTGAAGGAAACGCTCTTTCTTGGGCAAGTGCAGGTGGATTAGGTTTCAGAGGTTCCAGAAAATCTACACCATATGCAGCTCAGATGGCTGCTGAAACTGCAACAAAAGCAGCATTGGTACATGGCTTAAAAACAGTAGACGTTATGGTAAAGGGTCCGGGATCAGGAAGAGAAGCTGCAATCAGAGCTCTTCAGGCTGCAGGACTGGAAGTTGTCAGCATCAGAGATGTCACTCCGGTTCCTCATAATGGATGTCGTCCACCAAAACGTAGAAGAGTATAATCAGGAGGTTTAGAAGAATGGCAGTAGATAGAACTCCCGTCTTAAAAAGATGTAGATCTTTAGCTTTAGACCCTGTATATATGGGAATTGATAAAAAATCTAACAGAAATCCACATAGATCGAATAGAAAGTTAAGCGAATACGGCTTACAGCTTCGTGAAAAGCAGAAAGCAAAATTCATCTATGGCGTGTTAGAAAAACCATTCAGAAACTACTATGCAAAAGCAGATAGAATGCGTGGTTTAACAGGTCCTAACTTAATGACATTGTTAGAATTAAGATTAGATAATGTTGTTTTCCGTTTAGGATTAGGAAGAACAAGAAAAGAATGCAGACAGATCGTTGATCATAAGCATGTATTAGTAAATGGCAAGATCGTGAACATTCCATCTTACCAGGTTAAGGTTGGCGATGTGATCGAGATCAAAGAAAAAGCAAAAAGCTCTGCAAGATATAAAGAAATCCTGGAAGTTACAGAAGGAAGATTAGTTCCTGCATGGTTAGAAGCTGATCATGAAAACTTAAAGGGTGTGGTAAAAGAAGTACCAACAAGAGAAGAAATCGATGTACCGGTTAACGAAACACTGATTGTCGAGTTATATTCTAAATAATAAAAAACCGTTCAGAGTCAGGTTTCTTGCAGACCCGATTCTGGTATTGCGGATTGTTACAAAGCATAATATCGCAGTAGTTGGCAGAAAGTTTTTTCTGCCGGCTTTTCTGCTTGTAAACCCTCATAAACACTGAACCCATAAGGAGGGCCGGGAATGTTTGAATTTGAAAAACCAAGAATTGAGATTGTTGAAATTTCAGAAGATAATCGTTATGGACGTTTCGTTGTAGAACCGTTGGAAAGAGGTTATGGTACAACATTAGGTAATTCTTTAAGAAGAATTATGTTGTCATCTTTACCGGGATCAGCAGTCAGTGCTGTTAAGATCAAAGGGGTTCTTCATGAGTTTAGTTCAATTCCAGGCGTAAAAGAAGATGTGACTGAGATTATCATGAACATCAAAGAGTTAGCTATTAAGAATAACAGCTCTTCCAATGAGCCAAAGACAGCATATATTGAATTCTCTGGTGAAGGTGTCGTAACAGCAGGGGACATTAACGTAGATAGTGATATTGAAATCTTAAATCCGGATTTAGTAATTGCTACATTGAGTGGCGGTGCGGATAGCAGATTAGATATGGAACTGACCATTACAAATGGACGTGGATATGTTGGCGCTGATAAGGGAAAACGCGAAGATGCATCAATTGATGAAATTGCAGTAGATGCGATCTACACTCCAGTTGAACGTGTAAACTTGACTGTTGAGAATACACGTGTAGGCCAGATCACAGATTATGACAAATTAACTTTAGATGTTTTCTCTAATGGTACATTATCTCCAGATGAAGCAGTCAGCTTAGCAGCAAAGGTACTTTGCGAACATCTGAATCTTTTCGTAGATCTTTCTGAGAATGCAAAAGCGGCAGAAGTTATGGTTGAAAAAGAAGACGATGAAAAAGAAAAAGTCCTTGAGATGAATATTGACGAACTGGAATTATCTGTTCGTTCTTATAACTGCTTAAAGAGAGCTGGAATTAATACAGTAGAAGAATTAACGAATAAAACTCCGGAAGATATGATGAAAGTTCGTAACTTAGGACGCAAATCATTAGAAGAAGTTTTAGCAAAATTAAAAGAATTAGGATTATCCCTTAATTCGAGCGACGAATAATAATCGTAGACCCGCTTAGGCTGAAGGATGAAGTAAGCATGGCGAAAAAACAATAGGAGGTCAGTACAATGGCAAAATACAGAAAATTAGGAAGAAAATCAGATCAGAGAAAAGCTTTATTACGCGGACAGGTAACAAGCCTGATCTATAATGGCAAGATCATTACAACAGAAGCAAGAGCAAAAGAAGTTCGTAAGATCGCAGAAGGCTTAATCGCAATGGCTGTAAGAGAAAAAGATAATTTCGAAACAGTAACGGTTGAAGCAAAAGTTGCTAAAAAAGACAAAGACGGCAAGAGAGTAAAAGAAGTTGTAGATGGCAAAAAAGTAACCGTATATGAGACAGTTCAGAAGGAAATCAAAAAAGATATGCCTTCCCGTTTACATGCTCGTCGTCAGATGTTAAAGGTATTATATCCTGTAACAGAAGTACCGGAAGAAGCAGCCGGCAAAAAAGCGAATACAAAGAAAGTTGATTTAACAGCAAAATTATTTGATGAATACGGACCAAAATACGAAGGACGTAACGGTGGTTACACAAGAATCGTAAAAATCGGACAGCGTAAAGGTGACGCTGCCATGGAAGTATTGCTTGAGTTAGTATAAACGGTTTGATCGTATAATAATGAACTTAAAAAGACTCCGAAGAAAGCATGAAAGTTTTCTTCGGGGTTTTTTGAATTATATTAAATTATATTATTAATGTCAGTTCGTTGCAAACGGTAAATCTATTTGGCAAGCTGTGCAATAGTATGGTATACTGAATAATTGAAAAACCGAAGTTTCAGATATGAGGTATGAACGATATGAAGATGGTGCAGATTAAAGATTTAGTCTATCGTTATTTCAGACGGGATGATGATGACAATATTATAGAGACGATAGAAGCAATTGCCGGAGTCAACATGGATGTTGAGAAAGGACAGTTTATTGCGATATTAGGGCATAACGGATCCGGCAAATCCTCATTGGCAAAGCATATCAATGGATTGTTGCAGCCGGCAGAGGGCGCGGTATATGTAAAAGGCATGAATACGAGCAGTGAAGAAGAAATCTGGCGTATCCGACAGAGTGCCGGTATCGTACTTCAAAATCCGGACAATCAGATTATAGGGAATATCGTAGAGGAAGATGTGGCGTTCGGACCGGAGAATATCGGCATTCCGACACAGGACATCTGGACACGGGTTGCGGAAAGCCTGGAAGCGGTCGGTATGGAAGCATTTCGGCTGTCCTCTCCGAATCGTTTATCCGGCGGGCAAAAGCAGCGAGTTGCCATTGCCGGAATTCTGGCGATGGAACCGGAGTGTATTATTTTGGATGAACCGACTGCGATGTTGGATCCAAAAGGAAGAGAAGATGTCATCAAGACGGTGCATCGCCTGAATAAAGAAAAAGGAATTACGATTATCTTGATTACGCATAAGATGGATGAAGTGGTTGATGCGGATAAACTATTTGTTATGGATCACGGAAAAGTCGTTATGAGCGGTACACCGCGCGAAGTATTCAGCGATGTTGAAAAGATGAAAGAACACAGGCTGGAAGTACCGCATGCTGCAGAGCTGGCATATGAACTTCGTGAGGAAGGGATTCCGTTACCGGAAATGATTATGACAAAGAAAGAACTGGTGAAAGCATTATGTCAATTAAGTTAGAAAATGTCAGCTATCAATATAGAGATTCTAAGAGACGACCGGCACTTTCGCATGTTACTCTTGAAATCAAAAAAGGAGAATTTATCGGAATTGCAGGACATACCGGATCAGGGAAATCCACCTTGATCCAGCATTTTAACGGACTGATCCGTCCGACCGGAGGAACCGTATTATTTGATGGTGAGAACATTCATGAGCAGGGATATTCTCTGAAAGAATTGAGAGGAAAAGTGGGGTTATCTTTTCAGTACCCGGAGCACCAGTTGTTTGAAGTAACGGTGTTTGAGGATGTGTGTTTTGGTCCAAAGAACCTGGGATTGCCGCAGGATGAGATACAGAAGAGGGCTAAGCAGGCATTGGAATTAGTCGGAATGGACGAAAAATACTACGAAAAATCGCCGTTTGAATTATCCGGAGGACAGAAAAGAAGAGTTGCCATTGCCGGAATTCTGGCAATGGAGCCGGAATACTTTATTTTGGATGAGCCTACAGCGGGGCTTGACCCTGTCGGCCGTGACCGAATCCTACAGCTGTTAAAGCGTTTGCATGAAGAGAAAGGGATTACGATCATTTTGGTCACCCATTCGATGGAAGAAATCGCAGATTATGTAGATCGCATTCTCGTTATGGAACAGGGACGGCTGCGATTTGATGATACGCCGTCAGAAGTCTTTCAACACAAAGACGAATTAGAGCAGATGGGATTATCAGTGCCGTTCTATTCCTCTCTGATCGATGAATTGAGGCAAAACGGTTATTTCAGCGAGGATTCAGAAGTATCTGCCATTACACTGCAGGAAGCAAAGCAGGCAATATTAGAAAACTGGAAGAGGGATCAGCAATCATGATAAGAGAAATTACAATAGGACAATACTATAGAGCGGATTCTATGATCCATCAATTAGATCCGAGAACCAAGATCGCAGGAACGATATTATTTATTATTTCCCTGTTTGTCGGAAAATCAATTCCTGCATATATTATATCCGTTGTCTTGCTTGCTGCGGTCATTAAAATATCTACCGTACCATTTTCCTATATGATCCGGGGATTGAAAGCAGTATTTGCAATTTTAATATTTTCGGTCGTTATTAATATGTTCTTTATACCGGGAGAAGTAATCATCGATTTTGGATTTGCGGATATCTCCAGAGAAGGTATGCAGACCGCCGTATTTATGGCAATCCGGCTCGTGTTTTTAATTCTTGGCTCTTCGCTGATGACATTGACGACAACGCCAAATCAATTAACAGATGGGATGGAAAAGCTGTTAAATCCTCTGAAAAAGATTGGTATTCCGGTACATGAGATCGCAATGATGATGTCAATCGCACTGCGTTTTATTCCGATTCTGACAGAAGAGCTTGATAAAATCATGAAGGCGCAGATGGCACGCGGAGCGGAATACGATCAGGGAAATCTCATCAAAAAGATTAAGAGTGTTGTACCTGTTTTGGTGCCGCTGTTCATATCCTCTGTCCGGCGGGCAAATGATCTTGCAATGGCTATGGAATCCCGCTGCTACCATGGCGGTGAGGGAAGGACGAAGATGAAGCCGCTTGTCTATCACAAAAGAGATTACATCAGTTACGCGATCCTGCTGTGTTATCTGGCAGTGATCATTGCAATACGGGTCAAAATGTAAGGAGTATGTATGAAGCGTTTTAAACTTGAAATTGCCTATGACGGTACACATTATTGCGGGTGGCAGGTACAGCCAAATGGAATTACGGTAGAAGAGGTGGTGAATCAGAAGCTGAGCGAACTGCTTCGGGAAGAGATCAAAGTGATCGGAGCGAGCCGGACGGATTCCGGTGTTCATGCATTGGGAAATGTCGCCGTATTTGATTCGGAGACGAATATTCCCGGTGACAAATTAAGCTATGCATTGAACCAACGTCTCCCAAAAGACATTGTCATTCAGTCTTCCTGCCAGGTTGCGGATGATTTTCACCCACGCTACTGTGATACGAAAAAGACTTACGAGTATCGGATCTACAATGCAAAGTTTGAAAATCCGCTGCACAGCAGATATAGTCATTTTGTATTTCTCCCATTGCGAATTGCGGAAATGCAGAAAGCTGCCGATCTCTTAAAAGGTGAACATGACTTTAAAAGCTTCTGTTCATCCAGAGGACAGCAGCAGACGACGATACGGGAAATTTATGATCTCGATGTGGAAAAAGAAGGGAATCTGATAAAAATTCGTATTTGCGGCAATGGATTTTTATATAATATGGTAAGGATCATTGTCGGAACACTGATTAAAGTCGGATTGGGCGTATACCCTCCCGAATATGTGCAGGAAATACTGGATGCAAAAGACCGGACGAAAGCAGGACCGAAGGTGCCGGCGAAAGGGCTGACGCTGGTTGGAATTGAATATTTGTAAAAGCAGAGATATCTTTTTTGCAAGGAAAGCAGAAAAGGTATCTTTTTTTGTGTGAGGAGTTCGAAGCAGAGATTGGAGCTTTTTATAAATCTTTTAAAATAAAAGAAAATATAAGAAAATATAAAATTGTGCTTGTAAAATAAAAGATTATATGCTAATATAAATGCATAACAAAAGTAAATAAAAGTTTGGAGGTTTTAAAATGAAAGTAACAAAAGAACAGTTGGCAAATATGGTAGATCATACAAATTTAAAGGCATATGCAGATAATGAAGCATTTAAACAATTATGCGAAGAAGCAAAAAAATACAATTTTAAGATGGTAGCAATCAATCCTGCACAGACCGAACGATGCAAAGAGTATTTAAAAGATACGCCGGTACATGTCGGAGCTGCAATCGGATTCCCTTTGGGCCAGACAACGTTAGAGTGCAAAGTATTTGAAACTAAGGACGCTATCAAAAAGGGTGCGGACGAGATTGATTATGTGATTAATGTGGCAGAATTAAAAAATAAAAATTATGATCTGATTGAAGCGGAAATGAGAGAAATTGTCGCAATATGTCGTGCGAATAACGTTATTTCAAAAGTAATCTTTGAAAACTGCTATCTGACAGATGCAGAAAAGATCATTGTCGCTAAAATAGCAAAGAAAATCAAACCGGATTTTGTAAAAACATCTACCGGATTCGGTACGGGAGGTGCGACTGTTGAAGATGTAAAATTAATGAAATCCGTTGTTGGCGACGATGTGAAAGTAAAAGCAGCAGGCGGTATCCGTGATCTTGAAACAGCGCTGGCGATGATTGATGCAGGTGCAGAACGTCTTGGAACAAGTTCCGGTATCAAAATTGTAACAGAATATGAAGCAAAGGAAGTGTAAAAGATGAAGAAAATTAACGTATGTCTGATCGGGTCCGGCAGAGCCGGAATGATTCATGCAAGAAATTATGTTGGAAGCGTTTTTGGCGCCGCAATTGCGGCGGTCTGTGATCCGAATGAAGCAACGGCAAAAGCTGCGGCAGAAGAACTTGGACTGACGCTTTATTATACTGATTACAAAGAAGTTATGAAAAATGAAGACATTCAGGCTGTCATTATTGCATGTCCGACAAAATTCCACAGAGAAATTGCAGTGGCAGCGGCGGAAGCGGGGAAACATATTTTCTGCGAAAAACCGATGGCGATGGATGAAGCCGAATGTGATGAAATGATTGAAGCGGCAAAGAAGAATCACGTTAAATTGCAGATTGGATTTATGCGCAGATTTGATGAAAGTTTTCAGGAGGCGAAACGGCTGATTGAGGAAGGAGAGATTGGCGAAGTTGTTTCAGTCCGGTCTCATACGAGAGGACCAAGTAAGCCGCAGGAGTGGATGTATGATATTTCCATCAGCAACGGTCCGCTTGGCGAAGTATGCAGCCATGATATTGATACGGTACGATGGTTTACAAACAGTGAGATTAAACAGCTCTATGCAATCGCGGGAAATTACCGGAATAAAGAAGTCAAAGAAAGGTATCCTGATTTTTATGACAATGTTATTATGAGCGTTGAATTTGAAAACGGCATGCAGGGAATCGTAGAAGGAGCACAGTACGTACAATACGGATATGACGCTCGGGTCGAGATTGTTGGAACGGAAGGCATCATTTGTTTGGGTGATATCCATGAGAAAAAAGTTTTGACCTGCACAAAACAGAAAAAGATGGAGCGTCCGAGTATGCATAGTTGGACATATCTGTTTAAAGATGCATACCTGCGTGAAGATAACAGCTTTATTCAGGCAATTTTAGAAAACAGAGAAGTCGAATGTTCGGGTATAGATGGAAAGATGGCGGTAAAAATCGTGAAAGCAGGCAATGCTTCGATTAAGGAGAAAGAAATTATATACTTATAAAGGAGAAGGACTATGGAAAACGGAGGAAACGTAAGGGCAAAAATTCAAAAATTCGGTGGAGTGTTAAGCGGAATGGTAATGCCAAATATTGGCGCATTTATTACGTGGGGGTTGATAACGGCGATGTTTTTGGAAACAGGATGGTTTCCAAATGAAAAAATAGCGGTTTTAATTTCGCCGATGTTGACATATCTGCTTCCGTTATTAATCGGATATACGGGCGGAAAAAACTTCTATGGAGACCGTGGAGGCGTCATTGGGGCGGCGGCGACCATGGGCGTGATCGTCGGATCGGATATTCCGATGTTTATGGGTGCAATGATTATGGGACCGATTGCGGCAATCTGTATGAAGCAGGTAGATAAACTGTTTGAAGGCAGAGTGAAACCGGGATTTGAAATGATCGTCAATAACTTTTCATGCGGTATTTTAGGTATTTTCCTTGTACTTGCCGCTTATTTCGGAATCGGACCGCTTGTTCAGGCAATCAATGCAGTATTATCCGGCGGCGTAAACTTCATTATTAATCATGGATGGACACCGTTTGCAAGCGTATTTATCGAACCGGCAAAAGTATTGTTTTTAAATAACGC